>Ga0210059_1004822_pt1 | contig 21732 bp, 20 predicted proteins | sample Ectturendosymbi2_FD_188042 | JGI IMG/M metagenome (GOLD analysis project Ga0210059, IMG submission 188042) | Ecteinascidia turbinata endosymbiont from Florida, USA - Sample 2 (SPAdes) (version 2) | ecosystem: Host-associated > Tunicates > Ascidians > Unclassified | place: Key West, Florida...
AAAGTGGGCCAAGGTGGCCTAAAAGTCCTCCACTTATGACGTCACTCACAGACAACCTGCACCCCCCAAGCAAAAAATTTTTTTTCGAGTCTAATCTACCAGACTTGCCACGTTTTTTGAGATTTTCGCCGAGTTGCTAGAGCGAACAGGAGCGGAGATATTCATCCGCAAAGCCACGTTCCAATCAGCTGCTTTTTGCGAACCGCTTGAATTAACCCGGCAGCCAAAGTGTTAACTAGTGATAAAATCTTTTTTTATAGCGCTGTCAAACATACAAGACATGAAACAATTTAACACCAGTTATTTATTACTGCCAACAAATGATTTAAATAAGCAGTGGCTACAGAACCACCTGTGGATCTTTAAATTTGAAATCTTATTTGACCACCTCTTGTAATGTGACAGTAATGCACGAGAATGCAGTAGGCTTGGTAGGAACATCGTAAATGCAAAAGGTAAACTAAAATGTAACCCTAAGCTAACGCTAAACCCTAAAGCAAAAGTTTGGAAAGTTTTGAAAAAAGTAAAGAAAAGCTGGTCCCACGAATTGATATGTGCAAGCAATCACTATTATGAAAACGTAAGGTGCCAAGACGAGATCCCACAACCATTGGCATGGCAGACTTGAAACGTATCCGTTACGCTACCAGGAAGGCACCACTTGAGTGACAAACTGGCCACTTTATTCGAACCGCATCATGGGAGGCAATACGGTGGAATTAGTTTTGAAAAGAAGATCCATGGGTGGTTCCGTAGCCACTTCCATATAAATATGTAAGGAATTAAGGTCTTTTCCAACTGTTACCTACTTTGTTTTACTTGCTTACACCTGAAAGAAAACAAAACATTGATATTTTCTCAAAGTGAAATGCATCAGTAATCACTTAAGCTATATATTTGGATGGAGACAAGCATGAACACAGCAATGCATTAGGCTGCTTCAACTTGCATTATGGTGTTTAGATTTCACCTCTTGAGCTCCTTTCTTCCTTTCAGCCAGTATTTTCACAGCAGATATTTTCTCTTCGCTCATCAAAGCACCTGTTGCCTTATTGAAACCTGACTTTTCATACAACTTGGGCATATGATACAGCTGTACAAATATTCTATAATTTTTTTGACTATTCTGTGAAACACTTCTGAACCAGCATGGAAATAGAAGTGCTAGATGCAAAACAATCACACATTATGGCAAAGCAAACAAGGTGTTTTTAGGCTATATACCATTTTGCAACAAAAACAAATGCTTGCTTGATGCTTCCAAACAGAGTTATAAATAGCATAGACAGGTATTTTTGTGAAAATCACTGATTTGCTTCAACATGTTAATTTAGTACGTAAACACTTTTTTAGACTTGACATAAATTTCAGATGACACTGACTAATTAGCTTTCTCTAAGTTACCAGGCAAGTACTTTGTGCACAATCACTCTGTCAAAGGAGGCTTTGGTAAAAGCAGCACTAAAAAACTATGAAGCAAAACAAGCTAACTGCAATCATATTCAAATGCTTAGTGGTCTCCCATCAATGCAAACATCAGTAACTCTTCCAATAACATCAACAATTTTTACAGTCAGAAACAGTTTTGAGGGGCTGAAACAGTCTCTCAAATTATTTTAAGGCAGTGGCTATAGGTTCGCCAGCAGACCTTCATTTTTGAAAACTTGTTTGTCTGCTACCTGCAACATGACACTAATGCACGAGTGTGCACTACACTTGTTGGTAGAAATGTACTAAACCCAACCCCTAAACTTAAATCCAAAAGCTAACCTTTAAACGTAAACCCTAAAGATAACCCCTAAACCTAAACCCCAAGCCTAAGCCCTAAACAGTAAATTTAAACCATAAATCTGAACAAAAAAATTTGGAAACTTTTGAAAAAATCAAAGAAAAACCAGTCTCATGAAATGTGCAAGTACTACTACCACGAACCAAAAACCACTTGCACAGTAGACGTAGACGCGTCTACTCAATTACTACAATGGTGCCACTAGAGTGACAAACATTTCATTCTAATCATGTCATCACCAGTAGACCTATAGCCACTTAACTGTCTCACAAAACATACTTCAGCATCAGAAACTTCGTATCTGAACTGCAGTACATCAAAAGATTAATAGTTAAGCGTAATGCAGACAGACACAGATTATGTCTAGTATTCTATTTTTCAGCCTAGTGGTCTGTTTTCATGATGTTGCTTCCTGTTTTAGTCCATATGGTGAAGTCTGATTTTAAGTTGAACATGTTTAAACTTCTACACCACACATCAGTAAAAAAACAAATAGGAATCAGCTGTAGGACACACAAGAAGTAGATACTGAACAGCCATTAAGCACGCCTACGCCTTGTTAGTGTAGGCTAGGCTAGGCAGCTAGTGAGTTTCTAGACTCAATTTGTTTTAACATGTTTTGTTAGTCTTTCATCTAAACTTGCAAAACCTTTCACCATCAGTGTAAATGGTAGTTTAGCTACTTCAGTGCTTCAGGGATGAAAGTTCCAGCCAAGCAACTGTATTTGCTAGCCTACATTATCCTGATTTAAATCTTGCCTTAATGCAGTGGTTCCGAACTTTTTTTAGGGCAACCCTAATCTGAGTTTGGTAGACACCCCACGACCCAAGACGCAAACATCAGATTAAAAAAAATATGATTTCTGTGTGACTTTTGGCAGTAAGTTGCTAAGTTAGATTTCAAAGTCAGAAATCTACTCTTTTCTCAAGCACGTATATGCTACAGAGAGGCACAGACAAGCAAGTGACGTTGAAAATACTCAATTCAATTTTGGCTCCACCAGCGTCTGTCCCTGGCTGTGGTCAGGGGAAATGCTACCAGCATATTGGCCTGTGTGTGAGTTTGATCTAACTTTACATGTTCTTTTTCTAGTAGCTGCTTTTAACGTACTGATCACCATCACTGCCTACCACTTGCCCCTGTATCAGTGTGTAGCTATTGCCTTCCGAATCCTCGTTCTTTCTGTAAGATTCATTTTCCCTCAGTCATGCAGTGTTACCTTGTGCATTGGTTAAATATCTTGTCAATCGCATGGCCTATGATGAGAACACAGCGTGGTTTTGTGTTCAACGTTGCTTGAAACCTCTGAAGTTTTTTGGATCGCCTCAGCACGACCCATTTTTTGACCCTTCACAATACTTGTTTGGGTCACGACCCATACTTTGGGAGCCACTGTCTTAATGGATGGATTTAAAAAATTCCATGGAATGCAAAGTGGTGAAGTATAAAACTACATCTCTTATAGACCTAAGTCATAGAAGTTAAATTTTTCTAAATTATACATTTACAGTCTTTCACAGCTAGGAATCAAACACTAAACACTAAAATCTTAACAGAGTAAATATCTAGAGACTAAGTAATACGCTATAATAATCTAAGTGCAAACATATGCAAAATGCTTGGTGGTCTCCCATCAATGCAAACATGAATTGTTCCTTCAATAAAATCAACAAATTTTACAGTCAGAAGCAGTGTTTCTAGGGTGTTTTGAGGGACCGAAACAGTCTCTGTTTGAGGTAGATTTGCATATTGGAATCATGGCAGTTGTTATTTTCACTTTGGGTCTTTTCTAGAGTTGAATGGATATATGTTCTTCAAATCCAAATGCAAATCTGAAAATCAAATCCTGTTGAAATCCAAATTTCTATCACTGTTATTAGGCTACAACCACATGTAACCAAACTCAATCATTCAAAAACAAATAAACCGTTTGGAAACTAATTCATGTTAACTTATTTTTGTGCTCTACCTTTGGCTCACAACATCGTAACAATTGACACTGCTGAGACTTCAAACTATTCACTGTTTAGCAGCAATGCAATTGAATGAGAAGCTCTGTTAAGCTCAGCAACAGCGTGTAGGATACAGTATCAACCAGAAGACTAACAGGTAAAGTATACAACACAAACTACTCGTTAGAACCAGGGTTGATTGATTTAAATCATTTGATTTAAATAAGTGATTTAAATCAAGCAATAAAAATCATGATTTAAATCAAAGCAATAAAAATTAAAAAAGTCATATGTCATTTTAGAGCTTTGTGTGATGTGTGTGACACATTTAATTAGCATTCTGATAGGTTTTCATATAGTGTATACAGTATTACTGAATAAGGCAAAGAGTTCTTATGATGACACATGTTAAAACCACTTGAAGTTTTATCAATCATAGCAACTATGAGGTCACAGATTCTATGTCATTTAACTGTAAAAATTACATATGGGCTGAAATCACAACTGTTAGAATGTCACAAGTGTGAAAGTGTGGACTGGCATAAAGTGGAAGTTGCATTTAAATTCCATGACATAGGAAGGCTGTTGATTATAAACATAGTTGTAGAACATATTTTTGATTCATGAAACAGATATATTATCATCATAGATTTATATAACATTTGATGTATGTATGCTATGAGTGTCAATGAAATTAATAACTGGCAGTTTCAGTATTGGCATTTCAATAAATATTTCATTTGTATACTGGTATTGGTGTTATGAACTTGTTTGCATTTAAGGGATATTGCATAAGCACAAAGAAGTTTGAATGAATGTTCAGCTATTTCTAGTCAGGATTGATTGATTTAAATTATTTCATTTAAAAGGTTGATAAAATCAAAAAAAAATCATGCAAAAAGTCATACGCAGTTTTGAAGCGTTCAGTGATTTGTATGACACATTTAATGGGTATTCTAATCGGTTTCACTTATTATTGTTACAGAGGGCAGAGACTTCTTATGACAACACAAGTCATAAAATCTAAAATTTTATGAATCATACCAACTGTGAGGTCCCAGATTCTATGCCAGCTAACTGCAAAAATGATATGTGGACTGAAATTACTAACTTTTGCAGACTCAGAAGTCAGAATGCCGCAAGTGTAAAAGTGTAAACTCACTGGCATAAAGCAGGCTTGTAGTCAGGTTTGGAGAGCAAAATAAACTGTCAGAAGGACAAGATTTTTGTATTTGTTATGGTATATGTTTTAAACAAACTTTTCTTCTGGGCACAATTAAATATAGGGACACTGCCCCTGAATGCCCCCACGGCTATGGGCTTGGCTCAAAGTAAAACTTGCATCTAAATTCCAACAAATATGTAGAAATAGTAGTTTTACAACATATTTTTGATTCAGATTAATAACACGCATATATTATAGCTTTTTATCATTTTATGCATGTAAGTTATACTTCGTTTTGAATACATCGAAATATTTAGCACAGTTCATCACTGTTTTGTTGATATGTGTAGCTCAGTTCTAATCAGCTCAGGGTTGATAAAAATCATAATTATTTCAAAAAAAATCTGATTTTTCAGATTTAATCAGATTTTTTTTTAGTTTCATGCCTTTTTTTCTTTCAATGTGTAGAGGATGGCCACCTAACAAGTATTAATTTTTAATTTTAAAAAGTTTGTTTTAATAACTTTTTTGTACTTTGCTTCATCTTGTACAGCAACTAGAATTCAGCTGAACTTTCATTCAAAATTACTTTGCACTTATTCACCACGCTTAAAGCAAACCAACTGACACAAGCACTCAGCACTGATGTACAAAAGTATATATTCAGATTTTTCCAATGAAAATTTATGATTCTGTGTCCAGAAACAGTGTCAAGAAATCTGCCAGTGAACAGAAATCTGCCAGATTGACATAAAAAATCTAATTGGCCAAAAAACGCCAAATTTCGCAGACAGCGCTCTCACAGACTCACAAATGCAACTCCAGCAATCCATAGAACAAAAATGGTACCCTGTAGTTCCAAAAATGGTACCCTATAAAAGGCGGAGCTTGGTTGCGGAGGTTTGATGACGTAACCGGAGTCTCTAAAACCGATATTTTGCGCTGAGCAATGAAAAGTAAACGGTAGTAAAAATAATTCTATTGCAAATGTTGATATTACGCTACAGTAAAAGAAGTCTATTCTGAAGTTTGATAATTTTTGCATATCTGAGTTTCACAACGGTTCGGGGACAAAAAATAGGTGTCAACAGTTGTGAATGCATAAAATTTTTGAACATCGCAAACATCCATGCATTAGATGTTTGGGAGAAGCGCATACTTATTTGCAACAATTAAATATTTTTATTGGCTTTTTTTCTGTTTACTCCTTTTGCAACGCAACTTTATTCCACTCCGGTTACGTCAACAAACCTCCGCAACGAAGCTACGCTATTGACGGACCTCCGCCTTCTACAGGCAACCCCATAAAATCCTAAATCTGTGGTGGTGCAGCATAAAATCGGAATGCCACTGTCATGGTGTTAAAAATACAACCAAATATGATTTGCAAAATAACCTGAAATAGTTCATTTTACGCATTTTCATACTTTTCCGAAAATCCCTGAAAAGAGTCAAAAGTTCCAATCTAGGGACAAAATCCCTAGAAGTGCGGGAACTGTTCGCAGAGGTCAGAAATTTCGGTTTACACCAGAGGTCAGAGATGAGCACGGATCAGTCTGGATCAGGACTGATGCCAATTTTGGCCGGATCAGGACTGGATCCGACTGCAATTTTTCTCAAAATTGGCGGATCAGGACAGGATCGGACTGAGAAAATTTTTGTTATTTTAATGTGATTATTCTGAAAATATCAAAAATTTTAGTTGTGATCCGATTTCACAGGTTTGCTAAATGATAGTGTTTATTTTGCTATCAAATGCAAAAACTCTGCTGGACCATTTCGCAATTCGAACTGTATCCACCTTTGTTTACATAAAAAGGTTGAGTTGCAGTAGCAACGTTAACATAGTTGAGTGGTTGGTGTCTACGCTTGCTGTGCGATTGTTCCTTGGTTCTGCTCTCAACATTTCCCTTGGCTTAGCTTATAGAGCAGGGGTCACCAATGTGGTGCCCGCGGGCACCAGGTCGCCCACAAGGACGAAGTAGGGCGCCCGCGGGCCTATTCTAAAAATAATATTAGCATGATAAATGTCTTACCATTAACGAATATCAATACTAAAATAATTGAAAGTAAATTGAGCAAAATTTTTATTTCAGAAGTGTGTATCAAACTAGTAGTCCTTCACATTAATCGGTACACAAGTAGCTCGCAGTTTCAAAAAAGTTCGTGACCCCTGTTGTAGAGGTTACACCTTTGTTTATCAAAGGTAAATGCAAACCCTAAACCTAATCCTTAAACTTTTTGAAAAAGTTTAAGGTTTAGGTTTAAGGTGTATGTTAAGTTTCGGTTAAGGGTTTACCTTTAGGGGTTAGGTTTACGGATTAGGTTTCGGGTTTAGGTTCAACTTTTAGGTTTAAGTTTTGAGTTTAGATTTTGGGTATTGGATTTGGTTTAAGTTTTGGGTTTAGATTTTGGGTAACAAGGACCTTACACTAATGCAAGTGTATCGTCCATGTCACTTGACCAATCCAAGCAATCATTCAGATTCTCCTAATGGCAAAATAACTCCAGCAGTGCTTTTCCCTCTGATGCCAAATAGACATTTCCTTGTTAAATTTCGGAAATGCCAAAAGGCTATGTCTATTTTGCCTCATGAGGCAAAAGCACTGCTGGAACTATTTTGCCTTCAACCAATTGTATTTGACTAAAGGCAAAATAGCTCCAGTAGTTCTTTTGCCTCATGAGGCAAAATAAATGTACATGATTTTGCTTTGGTGGATCAGGACTGGATCAGACTGATGATTTTCAAAAATTTTGCGGATCCGGGCTGGGTCGGATTCAATTTTATCGGATCAGGACTGGACTCGGACTGAAAAATTTCACAGTCCGAACAAAAACAGTAACAATGAAACTAACGAAAAAGGCAGCGGTGAAATTATTTGACCATACTCCCATTACATATTTATTGCAGGCCTGTAACCAGGGTGGAGCAGGGAGGTGAAATCCCCCCAAGAAAATGTGTTGGGCAAAGTTAAAAAAATTTGGGCCCCTCTCAGAAAACTCTTCGCCTCTCCTGGTGTCCCAAGCTGGTTACAGGCCTGATTAATTGGATACCTAACTGGCCTCGTGTAATCTGGAAAATGGATTCACGCATTTTGTTCCACACATTATACATAACTATAATCAATTCTCAACCCCAGAACAAGAGAATGCTCATCGTCATTCACTTCACTCATTCGCATTCATTCGTTTATAGAGATCTTTTGTTAGTGGCATAGTAAAAAAAACGTGAGCTGAAGCAAAACAAAAAAAACTACCAATGTAATGTTTACAGAAATGATGGAAATTGTCCTTACTCTCAAAATTTTGGGTCCCCTCGAAATCGGGGGCCCTATGCTTAAGCCTTTTTTGCCTAATGGTAAATCCGCACCTGGTTGGTGCACAATGTTAAAAGCATGACAACTTCAACATTTGAATGTAAATTTGTTCTGTGCATTGGATTCATTGTAAAGGCCTACTGCTCGATGTCCAGTGTTGGTTTGATACACTGTAATTAACATGACGAGATTGTTCGGTGCAAAAATAACCACAACCATTTAGTAGGTTTGCTTACAAGCAGTGCAACGCATGGAATACAAAGAAGCTTTGCTTTCTACGTGCGTTAATGCTAAGCTGTAAAAAAAATTACAGCTTCAACTTGGTCGGTTTTGAAGAGTATTTTCCAAGGTGCTTAGGAATGTAACAGTTTCGTTGCAAGTAGGAGGGTAGCCCAGCCAGACCGTTGAATTGTAACATTGTATCAAAAACATTTCGATTTGGGCAAAACACGTAGCGCAACAACTGAGTATGTTACTTGAAAAGTAACAGTGGATGTCTGTAATCGCACAGATTATGTTGCTCACGATTGACATCGCTTGGCAGACAAACTGGCGATTTTTATTCAACGTTGATGTGTCTTTTTTTGTTCAGAGAAAAGTTTATTTTTTCACAGGTGCAAAATGTTTATTGCTGGGCTTGTAAACTTTGTAAGCATCTAAGAAAATGCAAATGGCAATGAAAACAGACAATGCTATTATTAAACTAAAGTCGTCAGATTAGAAGAAAAGGAATTACGTAGTTGTTGAGTTTAGTTAGCACAATCCGAGGCACGAAGCACAAAGTGATGACTCCTGCGACCACGCTTACAAAATAGCGTTTTCCCAAATTAACTGCAACGTGAAAGAAACGCTGTGACGTCTGCAAGAAAAAGAAGTGCGATGTAACAGAAAAGCAACATTTCATTACAAAGGTAAGTTCAAGTAGTTTTTCGTGCTGGTTTGAACGAAATTCAAAGCGACTACATAGATTCCAAGCAGCATTTTTATCTACAGTATCGTGTTGCAGCAATAGACATGAAACCACTTTGCAAAAAACAAACGACACTTCAAGCAGTGGCGTACCTCAGGTTTACCGCGCCTGGGGACAAATTCAATTTAAGCGCTCCCCAGGCCGTTTGTGGCAGCATAAAATAAAAGAAACACTGCAATCTTATGCTTTACTTGCAATTATCGCTTTCCAAGGACAAAGTTTCCTTGCTTTTGCCGCTGATAATTTATCGATTATTTTGTCAAAAAGCTGATAAGATTTGAATGTGTCACATATTTTAACCTAGAAAATATCTAACACCGGTGACTCGCTGTAGGAAGTTTTGCTAGTAATTTTGTGATCTGAATGTTGATAATCATGTCTGTGGAGATGCTCAGTTTATAGGTGAAATTACATAAAACACAGGTAGCAGCCGAAGCAGCGCTAGGGCATGGGTCGGTAAAAGTATTGAGGGAAATGCAAGCTTACAAAAAACAAAAAATTCTTCACCAATATGTTTGCTTCTGTTCAACAACAATGTTGACATCAAAAATAATAACAGAGAATGTAGAAAATCATTATCAATGTTGTGGGCGCGCGAATAGCTCCAATAAATTTGTTTCAACTAGATCTTGTTAACCATGAAATTCCCTATGATACTGTGATGAAAAGTTAGCTCCGGTCCCGTTGCCTCCCTTTTGAAAGAACAGGGGAAGCAATGCCCTCGCTCTCCGCGCCTCCCTGAGAGTAACTGAAAAGTACACAATCATAATTATAACTAATACACTCAACGCTGTTGCCCATTTGCAATTAGAATTTTGCAAAAGTAGTCAGGATTTATTTAAACATCCCACACATAAAAATCATCATAATTACCTTCAGAACCACATCAAATCCATTTCCACATCAAATAATTTCCTTAACATCAGATGTGTTGTCGTAACAACATACTATGAAGGTTTATCGCTGCTCTGAAAGCACGCGCAATTGCATGCACTGTGAACAGGGTTGCCAGATGTTTTTAACCAGAAGTAGCCAAACACTGTTCCGAAAGGAGCCAAAATGACAGATAAGTAGCCAAACCCTCTGTTTGCGTTTCGATGATGACGTCACCATGTTCACGAAATGGTTGGCGGCAAAGTATGGACCATGGCCCAAGTCCCCTTGGCTATAGTATGACTGCCAGGTATTCAACATTGCTTTGTCAAAGTAAATGACAAATACCACACATAAATCAATTTATACTAAATCTGTTATCTGTAGGCCAAAACGGCGGGTACAGGTAATAATGTCCATTAGTCTTATTCATTCCTTGGCTTTCTGCTGGGGGGTGTTTACAGTAATGTAACCAGAAAATATTTACAACTACCTTGTTTTTCATAACTTTTTCAAAATGAAAAAAAACTTCTACACTAGATTAGCTAGTACAAGCAATTCGTGAGAAAACAGCAAATCTCAATCTTTACAACCTAAACAGAACCATGCAACATTGGTTCTCAAAGTTTTTCTGATGGCACACCATTTGTGGGTCCTGTGCTGTCACCGACCAAATCTCATTCGATCATAAGTTTAGAAACCAGACTTGACACAATGCGGCATGAACGAAATAGCTGTTGTTCAAGCTCGAACAATCCTAACGGGATTTTGAACCAAATTAAGTCTATTCAATATTGGAACGCAATTATTTTAAATATTTCTCCAACTTGCTTAAATTGGAAAAAGATGGAAGTTGACAGTGATTTGGAGATATATGCAAAGCACTTAATTTTAAGTGAAGACTTTGAAGGTACTCTTTGAGGACCTACAGAGGATGCATGTGCCGGATTGGATTGTTACGCTATTTGATTTTAATGTGCAAAATGCAGACATTAATTCACAGTTGCAAGATAAACTCCCTGATAGGCTTATGGATCTCGGAGCTCCAACACTGTTTAAACGAAAAAAACCTGCGTGACAGTGCCATGTAAATACCGCTGGTAAAAACCCGAAATTTTGTGCAGCTGTTGAGCTGTTTTTACTTACATTCTCAGTTTCCTACATGCTTGAATCTGGTGTTAGTCATGCAAATGCATTCCTAAAGCAGAAGAACTGACTGACTCTGAAGACCGTGGCGACTTGCAACTGTTGCGGCCAGTGGCCCAACCATATGGACAAGTACGTACGAACTGGAACCAGTGCTTTGTAATAGACTGCTCTTTGAGCCATCCGGCTGGGCACAAACCGTTCACATGTTCACACAATGTTTTCCGTAACACGTGACTCAATATTCACGCCGTTCGTTGAATGCGTTTTTCTGCTCGCCTTTCTGTGCATGTATTTACGATCTCGCGGAACCTTACTTGTTCTCTTTTCGTCAGTAGTGCCGTGAGCGAGTTGTCGTCTGGCTGATCCATTAACTGTTTTCTGCGATATGTTTCCTGCTGTTTAGTCGCAAAAGACAAGTCGCTGTCTGTTTTAATGGTCGATAGATGTTGCCGTTTTGCGTCATAAAAAAACCGTGCAGAACTCGAGGCAATAAAGTGTACAGTGTCACCTCTCAACTCCCCTGCCTGTTTCGTGTCTCTAACGGCCGCGAGCCTGAGTAACGCCTTCATCATCGCATAGGACAGCGTGAATCAGATTCACAGCTCGTGCTTGTGTGTCACAGAGTGAGAGACACGTCAACAAAATGGTGCTGTGACCAGGATTGGGACGAAGAGAGGTGAGGCTTCACACGTCAGAAGAAGCGACCGCCTGCTAAAGCCTCAACTGCGCTGCGCGTTGCATTTTGTTTACTGCGCCGCACGCTTGCATTCTTTTTGTTTTCTGGCGAGCAGCCCTTTTGCTAATTGTGCGATCTGCTCGCTTGTTGCTGGATTCGCGCTGATGGTCTACGGATATCGCATTATTATGCTAAGATGCCGCTAACTTATCACGCCTGTAATTCGCGGCAAAACTTCCTCCCTTATTTCACGAATGTGTGCTGGCGCCACGGGCGTTGCTGAAATTCTTTTCGAGCAGCCTTGTCGCCTATTGCGTTACTACCGCGTGTTTCACTACAGTGGGTCACGCAATTATTTTCTGCGTATCACCCGGCAACGGCCGTCGACTGTACATTACCAGCTCAGATCCGATTGCGGACACAATCAGCAAAATCACGGCACGAACAATAGGAGACTGCAGCGTTTAATTCGGTCTACCTGGCGATTGACAAGACGCAGCAAGTAGGTGTCAATTTGCATGTTTGTGGGTTTCAACCTACTGTGGGGCTGCAGTAACGTTTTCCGATCGCAGCGCAAAACGCGGGCGACACCCGGGAAGAGTCACTCTGAACGGCCAGTCCGCGCTGAGCTGTTTTCCACTGGATTGCGAGTAACGACACGGGTTATCTAACAGTAAAGTAGGTGTCAACTTGCATATTTGTGGGTTTCAACCTACTGTGGGGCTGCAGTAACGTTTTCCGGTCGCAGCGCAAAACGCGGGCAACACCCGGGAAGCGCCACTCTGCACGGCCAGTCCGCGGTGAGCTGTTTTCCATCGGATTGCGAGTCACGACATGGGCTATCTAACAGTAAAACTCCTACAGGGCTAACAAGGGGCCGTTCACTTATTTAAGGACAAGGTTCTCCCTGCGCGCTTGCACTTGTGGTAATTAAGCTTTGCCCAACCAGCGACATGAAATTTCGAGTAATCTCGATCCATAAAGAACGGGAATAAAAACTCAGGGATAAAACGGCACAGAAATTAACTCCTCCACAGGCTGCAGAGGTTTGCGAAGTGCTAGAATCCAACAAAGACCCCTATAAGAATGCGGTGCGCTTGTATAAAAAATATCGCAGATCAAATAAGTTTTCAAACCGTGTCTTAGACACTCCGAAATTGGATGGTAAACCACAGGATTGCACGCAACCTCGCTCAGCAAACACGAGCGTCGATAACGCAGCGCTCTCAACCTTACAGCCACGTCTAGCGAGGCTAGAGCATCATTTATGCCGCGAACAGTCATCGGCTATCGCCAGAACCTCGCGAGAGTCACCGGTTGCATCGCTAATTGACCTTTGTCCGCCAAACCAACCGCAGGTTCCCTTAAGTTTCGACGAGCGACGTATTTTCACAGGAGAGACCTCAATGCAGGGTACTTTGGGCCTGGCCCACGTTAGTCCAGTGCAGGCCGATGCCACAGTGGCCACCGCGCACTCCAGGGGTCAACCTAAGCCTCAGGGCAGTATTGCCCCTCATTCTGCCTCGGGGGACATTCAAGGTCTAGCTCAACCAAGTGCTGCAGCTGCAAGTGTCAAGCACTCTGGAGTGTTGCGTAATTCGAACCTCTCCGAAGGTTATTCTACTGACGTGACCACGTACGCGCTTTTGCCCTCCTTTCTAAAATCCGCAGGCAAACCTAGAATATCAACACACAGCGAGCGACGACACGTGTTGCCGAGCTTGTCATATCGCAGATCGTCGGGCTCGAGCTCAGTAAGTTCAATCAGCTCCATGGGGAGTGAGGACGATCAGAAAGCAGGCCAAGAACACCGTGATAAAGACAAACAGCAATGTTCAACCACAATTCGGGCAGGGTGTCACTCGTCTGACAAGACCGCTAAGCAATGCGCAAGGTCGCGAGGTGATCGCTGCAAGTCACAGCGTAGCTTGAGTCGTCATCAAATTTCAAACAACCCATCCTCCGATCCGTCCAGCAGTGATTCCGGCTCGTCGTCAAGTAGTTCTTCAGATGGAGATTGCAAATGGGCTAAAAATAAAACACAACGTTATCAGCGGAAACCTCATAAAACACGCTCCGCTCCTGTGAAAACCAAGGTTTACAAACGCAAATAATCCTCATCCAGTTCATCGGAATCCTCAGAGGCAAGTGAAGACGAGCAAGTCATGACGACCCGTGTTTCCGACATTCAGCTAAGAGACTTCAACCCGCAAGGGCGTGAAGAATGGCTTACACGCGCAATAAACTATTTGAAAAGCTACCCCGACATTAGTGAGGCAACGCACGTCTGGAAAGGTTTTTAATGTAACCTTCCACATAGCGCCTAGAGCTGATTTTAACCTGCTTGGCGCAAATTTTACTGATCATTATGAGCTTGCAAACATTACTGCGTTTCAGGCTCGTCGTCTACGAGCCGAAGACACTCATGTGATAGCACGCACAACGGTGGTAAGCGACTCAACAACCGATAAGCTCGCCTTGGATGAAGTGCGTTTGTTTGCTGTACAGTTCGATCATTGGCTGCCAGCATTTCCCGAACCGCGAGTAACATTGAATCAAGCGCGATTGGACGCCATCTGGTGGAAGTTCCCACACATTTCAGACTCTGAGCGTAACTTCAAGCAGGGGCTGCGAATGCCCTTTTTGCAAACACTCGAGTTAAACCCTGATGCGAAACCACGCATAGCTAAGGTTTATCCACAGTCTCCAGAAGCGTTAACTGCAATGAAAAACGAATTCGATAAATTTCGCGAGTATGGGTTTGTAATCGAGGGTTCGTCCACTTGGTCCGCCCCAGCTTCGCCATCAAAAAGAAAAACAGAGAGTAACGCATTGTCACAAACTTTCGCTACCTTAACTCGCAACTCGTTCCCGTTATGTTTCCATTGCCATTAATTTCTGACCTAAAGATGGTAGTGGCCAATAAAACGATCTTTTCGAAGTTCGATGTCGTTAAATCGTTCTACAGAATCGGGGTGCGAGAAAAGGATTGGCATCTCCTTTGTACAGGAACAAGTTTTGGTTCGTTCTTATACACAGTAGTGCCTATGGGGTTGACTACCAGTCCGTCGGTGATGACTCGCTGTATGAATGCAATATTTATTACGCATATTCGTTCATTTTATTATGCGTACCACAAGGAGCACATGCCTGAGGGCAATTACGTGTTTTGCTTTATCGACGACATCATTCTCGCTACCGAATCTGAAGAATTGCATTATAAAATCATCGAGGTGATATTCTACATTTGCACGCAATATGGACTAACGCTGAAACATGGAAAGTGCGCCACTGGTTATGATTGTATAGAATACTTCGGCAATATAGTGTCCGGGAAAGCCACGTGGCCTTCCCCTCACCGCGTAAAAGCGCTTGAAAACATGGCCTTGTCTACAACAGTTACTGAATTACGAAGCTGTTTAGGCGCAATGGGTTTGTCTGAACATATGTGCCACACTGTGTCACACGTTTTGGAGCACCTCACCGATTGTTTGACAAGACGCGAAGCTCAGCGAACACCTGTGCAGTGGACAAAAGCAGCTGTCTTGGCCTTTCTCAAGATCAAGCACAAGCTCATCCATTTTGCATACAATTACATCATCGACCCAGAGGCGCCTCTCCTCATTTATGAGGACTCTAGCTTATAAGATATAAAGGGTGTGCTATTGCTAGTAGGATTCATGTCGAAAAGCTTGAATCTGACACAGACTCGCTACCCAATCTTTGACAAAGAGTAGTACTTGTGCTTCATGGCTGTAAAGTATTTTTTGCGGAGATAAGCGGTCGACAAGTAACCATGTACAGTACAATGATCACTACGCCCTTGTGCAGCAGTACAATCGCCCCAAACCGCTTCAAAGCAATATTGCTAGCGAACAGAGACGCATGCGAATGATGGGTGAATTGTCTTATCGAGGGGTTGAGCTCGTGCATAACCCAGGTCGCAAAAATCCGCTAGCTGATTTCTTATCTTGCATGAACCAAGATCAAAACTGTCCGATCTTCCAAAAAATGCAACATCAACTGCAGGAAACACAGCCTGCGGGAACATCGCGAACTGAACATTCACAAGCGTTCGTGAACAATCGCGCACAGCGGCAGGACGCAGCCGTCCCTGACAACCGGTCAGTGAACTTAGCAACCTCAGCCGCTGACCGCCAACCCGATGATGACAGGGGCGTATGCTCGGTCAACTTCAGTAAAAGCAACAAAACTGCTACAGCTCTGGCGAAATGCGATTTAAAACATTGTAACACGCCTCTGGTAACCGCTGCAAATACACCACTACCGCACGAGGCCGCGATTGCGTGCCAACACTTTCGCGCTCTTCCGTTTTATCATGCGGACAACAGTGTGCAGCACAAATCTACGTTTCCTAGCAAGGAGTCCCAGCAGAACATCCTCATCGGTTATACCTTGCTTCACGACCAAAATATTTTGACCAGTCAGAGACTGCAGCTCGAGCATTTAGCGCAAGCACAAGCCGATTCTGTGCACGAACTAGACAAACTTTCGCATGAAAACTTGCATTTTGAAAAAAGCTTATCACCTCTATTCCGCTGTGGACATACCGTGCTGGGAAACAACCTGCTTAATTCTGGATCCCCGCTTCGCAATGCGAATTAGCTTTTAACTTTGCACACTGTCAAACACACCCCGGCAAGAGGGAGACTAAGCGCTTGTGCAAGGAGAGATATTTTTGGAAGGGTTTGCCTGCAGACGTTGAACAATTTTACAAACGTTGTCCGATCTGTTGCCAAGAAAACAGCAGGCGACTACGCATAGCTTTACGACCTTTTCAAGATCCAGAGAGAAAGATTGCCATCGTACACATAGACTTAGTGTCTTTTGGGCATGACCGAAAAGAACCCCGATACGTCTATGCGGACACGCTGGTCGATAGGTGGACTCGTTATATGACAACGTGTCCTCTTTTGGACACGACCACTAAGGCAGTTGTTTCTGCTATAGAACACAACTGGATACAATACTTCGGCGTAATATAGATTTTAGTCTCAGACCAAGGTCCACAATTTCGAGGAGCTGAATTTAAAGCCTTCTGTGAACGCTGGGGCATAAAGCATAACTTTTCTTTAGCATACTCGCCGTCAGGCAATGGCTGTTGTGAAGTTTTACACCGCATAGTTGCGCAGCGATTGCGGACGCAGCCCGAACCACATAATTGGGTGGATGCACTTCCGAAAATTATTCTTGCGATGAACACGTTTGTAAAGCAGGATATCAAGATGTCAGCTGCCATGAAGGCTTTTAACACCAATTTTCGCCTCCCCGCACAACCGCTTTACGACATTTTCGAAAAAACCACTGTATATGTAGATCGAACCGATCGCGACAAGTCGGCAGAAACGCCACAGGTACGACCGGGGAGGGACGAGTTAGGCGAAGTGGCGAATGAAGAATACGTTTATCTTCGTGAAGGAAGGCCACGCCATAAGTTAGACCCTAAGTACACTGGACCGTTTAAGGTCGATCGTAGACATGGCACTGTGGTGTGGATTTGGCGAAACGGGCGCCTGGAACCACATAATTAGATCGAGTCATAGCTGCGGGCCAGCTTGACCTTGGGGACGCCTCAGAAGGATCAAGTAGCGACAGTGAGGTCGCTTTGCGTAGCCATGAGTATTTGCACACCCTGGGAGGGACACGAGACACTGAGGTTTCTCGGCCTGACGTTCCAAGGGCAGGCAGTCCTACTGGTTCTTACCCAGTCGAGTCCAGACGTGAGTCGGTTTCCGACCGCCTTTACTCACAAGCTGGTCGTCGTCTGCGGAGGCCGGGACGGTGGGATGATTTTATTATGTATTAGGTCTAGCGATGGCAAGAAAGGTTCGTTTGACGAAAAAGGTCAACCCTATGCGTCTTAAACGACAAGGGCCTCGGGCTCACAGGCGAGTAGCCTAGCCCACAGCCCTGCGTGATTTAGACATTTGCGATTTAAAGGGCACGCAACGCCCATATAATCCTGTGTTTTCACGTCTACCGATGGTTTATGAATGAACTACCTCGTGCTTTTGATGTTGGAGGCAGATGTGACGTAAGTTAAAATGTCAAGTAGCAACCACAATTATGTCATGTCACCTGAGACGGCTGAGGCCGTAAGAGGTCTGCTTAATGTTTGTAGAGACACTAACAAGGCACAACCGACACAGCTTCGAATCGAGGTCAAAGTCAAGGGGTCTCCGGTGCCGCGAGCGGGGCGCCGGTGCTGCATGCGAATCATCGAAGCCAGGAAGGCCCCAGGGCTTTGAGCACGAAGACACAAGCACGTCACGATCACGTGACCACCATGTGCTGTGAAAACCGCGCCTGTAAAAAAGCGAAACTCATGCAAAACAAAAAAAGGGGGTATTACACTTGTTTGCATTTTTTGTTATGTGTGCTTTCTGATCAGCTGTATATACGCTCGTGTGTAGGGTATACTGGCTTGTTGTTTCGATGGTATGAGTCTACTGCTGCTATTGCACGTGTCAGCGAAGAGTATCTTGTATCTCATTGTACTATGGAGCGCAGACAAGACGGTTCACCTGCAAATCGAGTCCGAAACAGGGGCAGAGAGGGCGTAAACCTCCCTGGTATTGTAATTGCCCCGACTTCGTAGAGGACAGGTGAACGGCCTACGTAATGTAAGGTTACGTGTACTGAGACAGAACCAGGGGCGAGTCGCTCAGCGAGTGGAAACTATTCTTGTATTGCTCATGTTGGGTCTTATTTGGCTTGTTGCGCGGTCAACAGCCAAACCCCTCCAGTCGCGTTCCCGAGAACGTTTTTCTGTGTCACTGGCCACCCACTCGTATTCGCATAAGCGAAAGCAACTTACCAGTAATTAGCTGGCGTTTACATCGGGTGCAGATGGTGATGCAAGGTTATGGGGGGCCATGCTGGCACGAGCGAACGGGGCTCTGGGGGATGTTGAGCGGTTGACGCGGCTTGGTTGTGCGCTGCAAGTAAACAACACACACTTAAGACTTATACGTCGTTTGACAAGCGCAGTGCGAGGTAGTTTTGTGCTCGCGCGTGAGCTGAGGCGCCCGCGGGAAGTAGTTTTTGCACACGGACCCCCTCACAAAGTAAAACGACGAAAAAAACGTATATACCGACGTAGTCTTCTTGCTAATTGGCTTGTATTCAATGCAATTTCTTTTAACGCAATTAATTCTACAGTCAACTGTACAAAACCTGTCAGTTCTCAGAAATTAGCGTTGTTTTCAAAACTATGGAACGCAATGACCACCATGGCTGCCATTAAAGATTCGCCAACGACCACTGCTGCTCTGTGGCAAGATCACATCTTAGCTGCCCTGCCTCCACGCGATTCCGAAGAATATGAGTATTCCAAATTAATGCAAGACGTTGTCAATGGTATTCATGCCTTGACGGCAGCCGGTAAAAAGCAAACTAATGTGTCTACCTTCGCAACGTTGTTCCAATCCGCTGCACAGAAATTAAGAGAAAGAGAGTCCTTCTCAGCTGTAACTCGGCTGGGTCACAATGTCATAGCACATAACGCGGTACGCAGTAAATGATCCGCTGTAAATGAAGCAAGTAAGACTGTCAACGTCGTGAATACAACGGCCGACGACCTCCATCAAAATGCAAGTCGCGTGCGCATTGTCAATCAAACCCTTATGATGACTGTGTGTCAGCCCAGCTCACGTCAACACGTTTACGCTATAGCCAAACTTCGTTCGCACACGCGGACGAAAGCAACCGTTCGTGGAAGCTGCAAAGGCAGAGTCAGAGAGCTGAACCACTTCGATGTTCAAGTTCAAGCTTACGTTTGTTACAGAGAACTTAAAACGTGGCACATACGCGTTGGTTTTTGGTGTGAGCTCGAATTTATCACCGATTCTACTTACTATGAGATGGTAACGCATTTCAGCTGTTAACCGCCACACCGCTAAACTGCCAAGCAATAAAGGCATAATGGACTTGACGCCTCGTAAGGATTGGGTAGACACCATCTTAAATGTTGAGCACAATGGTGCTCTGATTAGCTCTGATTTCAAACCATTTAAAATTGGCGGAGCGCCGACTATTTTCGCTGGACCTGGTTGGGCTACCTACCATCAACAAGTGAACTTCACAGCAATCCGCACCGAAATTACTTACAACCGCGCCCTAGGACATGTTTCAAGCGGGCAGCACTCGTTAATTGGATGTCTTTACGAAGACGAATTCTGTATCAGTGTAAATTACATATATGTTTGGAACGCGGGGAAGTTGGCTGTTCGCCGTGAACAGATTCGTAGTGGAGACAAAGCTGTCAAACTGCCGGCGCATGCACATAGTTGCAACGGATTTAAACCAACTGACAAGCTCACTTTACAAGTAGTTGTTGGTCAAGACACAGAAGAAATCATGCGAATTCAAGTTGCCAGCCTGGGGTACAGTCACCACACTTTTTGGCAATGCAACCCGCGGATTGCCGCCTGTTTGAATGTAGAACATGATGAACAATTGGTCTGTTCGTATGGTCGAGTAGCTTTGATGTTATCTGATTGTGTTGGGTCCGCAAAGCACCAAAAGTTCACGTTTGTGCAACACAATGACACTGGTGATAAAGAAGTGGATTCTTTCCTGCCGTTGTTCATTGACTTTACCCATCGCACCACGGCAGCGTTTGAGGACATTATTGCCGATGTACATTATATGAATTCTCAAACTGAGTATCAGCTGCACCAGCTTTTGAAAACAACCAAAAACTTTATCCGAGTGAAACGCTGCAAGCTCTGACCGGTACTGCAACCGGAGCTGTAGCAGTAGGGGATGGACTTATGTCAGTCGCCTGCAAAAAACAACCTTTAAAAATTGGGAAGTATTTAAAAAATACAAAGGTTCGGTTGCTAGCAGGCCACTGTTTCACAATCTTAAAATGGGGCACTAGCCGGACAATTGGGTTACGGTAACGTTGTGTGGCCACAGCTAAATCACTGTGAAATAGTGCAACCGCACAGCCTTAAGTACTTCACATTCGGTTCTCTGTCAGGCGAAAACATAACAATCTTTGTTTTTCAGGATTATCAGCTCTTACCGTATTTAGGTAACACCATTCTGTTGGTCGCCCACGTCGGTCACACCAGTTTGAACCTCTCCTTGCCGCCATATGCTGACCTTTGGATCCACAACGCTCCAAACGAGTTCACCAGCGATGACGTCAATCATTTGCTTTACATTAGCAATAGCTACCTGAGCTTTCACCTTGACTTTCAGAATAACGCCTTTTCAAGTAGCCAACCATTGAATAACCCTGGAGACGAACTAAGTAAATTACTTGAGTTGATTAACAACATTTTACGAACCGTTTTGTGGCAGATACTGTCCTATATGTTTGGAAACGTTGCTCAATGCGAGCATTGATCGCCATATTTTGTGCCTTACTTCACGGGTTAGTAGTGTTACCGATGTAGTAATCCGATTACTCATAAATAAACTCGGGGATGTCTAATGCTGTCTTCTTTGTTTTCTACATAATAAGTTCATGCCGGACATAGAACAAGTAATCTTTTCCGTCACTGCACTAGAATGTACGCAAACCTATGTCGACGTTATGCTGCGTGTGCTGCGAAAAAGCTGTCAGAATGTGCGAGGGAGTCGCGGCGCTGGGAGGAGAACCTGAACTGGCAAATCCAGGGCTGTACCGTTGTTGCTTCACATTTAGATAATCTGCATGCAACTGTGGGCAAGCCTTTACTTGATAAAACTAAATGGAACGTCTATAACTTTCGTTCTCGTTCTGTTTCTTCGCAAATGGCTGAGCTGCCTAGTTGCGCGAGCAGCCTACCACGCAAGCGGAAACGCAGGCGGGGTGGAAAAAGGTTC
>Ga0210059_1004823_pt1 | contig 21731 bp, 15 predicted proteins | sample Ectturendosymbi2_FD_188042 | JGI IMG/M metagenome (GOLD analysis project Ga0210059, IMG submission 188042) | Ecteinascidia turbinata endosymbiont from Florida, USA - Sample 2 (SPAdes) (version 2) | ecosystem: Host-associated > Tunicates > Ascidians > Unclassified | place: Key West, Florida...
TAGAGATATGTGCAAGTTTGAATCATCGCAAAAAGACGAAAGCAAATGGCAGTCGACTGATTCCTCGAAAGCATACAGAAACACTAGTGCTTTTAAGTACCTATGTGACAAAGTGATATCTTTGTTTGAATTTGTCAGTTGTTTTACCATTTTGTTTCCATAAATCCCTTTGCGGTCAGCAAGCACGTCAGCCATGCTTTATAAACTTATTTTGTTTAGTTAAATCGCACGTGTGACGGTGATGTTGCAGCTGCCACACCTATAACCTAGTCCAAGCACTTTCGAATAGTGCATGAGAGAAGCAAGCAGCGAGGAGAGAACAATGCCTTTTTTCGTTTGGTGTATCTCATCGGTAAAAGTTGTATCAGCTCTTTGGTGGCTTCATGCATGAGTTGTAATAGGTTACTGTGAGTACAGCTTGGGAACTGTGAGAGCATATTTGCTGGAATGTTGAAGCATTTTCGCTGAGAGTTGTTGATGCCCTTTTTTCGTTTGTTCTGTTTGGTGCTAGTAAGTAGATTCCTTATTTTGGCGTAAAAAAGAAGACACAAATTATTTTGTCGCAAAAAAAGCAATACTCTTACTTACTCCTTAGAGGTTGCATCAGCTCTTTGGTGGTTACATCCGTGAGTTGTGTTATAGGTCACTGTGTGTACAGATGGGCAACTCTATGGGCGTTTCTTTTGGAATGCTGTTACAGCGCTTTCGCTGAGAATTGCTAATATCTAATGTGGTATGAGATATGTTTTGATGATATACCCCGACATTTTTACCTACGTACAGTAGATAGTACGTATAGTACACTTACATGCCGACTTCTTTGTTTTTAGCCTGCCACAAGCAACATTTGCTGTGACCAGTAACATATTCTATGTGGCCATTGTTGTGATACAAGCTTTGATAGCAGGCCATTATCTTTCATTATTCAATGCAGACGTGTACATATCAGTATTTAAAAGTTACGTTTGGCTTACCAAAACAAACATGGTATCGTTTTGTGACTTTACTCCAAAAAAAATCTGATGACGAGAAACGTATGCAAAACGTTGTGAAAGTATGGAAAAATTTATAAATGTGGTCAGTTTTGTTCTGCACCTCATGAAACACAACGAAAATGCAAAATATCTATACGAATTCAGAAAGCTTACTAAAAATACGACAACTTGCATATTGTTCTATTTTTATAGAGACATACGAAACAAGAAATGTCTCTCTCTCTCTTCATTGTAATGCTTATTTTCAGCGATGTGGTAAAGTCTTTGAATATTGTACTAAGCTTTCAGTGTTGTTGGAAGAAATGTGAAAAACTTGCTTATCTGATCGCAGTGATTCCATTGAAAAGTAACATAGTCAAATGCCGGTAAGATGATCATAACCATATATGTTGTGTTCGAACGTATGTACAGTTTTTTTGCATTATGTTTTTCCTTTTTGTTGCTATTCGTTGGAATCTTCACTAGTAAACAACGTCATATTATTTGTAAATACAACATGGTGTTGACAAACCTTGTTTTGTGAGGCATTCAGGACATCATATATAGAAGCCATGAAGGTATATACAAATTCAGGATCGCAGAAAATAACCTACAACATTCCTAGGTTTTTCCTTGAATGGCATGTTTGATTCAACCTATAAAATCATTTCAGATGCGAAGGGGTCACTTTCCGGCCTTTTCGGAAAAAAATCAAGCAAAAGTCAAAAACATTCGTCCTCGATTTAAACTCGGGTGCCAACTATCAATTGGGATAAGTCAAGTTTGATCCTAAGATAATTTTCCGTCTGAGAAACAAATCTATTACAAGTAGCTTTACTGAACACGAAAATGGGCGCATACCTGCAAACAAGTATTGAAATAGATATGGTACAAACTTGACAGAACAAGGCAAACGCTGACCATGCAGCAGCAGCTGACAAGGGCGGGACATGAAAAGCGTATGCGCACAGAACGTCTCCGAAGTTCGATCGGGACTGGAATCTTGATGATTGTACATGACGTGCCTGACGCAACACACACGCGTCTCCACTCGGACAATTAGATAAACGCGAACTATTAGTACAGGGTGTCACCATTTCTTTCGCATGCTGAATAAATTTTGCCACAAACTCGGTTTTTCCGCAACTGGTTTGCCCTGCCACGACGCACGTGAACAGGTGAAGAAAGTGCTCGTCCATCTTTCTTAAAAACTAAACGCACACCAACGGTTTTATACAAATCGACTACATTTTTGTTTTCAAAATAGACATACGACCAATCAAATATAGATCAAGGTGAAAAGACATCACTTTTATCATAACAGATTGTGTACTGCAACGGAGATGGGCAAAATCGTGGCTGGCGCGAGTGAGGTAAAATTTTTGTTGCATCATCTTCTGTGTTGAGTTCATGCTGGTGGTGTATTTGCTTATCTGACTACCTTTTTCCTGTTGCAAAAATACCGACCCTTAACGAAACTGCAATCAACAACGCAGAAAGATATGATCTGAGGGCACGTCCAGACTTGTACCTTGCAATGAAATCCTGCATATTTTGTGACGAAAACGTAAAGTGTGCACCATCATTTGTCGTGACATCGCAGGTGACGCGGCCCGCGGAAAGGCACCATCGATGTGGATGTTTGTTTATCAGATTAAAACATGACATGCCTAGGCGCTCACTGCAGAAGCTCGAAAATGTAAAAAGGTTAAAATACGAAAATGGATGAAAAAAAATGATAAATATCACGTAAAATGTTGTATCATCTTCTGTGATGAATTTCCAGTGACGAAATCGTTACTAGAGCCGGTGGCGTGTTTGATAAAAATCAATACGCCTTTTTGCAATCAGTGACAGGTGGGGCAGTTCATCTCTAAAATAAGAAATCAATAATGAAAAAAATATTACCATAACGCAAAAAATATGAAGAATATGAAAAACTGAAAATCATTGAAAAACACATGAAAAATATCAAAATATTGGTCGGAGAAGGGAGGTTGTGGGACACCCCAGACTGGCTACCTGAACACAAAAATCCGTACAATATTGTGCCTGACCTTCTCCTTTTACTACTCCTCGCTCTCTTGAGGCAGCTTGCTGGCTCTGGCTGGGGTGCACGTGCAACAACCTTGCGAACAGCCACCTTAGACCTGGTCCATTCAAGAGCAGAGTACTACGCTCCTTTCTGGTGCCGCAGTGCTCACACCCGCCTCATTGACCCTGCCATCAACGACGCCTTGCTAATTTTGACTGGATGCCTGCGTCCTACACTAGCGGACAACCTTCCTATTTTCGCAGGCATCCAACCTGTTGGGCTTCGTCGCTAAGGAGACACACTGTCTCTAACACTCCGTGCCATGGAGCCTGGACATCTGCTCCACTCAGCGCTCACCTGTCCATCGAGTGCAAATCCACAGCATCTCAAATCGAGACATCCATTTGTACTGGCCGTACAACAACTCATTAATTCATCTGACAACAACAACAAAAGTGTGGCGCTCTTGGCAGATCACCGATGAAATGCGGAGTGGTTGGACCACACTAGGAGACTCCGCACTTTCATTCCCGACATCGGCACCCACCCTCCTGGAATGGCCCTGCAAAGAACAGCGTGTGTCAGGCTTAACCGCCTCCGCACCGGCGTCGGACGTTTCCGCTACTGCTCCCACAAACAGGTTATAGTCCCTTCTGCGGCCTTTGATGTGGCGCATAAGAACAAACCGTCCACCATGTTGTTCTCCAATGTCCAGTCCATCGACCTCCCATGTACTTCAAGGCCTGACGGTTCTGGATGATGAGACAATCGAATGGCTGCACAACACCTGCCCCAAATCTAGTGCGACCAAGTAGTGTACAGTAACAACTCGCTCAAACGACGACGAAGAAGCGAGCCACGTAATTGAGAAAATGGAAAAGAAATAAAAAATACATAGCTAGCAACAATTTTCACCTGTTCAAAGCAGCCTCATTAACTCGAAAATCGGTTACGTGTGTAGAATTTTTTCTAACCCACAGCGAAATGGATATCTACAATCACAACCATACTTGTCTTGGAAATCTTTTCAGAATCACCTGCTTTTTTCCAAAAAACAACAACTCACCAAAAACGTATAACTTCCCGCATGAGACAGCAGCAGCTGTGATTGCATCGCAGCCATGAGGAGAAATACCTACTTGCCAGCAATTACTATCCTGTGGCAGAAACGCGATGGTGTTGTGGGTTGTAGTGACAGGACCTTGGCCACGATATAAAGAGTCAACAAGTTGACGATGCTGATCTTGCTGGCGAATGCAAATCACGCAATCTGAGCAAAAATATTTTCAGGTATGATGAAACAACGATAAACTAATGGTGCAGAGCACAATGCATACTAGTTATAGGTTGCATTGCAACACGTCGCAAACAAAACCGTCAGCAATTGACACAAGTCTGTTCTGTTAATCAGTAAGATTTTACGAAACATCTAAAAAAAAACAAAAGTCAACAGTGTTTGACGGGTGGAAACGTTGGAGAGTTACTCCCAATAACCATGCGTGTTACCAGATGTCTCAAGGTCTGGTACTTTTCGCAATCAGCTTTAACATTTCGTTTTTTGGAGGAGGGTTGCAGAGTCAGAGTCGCAAGGAGTCGGAGGTTTTTGGGTTGATTCGGAGTCGGATTCAGAAGAACGATGGGAGCCTCAGTCGGATTTTTATCCGACTCCGTCTCCGGAAGCAGGGCCGGCCTTAAGCCGATGCAACCGATGCAGCTGCATTGGGTCCCGCGCCTCTGGGGGTCCCTGCGCCATGGTGTTTAGGTAGATTTTTAATTTTTTCCAGATACCCCTTGCGCGCGAGAATTCAGTAGAAACGGCTTATAAATTTCACTGTTAACAAAGAACGCTCTCGTTAGAACTAGCGATGAATTTCCTCTATTATCGAACGTTAGCAAACGTGCTCAATTCTCGTGGTAAAGCTTTGTATCTGCGCTCTACCATGATCGTATAGCACGGTTGACTGAACATGACGTCATAAAACCACTGCTCAGAGGGGCTCCGCCCCTAGGTCATGCACTGGGCCCACACCTGCCAGGGCCAGCCCTGTCCGGGCTGAAAAAATCATTTTTTACATCTCACTTCTAAGTTGGGAATTCTTGTTGAAATGGTACAATTTCTTTGGAAACTTATTGAAACAGAAATCTTGCTGTCCACCACAATATCCATTGATTGCTAGTTGTCACAAAATTAGTTAGTTGGCTTTAGCCTAAGACCCAGCATCATAGAAAGAACGCTTTCTTTTATGAAACAGTGCGCCTTGTTTAGTGTTTATACAGTTACCCATAAGTGCAACCGCATTACGCGTTATTGCTCAATCGACTTTGCCCAGATGGTTCTCTGAGTGACAGTGGCTAAACATGGAAGAGCATTCATATTGCATACCCAAGCAAACATCCGTCGCGCAGTTGTATTCGCTTGTGTATGCGCTATTGCAAATCACCAAGTGTGTTTCCGAGGAGTAGAACTTACAGAAACGTTGTGACACGAATTTTTCATGCGGTTACTTTAAAACAGGGGTGAAAACAGGCTAACTTCTTTGTTTTGTAGCTGTGTTTAATGAAGCGGTTCTAATTGGGCTCAATTTTGTAATCTTGAGCTTTGATCTTAGCAGCAGAACGAAGCTTTATTTGTTTCACATGTCGACTTTTGTGCAGGACTGAAGATGTGTAAGGCACGGAACTGTTTCCTTACACAATGAATTGCGATTGATTCGCTTAGTGTTGGTCACTGCTGTGACTTATCTATTATGGCTATAAAAGACACTCAAGCCCAACATTCCAGCAAGTTCTTAACACAATTGGAAAAAGATGTGTTGCACGACTATGGCCTTCAGAAAGACCATGTTCTCATGAGAAGAGAGTTGCATAACCTCAACTTAGGCTATATTCAAACCTAACGTAAACTTCGACAGCACAGGTCACGACTGACATAAAGAACCGCTACGGTCAGAATGAGCACCAAATCATGCAAGGGCACTAATCGCACAAGATTCCTCGAAGGGTAATCAGTGCACACGCATAAGTAAGCATTCCACGAACAGAATTTAGCCCTCTGCGCTTATCAGCTCATCACAAGGCATTATCGCAGAACATTCTACCCCGCTCTTTCTACATGAAACACTGTAAATCAGTAAAGATTGTCAAATTTTCAGAATGGCAAGACCCCTTGCGCAAGCTTAAAACCCCTATTCAAGACTTTCTGGCGACGGTTTTGGTTTTTTAACTTCACATCTTTTCACGCGACAGTTTAGTTGCGTTCGATTCTTACCAGTCTGAAAAAGTAAGAAACACGCGAATCGTGAACCTAACAGTTACAACCATTTGGGTGCGTTTTGCGTGACGTGTTTTGCTCGTGTGTGTGAGATTTTTACAGCCGTGGTAAGCGAGTTGTACGTGGTCCTCCCGTTGTGCTTTAAAGTCTTTATGCCGCCACACATACTATATAGATGCACTGTGTTTGTTTGTTTTTTTTTTAATGCAGAAAAAACAGATGTGATTCTTATAAAAAACGTAGGCCATGTGTTTTGTCAAATATTTCAATTGTGGTGATTTCGGTTGGTTTGCTTGTGGCAGTCAATAATCCCGTTCCCGCCAGCCAAGTACGATTACAACAATTCCGTGCAATTTAACACTTTTGCGTCGAAGGCAGCAACAAGCGCAGTGATCGTGGGCATTCCAGCAATGATTGAGAATTTTTTACTGACCGTACTTTCAGAGGGTCATGTCGGATTTTCCCAAATTGATTAACGCTTTCCATTTTTTTTCTCGCAACAGTGAGGGGGACCTCACAAGTGTATTAGCTGAGGGCCTCGCATCAGTTAAATCCGGCCCTGACTTTAAGGGTTCTAGAACACCAAGTTGCAAGGATTGTTCTGGTCTACCGAAATTAAACTGGACACTTTCATGCAGCTTCAGAAATTCACGGCCAAGTATCACGTCCCACAGGAGGCCATTCAGTACAGTGAACTTAACATCATCACAAGTACGATTACAGAGTTGAACTTGAGCTGAGAAAATGCCTTCAGTTGCAACAGCTGAAATTTTTCGGCCAGAACAACTTTCTCGACCTCCGTACTTGTCTGCACAGCTAAGTGGGCGCGCCGGATGAAACTCAAGCCGATATGATTGCTTTTGGCGCCAGTGTCGGTGAGGCCTTTGGCCGGAACTCCATTAATACATACATGCACATTTACCTCTTCATCGTCAGACTCGAGGAACGGCCGCAGGGTTGCGGGTTGTAAATCCCCATTAAAATCTTTATCAATAGGCGCAGCTCGAGATTGTTGAAGGGGTCGTTGCAATGAGCGGCACACTCTGGCAAAATGTCCCTTCTTGCCACATTTGTGACAGACGCAATTCTTCGCTGGACAATTTCCTCGGAGGTGTCGACGGACACCGCAAAAGAAACACTGCTGTGTTTGTTGCTAGGCATTCCGGTTGGTTAACAAATGTATGTTGATGGGAACCGGTTGGGTTAACAGCCAGAGAATGGTTAGCAGAAATAGCAACAGATGACGCAGTATACGATTGCGCATTTCTCTGCACATCAAGCGTACGGGCTTTGTCAAACGCAGCTTGAAATTCAGTAACGTATCTTGCAAAAGTTTTTGCCGGATGTAAGAAGAACAAATCCCCGCGATGAACGCATCCCGTATTGATGCATTCCTACTTCGAACTGCAAAGACTGCCGTGAAGTTGCAATCGGCGCTGAGTTTTTTTCAGGCGCTGAAAAAATTCAAATGATTCACTCATTTGACGGCATGTACTTAGTTTATGCCTCGCAAACACTTCGTTAATGGGTTTCACGTACACTTCGTCGAGTAAAAGCGATAGCAGCTTCAAATGTAGGGCAATCAGCAATGTACATGTAGACCGAAGTATCAGAGGCGCAGCCAGAATGAGGCCGAAGAAGCCATGCCCCACCCCCGAAAAAACTTGTTCAATTGTTCGAAAACAAACGAAAAGAACAGTCGGACTCGTAATATCGTGTCCTCTCACTGACCAAGGTTTAATGTGACTTTTTGCGATTGGATGCGAAACTATCCGACTAAAGCATGCAACTTTGTTAGCAAAGTTGCCAATTAATGCGGACAACACGAGCTGAGGTGTAGCCTGAATGCAAAGCAAGGGCGCAGCTTTCTTGCAAAGGAGTACAAATTCAGATGAGACATTTGAGAGGATTATTTGCATGAGGTATTGCCGAACCAAATAGAAACATACTTGGTCAGGACATGATCAACCTCAAGCGCACCACGCAATGGAGTGTTATGCAACAACACAATGTTTCTCACAGCACGGTTGGCATTGTGGCTAGTGGGTATACGAAACCAGGTAGAAGGGTCTCGATTTTGAAATGTACAGCAAGTCACTGTCAGCGCAGCACACAAACTTTGTTAATATCACATTTATTACAGTTTCAGAGAGCAAATATAAAAAATCATTAGCAGGCAAACCATTACTAGTCACCAAACAGCAATGGTGATTTTGTGTGAAAGCTGGTGTTGACTCTTCTTCCTTAGCTTTAAAATCAGAATATGGCCGATGGATATTTATGTGGTGCAGTGAGCCAGTATAGGGCCTCCATGAGAAATTTTTTTAGGTGGAACAAAATCCTTTGGGGTCCCTAAGACTTGCAAAATCATTTTGAAATAAATAAAAATTGAGGCTAATTAATGTGCGAACAAGTGCTCGTTTATTGATCATATGAAACATTACGTTAAAACATAACGGAGCTTAAGAAATGTGACCATATTACCATTTTTTAAATAGGACTTTAAAGTGTCATAGTAAAATCTAATCAAGGAAAACATTAGAAAAAAATCATTTAACTATTATATAAGCGATTTTCTGGTATTGTCATTCACAAAATTTCTGATAACACTAGCAAAATCAACTTGTCTGGCAATGCTAGATTCAATGTTTAACCTTGCTAGGTCAACAAGTCGTGTTTGTGACATAGCAGACCGCGAATAATTTTACAAGTTCAAGCTTGCTGAAAAATGTTTCAGCAGATGTTGCTGTAGCCGGAATTGTCAAGAATATTCAAGCTAATAAAACATTCGGAAATAATTCACACAAGCCACGTGTGCCACACCACAAGGCGGCGACCACTGCTTTAACGCATTCTGTCGAAATACTGTAAGTGGTCAGTTTCTCCTGTATGTTTCAAAATTTTCAGATTTCTGGGTATGCCCGCTAATCCTAAACTTACATTCGATTTGACCTTGCAACAGTTTGCGGCGTAAATTTAACAATCAGCAAAATGCACAGCACACCTTCGCGGTGCAATATAAGCACTTGCGTCCTGCACTGCAGTTACATGTTAATTTTAAACTTCAGTTTTTATCTTACACATATGCCCAACATTCGAGGACTGCTGCTGTTAGATTAGATTGCGAACTGGCATGTTTCCAATCAATTTCATTTGAAGTATCTCTCAGTTTAAAACTCTTGGTTTGTTACAGAGAGTTTTTGTTAAAGGTTTGTTTGAAAATGTTAAAAAATTTAAGACGTAAAGGAATATTCAGTTCAATGGACACACTGGGAAAGTAATCGTAAATGTCTTAAATTCGACAAAGTAGGCAAACCTTCAAGTTCAATAATAATTACTGCTAATAATTATCAATACATCGTATCAGGAAAATGCACTGCCAGCAATTCACATTAAAATATATAACACTGCTTACAAAACTTACAAAATCCTTTAGGCCAAACCAGTTTTATCACTGGGCGGGATTAATTTCGCTACATTATTCCGAGTGTGTTAGTAGCAAAGCAAATACAGAATCGTTCTTTCAGCAGGCCCGTAAATAGGGGGGTAGCAGGGGGCGAAGGCTCCCTAGAAAAATTTTGTCCTCCTGCAAAAATGTGCTGGACAAAGTTAAAAACTATTGCACATCGTTAAAAAAATTGTGCCCCTCTCAGAAAACTATTTGCCCCCTTGGTGTCTGAAGCTGGTTACGGGACTGTCCTTCTGTCTCGGGCCCCTCCGTAGCTGTCGGGCCCCGAGACAATGTACCTGCTGGACCCCCCTCTCATGGCCCCTGAGCCAGTAACCCAAACTTGAGCTGCGAGTTAAACCTTAGGGACACTCCATTTGCGTCTTTTTCGCAAACATTCATACATTGTTGCACTTGTTTGCAACGTTGCCAGTCACAACAGCAACAAATGAACGTTCATTTTCAACGCTTCAGCGGTTGCTAGCAGGACTATGGGGCAAAACCAGGCCCGTAACTAGCTAGAAAAAATTTCGCCCCTCCCCGTAAAATGTTGGACATACTTAAAAACTATTGGACGCAGGCCCGTAACCAGGGGAAGGGTGGCGAAGCCTACACTGCAAACCTTTTTGCCCCCCTAGAAAAATCTGTTTGGCATGGTTGAAAACTATTGGACAAAGTTTGAAAAATTTTGGCCCCTCTCAGAAAACTCTTCGCCACCCCTGATGTCCCAAGCTGGTTACGGGCCTGATTGGACATAGCTTAAAAATTTGGGCCCCTCTCAGAAAACTCTTCGCCCCACGTGGTGTCTCAAGCTGGTTACAGGCCTGGGCAAAACCGTCTGATGGATTGGCTTTTTTGACGAATAATCGTGGTGTGACATTGATCCTGAGATGGTTATCGACAAGTTGTTGAAAAAGAAACGCAGACTTAATTTTATCTTTTAAATGTGCTCGCAGGTATTTTGCTGAGTCAAAATTTGGCTATTGGCATCCTCTGATTTGTTCCTATGAATCCACTTTCATACTTTTAGTTGATTTGACTTCTTCAATAGGCATAATCAGTGATATTCTTGATGACAACATTACACGGCACTTCGCTTTCCGCTACTCTTAATGTTCATTGAAAACTATTTGGTTAACAAGTGCTTGATAATGATCAGCGCGAAAGCAAAGTTTTCTTGTCTTTGTTACAAATTATCGATGCCGACTGGTAGAAGATAACTGACGTCATATCCTGTTGTAATAGACCAGGAATTGACCAGTGACATCAAAATGACCTTTGTGCAAATAGCTAAAGTTTGAAATCTGACGACGTCAGTGACTGGCCCCTCCCGAACAAAATTCTTGGCTGCGCCCCTGCGAAGTATCCAGAAGACTCGTCAAGATGTCGAGCTTGACCTCATCTGTAACAGAAGACTCGCCAAGATGTCGAGCTTGACCTCATTCGATTCTCCGCAAGTAACTCTGCAAGGTGCGCTTCCAATGCAACCAAATTTTCGAGCTTTCAGACGAGTCGACTTTACACTGAACACCTGTTGTCTTAGGTATTTATCCATGATATGTTTTAGCTGAATAAATTGATATGCAAAGAGATTTGCATAACCTCAACTTAGGCTTTAATCTGCTATAACGTAACGTGCACTTCGACAGCACAAATCACGACTGTCCTAAACAACCGCCACGACCAGAATGAGCACCAAATCATGCAAGGGCACCAATCGCACAAGATTCCTCGAAGGGTAATCAATGCACACGCAGCAGAAAGCATTCCACGAACAGAATTTGGCGTACGCGCTTGTCAGCTCATCACAAGGGAATTATCGCAGAACACATGTATTATGCATTATCACAGATAATGCGGTCAATATCGTGAGTATGGTCAAACAACTCAATGAACGACCAAGAGAAGGGTCAAGTACTAATGAATAAAGTGCAGCAGAAATTGAAGAACAATCTGGGGTTAGTCAGAGCCAGGGCCGGTTTTAAGCCGATTTGACCGATTTCTTCTAATTGGGCCCCGCGCTCCGCCTACTAAACAACGCAAACTTAAACTTTCTATCGAAGCCGCTTGTATAGTGCTGGCGCTTGTATAGTGCTATAGTGCTAATGCATAGTGCTGGCGCGCGGCCCAGTTTTTTTATGTTAGTTTGGGAGACCAAAACGATTATCAAATTTTTCCAACGGTCTCGCAAAATACAGCATAAATTCGCTTCAATGCCACCATCAATGTACACCAAAACCTTGATTTACAAAGACCTCGGTATTCAGTTGATGTAGTTGCGGTACTATACACAAGCGGCGCCAGCACTATACATAAGCAGCTTCGATAGAAAGTTTAAGTTTGCGTTGGTTAGTAGGCGGAGCGCGGGGCCCAATTAGAAGAAATCGGTCAAATCGGCTTAAAGGTCAAAACTTAAGAAAATTCTAGGAGGGGCCCACAGTCTTTTGTAAGCATGGGATCCGTTGCCAACTAAAATCCAAGTGAACTGCGCGTTTTAACGCCCTCATCAAAGTTCTACAGTAAGAATGGTCATTGCTTTCAGTAGTGAGTAGCCAAGTTTTTTTCACTATAGCACCTCGCTTAGGCAGAAAAGGCTTACGTTTTTAAGCTGTGTTCTATTTAATTTATAAAAGCGTTTCGTTTTTGACAGGTCATGGTTCAATAGTTGCTGCAAAATACGGTTCGATAGTTGCTGAATGTTGATATTTCAATATTTGCTGCTACTTGTTTTCTGAAGGTAACGTTTAATTCGTAATTACAAATCTGTGCTGCTTAGTCAGTCTTTTAATAGCGTTGTTCATTTTCCCTCTCGTAAAGAGGTAATGAGGCAACCTGAAATCGGCGAAAACGTTTGAAATAAATTTAGTTTAAATTTGAACGACTATTTCAGGTGTGCAAAAAATAACGGTACCTCAAATAGTAACAGAAAGTCACTAACAGTTAGGCTATTTGCAAACAGAAGTGAAATTTCGTTCAAGTGAAGTAAGCCTCATGATGTTCTTGTGGTGAAAATTGCATCATGAAACACTGCTGAAACAAGGATTGTGGCATCAATCTCATAGATTTGCGTTGTAATTTCGGAGATATAGCCTAACAAATTAAGTTGCAAAAAGTCTGAAAAGGTGGAAACTGGAAAAACGTTCGTGGAAGTTTGAAGCTATTACAGTATTTGCCTGTTTTGTAAAATTAAAAAGTAGGTTTAATCGTATTGGGAGATCTACAATCACATCATATATTCTTTAGTGTTAATGGAGAAAATAATTTTTAACCTTCTCCAGGATATTCAAAAGCTACTGCAAGAAGCGGTTAGTAGCCTACTCCTTTAATCGGTGCTCTATTAAGTGTTTTTCGCTGTAACCATTTTCCACGTGTAAAGTATGCACTGACAGTCAGGTATTTTGTACAGTCGAATTTGGGCTATTTATTTAAGAATATGTTTTGTCTGTAACTGAGCTAAGTATTATGAGTCAAAGACCAAGAGACCTAGGCTGAAAATCTTACGTGGCAGCCAAAAGAGGCCTAAAGCTAAGGCATAAACAGACAGAAGAATAAAAAGAATGGGGCGTTTGACAAGTATTTTAACCACTGAGGGTATACCTTCAATGCCACACCACATCGAAGATGGTGACATAGCAGCTGGCACGCCATGTAACGCCAGACAGTCAAAGTGGAAGCTTATGTACTGGAAGTAATACAAGTCTTTTCGAACGTGTTGATTCTGACAAACAAGGAACCTCGTCAGATGTGCATCTGATGAGGCATGCGAGCAGAAAAATTTAAAATATGGATGAACAATTGGTCCTGCTACTTAGAAGTCATGAGTCGGAATGTTGGGGACTTTCCCCAGAAACGGAGTGATGGAACACGGTTTTCGAAGTTTCACTGCAAAAGAATACAAAGAACACCATCAGAGGTCATCCATGGCTATGATTCCTGGCCTGGAAAAATGGAATCTTTTGTTACTACTCCAAACTTTTCAGCCCTGGATATCCACTAGCACAGCACTCAATACCTCTCCGCCCTGGAGGCACTGCATTCGTAACCCCCTTCTGATCAGGGAGGTGCCTGACCAGAGATGAGATATTTATGAGGGCTGTAACTACTTGATTTATTGGGTTTAACGGCGCTGTACACTGAAGTCTCTGCTGGAAAGGTCCAGATTGGAATTTTTTAGGCCAAATTTAAGAAATTTGGCCTCGTTTCTAGTTCGTTGGCCTAAAAACTTTCAGTTGGCCTTTTGACCTTTTTTTGGCCTCATCTCAAGATGGCTGGCCTTAAAAATGTGTTTGGCCTTTTGGCTCTTTTTTGGCCTTTTTGCGCGGAAATAGGTTCTTGTTCTTATCAAGGAACATATTGCTATTTCATTTTTTTCGGCAACACATTTGGCAAAGTATTTGTAACAAATGCTATATCAGACGCCCGCATTCTCATATTAGTAATATTTGAGGGATGATAGATTCGAAATAAAGTTTCTGCGTAATCTCTGGAAATGTGTACACTCACTGCACTGTGTAGTGTCTATTGTGTTGTAAGCACTAAACAGACTCAGTGCTTGCAGACAGGTCTGCGTCTCCGCGGCAGAAATGCGATAATTAAGTGAAAGTGGAAGGGCTCTTATGATTCCCATCGTAAGTACAGGAAGGAATTAATGGGAGAGACTTTCGTGGAGAAAGCTGCCGATCGATCAGTATGCAAACTGTGATATCATTGTGCCCAAAGTGTGCAATTTCACAAACCATGAAAAGCCAGGGAAGAGCAGTGCTCCAGTACGATACCAAGCAAGATTTAATCCTAATTTCGAAGAAACATTTTTTGATATTCTTGTAATTTAGATGTTTTTGTGACAAAGAGATGGCAATGCCACAAATAAAGTTTGACTTTTTTCTGGCCTTTAAACAGTCGGTTTGGCCTTTTCCTGGCCTCTTTTTGGCATTGCTTGGCTTTTTATTGAAATTTTCATCCGGCAACCCTGAGGGAAAGGCCGACTGCAGAACTTTGGATGCATTGAACTCGTAGTGTTCAGAATAGGCGACAATTGTGAAGTGCGGGTGGAAAACCTATTGTGAATGATTATCACCCACAGCTCGCCAAAGGGTTAGCGCAACAACACAAGACACTTTGCAGCGATGATACTTGTTGCGAAAACTGTGAAATTCTTCTTGCGGCAGCATAAATAACTCTGAATTTTTGGTTTCATGTTTGCGCAGCCAATATTTGTTTGAATTGTTCAATAAAATTTCTGCACGATTGTGAAAAGACAGTTTTTCCACTCCTTTCCTGGGATCGGTGACCAAACGTTCGTTTTGGGTTTCAACACATTTGTCTTTATGATCTTAAACAGTTGCAAATTTTGTGGTAGCACACAAGGGGAAGCGATTCTGTTTGAAGCGTTTTTTACAAATTGAACAACGTGCCTTCACAAGCCCATAATAAACAAATGTATCCTAAGCTGGAGCAGCAGGAAAACAGGCTGCGCAAATGTCAGTCCCCTCGGTTTGGAAGTAGATATTTTTGATACAATCATAAGGTAAACAAATTTCCCCAAAGCTAAGCACCGACTTGATACTTGGTAACAACTTAAAACATGGACTTTTTTGCTTTGCTACACTGCATCAGAACGATATACACAGCTATGAACAAGCTTTTATTTGCCTTAGCCTGCCTCACTTGATATCAAGCAGCGATGAGATAAGCTGCACTCCATCAGCTGACCTGCAACACGGTGGATAAAATATTCAGTAGAGTGTGTTTTAAGTGCTTCACAAAAAGTCTCCTAGTTCTAGTTTTTTTTATCTCACATCCTGCAATAGAGTTTTAGTTCCTATTCATTGTGAAATCCGGACACAAGAACGATTACAGCAAAGGGCAAGATTTTAGATTTTACTCAACTGTGCTTTATTCAACTTGCAACGAACCTTCACAAAAAAGCTGCCGCGGTGCGGTGATTGCGACATCAAGTTTTGAAACGTTTGTTAAACTCATTGCAAGGAAACGCTGTTAGCGTGAAAAGAGAGTTTTCACTCCAAACAATACATTTCTTGCGAACGTAAAAAGAAGCAAAACGCTGAGAATGCTATCTTCCGGCGAAGGTAACTTTTTGTCTGGAATTTAATCGCAACCTTGTGAGCCATTTGTGGGAAAATGATGGAATGCTCGAGATGCTAAAAAATTGAAGGAAAGGCAATTCGTGTGTCACGACAAAGTTCAGGAAAATGTTTTGTTTCAGGAGGGAGGCGTTGATGAACATTGTCGTGTCGTGTTTAACACGGTACCTGCTCCAAGAATATATGTTATATTGCAGGTCTGCTTTAGACTAATAACTTCAAGTTGTACTCATCAACTATATGCCGTATTTGCAGTCTGAATCTGCTTAGGAGAGGCGATTTCGTGCTGACTACCAATTGTGAAAACACGAAGATGTTTATTATAGTTGGCTTAAGTATTTCACAAGTGCCCTTTCGTCGCCAGTATTCATGCCCACCACAAGTTAAAAGGAATTTTCAGGTAAGAGTGTTCAGGATTTAAGGAATGGTGTGCAATTTGCAACAATGTCAGAAATGACTGCTTCGTCTTGCTTTCTCATTTCAGAATTCAGTAAAGGGTTTTGTTGTTTACTTATTTTTTAAAACAGATGTACTACTTCTTCAAAATCCCATCTACTTCAGTAGACAAACCATTGAACCAACCAGTCAAATGTCAAACAAACCTGGTGAGCTCGAAAGAGACGACGTAGACAATATATTGTTACCACCACCGCCAGTGTCAAGGAAATATGGACACAGACGGATGATGGCACTGCTACTGGTGATCTACGTAACGAGCGTCTATGCAGAATGCAACCTGAACTCATTTGAGATACTGGTTGAAAATGTAAAAGCAAAAACGGAGGACCCACGATTTGCCCAATCCACCCGGAAAGTGCGGTACAGGGCAACCTATGCAATGATGAAAATTTGGACCTACATTGGAAACCGCAGAGCCCTTCGCGAACCGGCACAATGCGACGAGTTCGGCAGGACCAGGGATTTCAGATTTGTGGTAGAGCAGATATAATCTATTTCCAAGTAAATGTAAAACGATATGAAGCATGTTCACGTAACAAAGTAAAACAACAAACCCACCCAGGTGCTCTAAGAAACATGAGGACGATTGCCATGTGTTCGTCAATATACGTCCACTAAAACTTGCTTCATGCCCATTCCCTTTCGGGTCAAGCCACTGGGAGCAGTATCTTTCATTACAACGTCCAGCTATTATGATGCGACCTGTACCAAAAAACTGAGTTCTTTGGTGCATAAACCAAATTTTAACATACCTTTCAACTCAAATCAGCTCACAAACAAACGTGGTTTTATAAAAGAAGTCAAGTCTTTCACGGATCTGCTTGCTGTCTGTGTGAAAGCATTTTCTATCCAGGAAGAAGTCAACAGAGCTTTCATACATATGAGCCAGTTATCTCATCGTTGTATACCACGTAGAATTGGGCAAATTATGAACAACTAAACTCCTATAGTGCTGAAATTTGGTAGTAATACTAGCGAAAACTTATTTCTCAAAACTTCGCGATTCTACCTCAAAGCGAAATATTAGTACAAAACCTCCATGCAAGTAAACTGAGATTTGACAATCTGATAAAAGCTCGGCGATGACCCCGATGCGATTTTAAAACCAACTTTGATTTCGAAACGTCACGATTGTGCATTTAAAATAGAGACCAAGTTGTATAATTGCATAAAACAAACACAAACAACATACGAAATGCTAACAATTGCAATGCACACCTCTAACCTAGAAGCTTGTTTTGTCGTGTCTGCATTACCCGCTCGAGTTGCATCGCATTTCAAACTGAATTTGGTTGTTTGTTTATGTTTCAAGGACGGTCGAAAAAACAAATGAGACAGATGCTTTGGTGCACCACAATGCGTGTATGAGCTTGTTGGTTTGAATGTTGCGTTTGTGACATAACTCCTACTTTACAATGCTAGCTGAAGCTGTATTTACAAGAATTGCAAGTGGTATAGCACAGCAGCTAATGCTAAGCTAAAGTTATAAAAGTGTCAAATCTATGAGATTATAAGCTTTGGGCCCCAACCAGGACCTTTCCAAGTTGATGGGGCCATGCGTAGAAAAAGGTTGAAAGCTATTTGATCAAAAATGGATACATATTTTTGGACAACCTGTAAACCGACATGTTCCATATATTGTACTTCCCATAACGCGAAGCTGTTTGTTCGCAGGCCCAAGGAAACAACTGGTGGGTATGACATGTAGCTGTTGGAGGTGGGGTGTGGTAAAGTTTGCAAAAAATCGAGAAAATCGATTGATGAATTTTTTAAATTCTCTTATATATCTGACAGATCAACATATTTATCAAATTTTTGAAAAAAAATTAAGTAACGATGCGTATGGGATCCAGTGCAGGGCTTATAAAATGTTAATTGCAAACCCTTTTTGCTGTTGGCGACAGAACAAATGTTCCACTTGATCTTGTGTACAGTACACCCTTAACCCTCTAAGACGATATGAAAGTTGTATGTCCTCTCAAGGTTTGAGCCCTACCACCGTTTATCATGTTGGAAGACACTAATGACAACTCTTGTTTTTTGCTCATTGGCAGTAATTTAGCATTTCCTTCCTTTTTCGGGAAAAAATCCGATTAATTGGGCAAAAATGTTTCGCACCCCCTAACATTTTTGTTCTCCTACGGCCATAACATGACGAAAGAACGATAAGCTTGATCAAAGGAAAGGCTGTTGCGCCAAAAAGTTGCAAATTCGTCTCTTTGCCAACGATGTAAGCGATGAAACAGTGATTGACGTATAAGCGTTGGAATGTGTGTGAACAACGTCACAACATTAAATAATAGTGCTGAAATTTGGTAGTAATACTAGCGAAAACTTATTTCTCAAAAGATCGCGATTCTAACTCAAAGCGAAATATTAGTACAAAACAAAATAGTGCAACAGGATGCAGCACTGTATAAGCAGCTTGATCAACCCAAATAAACGAATGTGAGTATAAAAGTTATATTAGTTCTCTCATTAGAGCAAGAAACATTTTCCTCTTGTGAGTTGAAAGCGTTGTCTCAAATTTAAGTTAATAACAACCACCTCAACGCATGTCACTGAATAGTGCAACCAGTACCTACGGGGAAACTGAGATGTACCTGTTACACGATTTTGGTCTGTTGTTAATGACATGGAGCAAAACCACATAGCTCGCCTACACGCAGGGCACGCCACGTCTCCACAAACAATTCAGGTTAACTTTTATCCCACAAATGCAGTGGTTTACAACAATCGGTCTCACAAAAACAGAAGCAATTATAAAAAAAAGTGAATAACTCATACAAAATTATTAACCTTTGCAACAAACAGCTTTGATGTTTTCCCAATTGTTCCTGTTACTCTCTATTTCACCCCATTCAGTTCCATCCACATCAAGTTGCAAATACATGATCCTTGTCTTATCCGACGAAAACACAAACAGCTTGTTTTGGCAAGCAACCACGCATCCATGCAAGCATTGGTAAGGAAGCTCCTGTGACAATTATCAGCATAAAAGCAAATCAAAAAAATCGTTACATTCACAGAATGTGTTTTGAATTGAAGAAAAAAGCCATGCCTTTCAGATCACAATGGGAACCAACAACGTCAAACGTAAACAACTTTGCTTCAAGCAAAAGCGTAGCCACAGGGGTGCAAGGGGACCATACCCCCAAAAATTTTTGTGCATATCTTGTCGTTTTGTGCTTTGACAGGCGATGTCCCAAACAAAATATTGTTGCTCGCTTGAAGTCAACATATTTGCCCCCCAAAAAATCTTGGGCTGGCTACGCCACTGACTTCAAGGTATCGATTCTTATAATTTTTCACTGTCGTTAGAGCATTTGACAAGCACAGAAACATATTCACTTCAGGCGTTTCTTCCGGCCGAAAATTGCACAAGTTATACTCTTACAAGCTTTGTGACTTCAGAAAAAATAGACGGTGCGCGATACTGCGATCACTCAGAAAGTTTCGCAAATCTTTCTTAAATTTGAAAATGCAACTTTCCTCGCGTCGCACAGCGTTGACACACGGTAAAAATTGAAAATTGTGGAAATTTCCTCTATAACAACACGACCTTCAATATTTGTTTAACAAAATCGGTGAAAAATTAGGTGAGACAAGCTTTCATAACCAAGAGTGGCATATCGTGGCGATTTTCTTTGTTTGAAAAGTCCCTTCTTATAAGAACTGTTCTGTTGATGTTGCAGATGAAAACCTAGGTGGAAAAAGGCGTGTTATTCTGCATAGAATATGCAACCGCTATTTGAAAAGAAGGTAAACGTCAATGAAACAAAACTGGAAATCCCTTAACACTAGAAATCAGCGTAGACCAGGGTCTCAAAATGCGGCCCACGAGGGCGTTTTCTGCGACCAGAGATGCTTTTTAGGTATGTTCAAGTAATTAAACATTTACGCTATTTAGTTTATCCACCGGTGTTGTTCAAAAGTGCTCGGCTAGCGAGTGAGCATGTTCCTTTTCAACGAACGTAGAGGCGGCTAGAAATGATTTGCCTATAACTTACGATATATTCTGCCGGAAATAAGATGAAAAAGCTGTTTCTAGCAAGGTTCAGGTACCGCCATTGTTGCAGCAGCGTCATAGTGCGGCCCTCGGGTTATTTTATAACTCCTCATTTGGCTCTCGAAGCAATTGAGTTTGAGACCCCTGGCGTAGACCATTTAAACTTCTTTCACATGATTTTGCAACAATCGTATGAAAATGAAACCATACAAAGCAGAAGTTTTGAAGCAGCGGAACGTAATGAAAAATGGCAAACTCGCCACCAAGGTATTGGTTTTAAGAAAATAATTCCATCTGCATGTACCGTATAAGCGCAATACCTCAGAATATAGTAAACGCAAAAAAACGAAAACAAGACGTGCAAACATGAAACTCAAACCACAACCAAATTCTAAAGAATTACACCAAACAGTCCAGAGAGACTAAGATACGCTAAACTGCAAAATCTCTTTTTGAAAACTTCTAAAAACTGCGTAAATAATTTCAAAAATTTCACGGAATTAAACCAAACAAAGCACATTTGTGCGTGTTACATCATGGAGTTAAAGCGTGTTAGTTCTCCGATAAAATCCATTTGATATCTAAGGTTTCTCGCAATCAGCCAAATTTATTTACTGGAAGTCGGGTAATGGTCACGTTTTGAGAATTAAAAAAAATTGAAAACACATAAGCGGCATATGGTATTTTTTTCCAGTCATACGTTTCTTTACAGAATAAATGTACTTTTAGGTAACATATGGAAACTTTTGTGGCAAAATGCAGTGAGTTGAGCAGAAAGATTACAATTTCTAGAAAAGGTGGCGAACGTCAATTGAAACAAAGCCGTAATTCTCTGCACCCTAAAATATAACAAAAAACAATATAGTTGTTTTTCAGCACACACCATTTAACTTTGTTTCACATAATTTAAAAAAGTTATTTCGAAACAAAATAATCCAAAGTTGAAGATGCAATATAGCAGGAAGTAATAAAAACAATAAACTAGCAAAAACCGGGTATCATTTGCAAAAATCTTTCCAGCTGCATATGAAAACGCAATGTAGCAGAATATAAAAAGTGCAAACAAAATTATACGATATACAGAGTCAAAGTAAAACAGTTAGATTCCTTGGTAGTGCCAAAATCAAATAAAAGAAAAACTGAAGAAAACATTCCCCAAAATGCGAAAGAAGTGAAATAGCACAAAAGTTCCAAACTCTTGTTTTCAAAACAATCCTGAAAAGTTGCAAAACACGTCATTTATCACGAAGTTACAGCAAAATTCCGCATTTTCCAACCAGGAGTAAATCTATTTTTGTCCCAAGATAAAGTTCACTTTTCATCAATTCTAAGGTTTGTCGCAATCAGCAAAACCTACTTACTGGAAGTTGGGTGATGGTCAAGGTCCGAGTATCAAGCAACTTTATAGTGGTGCCTTTGGCGAATACAAAT
>Ga0210059_1004824_pt1 | contig 21730 bp, 11 predicted proteins | sample Ectturendosymbi2_FD_188042 | JGI IMG/M metagenome (GOLD analysis project Ga0210059, IMG submission 188042) | Ecteinascidia turbinata endosymbiont from Florida, USA - Sample 2 (SPAdes) (version 2) | ecosystem: Host-associated > Tunicates > Ascidians > Unclassified | place: Key West, Florida...
ATTCAATGAGATTTCATCTAGAGCTTTTAAACCTTCGGTAGTGATATCATCTGCGCCTGCAGCTTTGCCATCTTTCATTTTCTTTCTCGCCCATATGACCTCCTCCTTGGTGATGGATGGACCGGTTCACTGTCTTGATAATTAGGCGACTTTGCTGATGACGTCATCACTCTGGAAGATGGCGAGGTGAATTCTTGCACAGGGTTGCCAGGTTGGCATTTTTGAGGCCAAACTCCAGAAATTCGGCCTTTTTTTGAAGTGGTTTGGCATGAAAAAATTGTGTTTGGCATGTACGTCATAGTTTGGCATTTTTTGGCCTTTTTTGATGGTGTTGGCATTGAAAAAAGATTGTTTGGGATTTTTTTACAACCTCTACCTCAGTGACTGCTGTCGGCTTGGAATTATGGAACTTTTTTTTCTCAGTACAAAGGTCCTCTCTTGTCTACCACGGTCCCATGCTCGAAGATACAAGCGGCTTTGCCGTCTAAATGACGCCACAGGGCAAAAGACTACTTTTTTGGGCAAGACTTCGAGTTCGAAAACTGGGGCACATTGCACAGTGTCTTAAGCAGTGTAGACTGTGCTGTTTTCGGAAAATAAACATAAAAGTCTATGCAAACACTAAACAGGTTAGCTGTTGTGGTGTAGCCTACAGTATTTAAGTTTCTTTTTAGAAAGGATCTACTGTAACTATTACTATTTGTATAGTCACTATAGTGTGTGTTGTTATTTGCAATATTGGTATTCTTCATCATGCTTGTATCTATAAGTGCATATCAGTGCAGCCATTAGCAATATTTTTAATTTTTGATGTAAGCACATAGCAGTGCTGCCAGATTTTGCAGATTTCATATAAGTTTAAACCATGATAAAGCCAATTAGCAGATGTCCCCATTTAAAAACGGTAAAGTCAGTGTGCGTGTAGCAGCCAGATTTGATAGATTTTCTTTTTATAGTAGGTATTTTGTGGAATTATGACATGTCTAATGCTTGGTTTCAAGAATCAAGTGATTGGAAACTACTATGGCATGGTGGTGCATGTGTATTTTCATGAACTGATTTTTCTTCTTAGTGATGGTGTCATCACACAAAATGGGTTTCTGACATTTTGCCTCAATTCTAATTATTGTTGCAATTGAAATGTGTTGCAAAAGGTTAACGAGTTATTTTATTATATGAGATGTTTTTCTTCATAATCATTAAGAAGCTAAGTTCATTATGCATTCAAGCATGATGATACTAAATATCTATAACTCAAGAAGTACAACTGTTATTTAAAGAACTAGTTTTGTGGCTGTTTTTTTTTTGCTGAAACATTTCCGTAATTTTTGCTGAAACATTTTGGTCATTTGTCTCACAGTTGTAGTAAAACTTGCCATAAAAGTATTTTTTAGTCGATATTTTCAAACTGTGATTCTGACTGAAATTACTTTATTTATTTTTGGTAATTTCAAAAACGTTTCGGTCTATGACTGAAAAACAACCCAATTTTGTGGCACACACTTTCTAGTATACTTGATCATTTCACAACTTTCATTTTGGTGAACTTGTGTTTTTAACAATGAATTGTGATCAAAGAAAATGTTACACTTGATTTGAAGTCACCAAACATTAAGACGTACAAACCAAAGCTGAGCTTCATCATGATGACTGATTTAATGATTATTAATATGTATCTATTTGTTGGTTTTTGTTTGTGCATTTTGGTCAGCTTTGTCTCAACAATTTATAGGCTACTGATTTTTTCCAATAAATGTGATGTGAATGCTATAAAACAGGCTTTACCTTGTTCTTGTTTGGAAATGGAAGGAGCACTGAAAAAAGATCAAGTTGGTGTTCGTTTTCAAGTTGGTTCTTCACCATCATCATCTTCAGATGAAATTAGTTCTCCAGCAGAAGAGTCTAGTGGTGTGCTGCATAGTTGTAAAAAAGCAAAAAACAATGAAAGCAATCGGTAACTTGCTGTTCTTTTTGTTTTTCATGGTGCTAGAATTCTTTGAATAAATTAGACCAAGCTTGGTATGTAAAATATAAGTTGACCTGAAATAAATTTTTGAGCTTCATCCTATTTTATTGCAGCTAAACTCTGAATGCAGACTGTATGTTGTGTACGATTGTCTAAACTAATATTGGCAGTACTGTTATTTATGTAGAAAGTCATGTAGAGAATGTGCTAAGGCCTGCTACCAAGTGTTAAATATTTTGAATGTCATGAAGTGCCTTGGCTGATCCTTATGAAGAAACTAGATTTTAAATTGACAAATATTAATGAAACACTTAAGACACCTTCCTTGTGAGCAAAGAAAAGAGCTACTGTGTTCCCTGATAATAACATTAATTTTCAGGCTTACATTAATTTTACAGCGCTTACATTAATTTTCACTCCAAAATTTACAATAGGGCTTATTTTCGGGGGATGTCTTATTGATATTTAAAAAAATGAAGTTACAAAATAATGTCCTCATAATGGGGGGAAATGATGAATGTTTGTGTCAAATGATGTGATTGGCTTGAGATTAGGAGATCTTGTTGTCGCCACTCAAGTAGGGCTTATTTTAAGGGTAAGGCTTATGTTAAAATCATCCTAAAAAATCACGCTAGGTCTTATTATCAGGGAAACAGGGTACATCCTTTCAAAGGACTTTCATATATTTTTTTAAACACCATTTACTGCTGAAGTGCAAATCATGTTGCATGATGTCAGTGAACACTGATTATATCAAGATATGATTTCTTCTGACAGTCGGTAACGAACATTTTTTGTGGGCTATTTGAAACCGTTTGGTTGTTTGAAAAGCAGCTGTGCAGAAGGTTGCTGGGGATAATGTTGAATTAATTTGACTTTCTGTATATATAGTTAACAGTACATTAAATGCAGACACATTGGTGTGCTGTTGAAAAGACTAAAAATGCAAAAAAAATTTGTGATGAAATGTTTAAAAATATACCTAATGCAATGTGAACAAGCTTATGAATTATTAGTCCAGTGGTTCCCAACCAGGGCACCCTAGGGTGCCATTTACGATACTCACGGGAGCCACAAGCTAATGTATTTTTCAATATATCATTAAAAATACATTTTCAAAATGTCATCAAACTGTAAAGCAAATTGCTATGCGTTTGCCAGTGGGTGCCGCAAATCATATTTTCTTTTTTTTGGCTTCCGCAAGCCTAAAATGGTTGGGAAACACTGTATTAGTCAGTACTTCCATCTTTGCTAACGTGTCGTGTAATATGGCCACTACATTTTTGAAGACTTACTTACCTAAAGTGGTGCCTGTTCAAAGCCAGACTAGAAACTGTGGCAGTTATTGACAAGATATTTTGTGTGACACAAGAATTTTCAGGCATGACAAGGGTGAAAATCTTTGGTGTGTATTGCTCACGTGTGATTGCTTTTCACTATGAATAGACTGGTGCATGCAACATGCTTTTTTATCTAAATCTCTTGTGTCTAAAAAAGGTCATCAAATCTCTGCCTGGATCCAGTACATCAATTTGTTACCTTGAAAAGTGGTGACCTTGTTTAATTTTTGTCATTCTATGAGGTACTGAAAAAAATTTCTTCATTGCTAAATTACTTCGAATCAAAATAATGTTAGGAATTCACAAAATATCGCAAGCATTTCATATGACATAAAATGATTGATTAGTGACAGTAAATTAAAAAACTGTAACTTTGTTCTAATTGATAGCTTTTCAAGGTGTGGGTGGTAAAGAAAATAATGCCACCGATGATGAAGGTGGTGGCCAAATATGCAATGAATGTGAAAACCATCATCATTGAAATGTGCAACATGACCAAATTTGTGGTATGGACAACAACTGAAATATTCTATCAGCTTATGCATGAATCACCGAGTTCAACATTCTGTGGTGTTGTTATTACTGTAATGGATACCACAAAAATCTGTTACAATGTTTAAAAACTGTTTCATTGACAAGTAGCTTTGTTTATAATGTTCTAGTTTCATCCTCAATGTAGGAAAAATAGAAAAGAAAATAAAGTTCCATCCTGTTCATTTACAACCTTTCACAATGCAGTATAGATGAACAAAATCTGAAAACATTGTTAGTGCTGATGTATGTCTGTGCATGCAGCATAAAGCATTTCATTAAGAATGTCTGTATATTGCCATTTAAACAATAACATCAAAATTTTCACAATGTTTCCATACCAGCATATCCATTGGTCAAATCACACTAAAAAATTTCAACTTAACATAGGGTACGAAGCTTGCTAGAACGATTTTATTAAGTTACATTTGTAAGTGTTTTGTGTGCATTGAGGAGTGCAGCAAATTATTAGACTACACTGTTTTGATTTATTTTTATTTTCTGATAATTGCTTTAGAAAAATACTGAGTAGTATGTTGTAAAACTAGGAAGAAATTGTTTAGCTTTTGCAGGTAAATTCTTGTGTTCTTTTGAGCTGATGTGAAAGTCATCTTTTTGTACAACATTAACATTCCAACTTGAACCTTACATCTATTTGTCATACCAAATGTTGATTTTCAGATTTAATATTAGTGCATTTTCCCATGGATTACAACACAGGTGGTGTTACTGACGTTAGGTCTATTTTGTGAGGTGAAGGCCAATTGATGCCTGACCCTGAACAAAATGGTTGAAACTCCTTGGTTGATGTGCACTCCAGGCTTAACAAACATGTGTTGTCAGTAAAATGTTTGTGGCAAAAAACACTTTTTAGTAATGAAAAACGCCTGTCAGTAAAATGTTTTCTGATTTGGAAAAGGTTTTGCTGCTACGTATGGAATATTTGTTGTAGATTTAGGCCCAAGCGTTAAATCTTTAATCAAACATTTGCAATATTTTGCACTAGGAATAAAATCAACGTATAGAGACAATTTATCAACTCTTACTTTGAAGAACTACCATCGTTTCCAAGCGTGCCACAAGACACCTCCACTAGGGCAACGGGATAACTAGGTAACACAAGTTTGTTCTTCATCCATTTGACCCTGATCGCGAGTGTGTCTTCTGCCGTTGATTCCTTTTGTTAGCCGTGTTTTCATTGGCCCTGAAATTCAAAGGTATCCAAAATGCTTTGTTACTTTATTCTCTGAGTATCAGCTTCAACGGCAACTTCTATTACCTTACGTTTCAGGGTAATTGAAAAATAACATATACTTGTTCCGGAAGGTGGAGCTAATAAGCAGTACCTTCATAACTGTTAGAATGCCAGCACTGGGAAAACTAGCGGTGGCATGATTTTTTTTCGCGCAAGAAACAATCCATGGCATCAAAACGCTTGCCGAACGTCTACTATGTATCCATCTACTGCTTGACAGATTTTAACGCGCTCGTTAGTATTTGCTCAGCTTTATCACCATACGCAATTACTAAATGTAAACTAATTGGGCCACGAAGGCACAAATTATTAAATTCCCTTTTCTGTTATGACAAAGCATAGGGACGATTGCGGGGAAGGCACATGTGCTTGCTGATTAAATAGATGTTGGTATTTCATTAAAAGCAATGTGTTGGTGATCAGATTGATGGAGTCGGCAAAGGCACAGAAGTTTCTGGTCGTAATGTGGCTAGTGAGACAGCACATTTGAGATGAAAGTGTTTTATTACGGTGACGATCTGGCGCAGGAACTTCTGTAGCAAGAATAGCAGCGTTCCTTCGGAAGCTGAAACATTTGCACATGCGGTCGGTAACATCGCAGGTTACGATTTAACCGGATGGGAAGGAACAATGTTACATTTTGTAACTTAGAAGTCATGGTAACCTTGATTTAAATGCTTAGCTATTGCGGGTACCCACAACACAATCTTTTCCCGTGCTTACGGCAAGAGTATAGGTAAAAGGAATTGAAAATGCAAATGCATTTAAATCCGAATGAGTTCTTCCGTCTGGTGGAAATTCGTGCATTTCATATTTGTTTTCCTTTTCCAAATGTGGCAAAACTTTATTTTAACGCGTTAAAGTTTTTATTTCGCAACCATCGACAAACAACAAATGGGTGGTTATTTAAGATCGCACAAAGCTCCTCTTGACAGAAAACAGTTGGTTCGAGTAAACTGTTGAGGCTGGTTGTATTGACTACCGTGTAACACAAACGTTACTTAAGCAACAGCTTTTTTGATTGTTTCATATAACAACGGCAAGCACGTGGTCTGTTGCGGGCGGGTAAGAAAGACACCTTTGCGAAGTGCAAGTCGTATGAATTGTTCAGGGTTCGTAGCTGCAGCAAGTCACGACAACAGCTGTAATGTCGCACAGTGCAGGATGCGAAAATATAAGACAAAGAAAGCAATAACAATTTAAAGAGCTTTGAAGCAGAAGAAATAAAGCGGCTTTGAGAACCTTAGTTAAAATCGTATTATGGCAGGAAGTGCTGGGTCAGCAACTATTCCTTGAACTCCTAATTTCTTTCTGCCAAATATTCCTTCTTGAATTTCTGAAATGCCAAGGAGTCCAAAAATTCGTCCCTGGACGAAGTCAACTATGACTAAAAACGGTTCGCGAGCGCTTTCGTAGCTGGCTTCATCGATTACAATTGGCAATACAATTATGCAAGTTTTTAAATATTTTGTAAACAGTGGGAGTGTCTTCGGTATACTGAACATTAAATCGATTCTTGACTCATTCTTTGTGTCAATCGAATAAGCATTTGGCCCATTTTGTAATGACGTGCGCAAGCGATGACTGTCACATGCCGAATAAATAGTGAAAAAGTTCTGAGCGAGGAACATTTAGTTACACAATACGCCAAGTGCTCTGCTGCTTGTTTGAAAATAGCCAAGGAAAATGCCAACACGAGTTAGAATACTAACTTCATGTGGAATGGTCATCATTGTGCGTTCTTGCCACTACCGAACTGTCTCGTGTTATGACTCAATCAAGGATTAGCCTTTTAGTCAAAACAACGGCCTTGATTTAAAAAAACTACAACGCATGCCATCGTTGTTTTCAAAACATCGTCTGCTTGTGGTGTTGAAACCACAAATACTTCAACCGACCAACTTTATGGACCGTAATGATCTTGCTTACGGAACGTTGGCACGTGGAGCCATGAACGTCAACGAAGATTTGAAAAAAATCAAGCTTTGTAAAGATTCAGTATGCCATAACTTCACTGCGTGCTTTAAACGGTTGGAAACCGGATGATCCTTCGATTTACTTCTTCGGTAGCGTTGCTGCATACAGATAGGATTGGCCGTGGTAGGTAGATTGTCTGACTGCAATGTGGTTGTAAGAGTACCACTATCATCTGGAATCTAGTGAAAACGTGATTTGCATGTATAGTGATCCAAATCTGATATCGTAACCCTTCACGTTTGACGCGGCGAAGTTGCATGGGCGTCGAGCTGATACAATAACATTTTGTAGCGGCAGGCTAAAATACACCAGCAACTCTTATCCATGTAAGATGTAAGTGACCAATTACACGTGTGTTGAATGAACTTACTGTAGCCGTGCGACTGCTTGTTACAAACGCGATTGTTTTATCGCAATAATTGAAAAAGCAATCTTTCTATTGAAGTTCAGATATATCAAGTGTTTTAAAAATTAGTTGGATTAACATCTAAGGAATCTGAGATGTCCAAAAAGTGAAAATGTTGTGGCATCAGTACCATTACAATATTACCTTAGGACTTCGATCATTCACAAAGTACTGTGATACACAGGCAAGGTTCACAAAGTATAATTCAAAGTCGGATCGTGTCTCGAAATGTAGGGGGTTCGTGGAAATATTTGACATCTATCGGGCGTCCGTGGGGGGAAAACGTTTGGAACCACTGGCGTAGTTAAAAAAAACGAGTTCTGCGCCTGCGTAAAGCAGTAAGGCGAATAACTCTTCGAACGGATGTAACCAATTGACAGGGTATGCTTAATTGTCACATGCATCTTTATATGCAAGGCTTGCATTTTTGTCTTAAATTTGCAATTTCATTTCTTGCAAACGAAACTATTTGTGTCGTGATTAAATAAAAATAGTTTGGACTTCTTCGAAGCCTCGCAACACGACTGCATGTAGTCAGACTTGTTCTGCCTTTTAGCAGATAACATCATAATTTGAAAATAAAACAACGAAGTTTTTGAAAACACCCGCTTTGCGTACAAACAGTTCAGAGCAACGGCTTGAGAATGAGCTCGACAGATCTCACCACTCACGTGCTTTTGATCCCACATGGTTTCTTTCTCTATGAGTAACAGTAGTTCATTCACGTGTGCAGTCAACTGTGACAATCATCTCGCGACAAAGTGTACTATGGGGCAAACGAACTCAGTGATGCTTCTCTCATAGATCTCGGACCGGTCAGAAGCAGTGCGCTGATTTTCAACGTTCTATTGCGTTACAGTTGCTATTGTTTGTTTCTAAAGCGACGCTACAGCGGGTAGTGTCCATTGCCTCAGGGGTTACTTGTGGTCATGTGGGTTTTGATGTAGGCTGGTTGCACCATCTCACGCGATGGATCGCAGTGGCGCGCCCTGTAAACCGCTCAGTTTGGCGAGACAGCCTTGAAGTTGGGTGTAAAGCGTGAGTCAGCCTGCAAGTTTGTTACCGCAGTTCGTAATCTACATTCATAGGCCTGAAATTGCTGCACATTGTTAGATTTGCGCAATCTTTATTTTTGAGGCTAAAGGTAGAGTGTATCGTTCCTCAGGTAGGTCTTGATGCAGTGGCATCCAATATATCTAAGTATTTTAAAATAAGCGTTTAACGTAAATCGTTTTCTGTTTTAAGTGGAAGCGTCTTAGTTCCATTGGCAAATACTGACCTTTTAATTAATTTTTAATTTATTTTTGTTCTACTACAATGTCAAGAATTCATTGCAGTTATCGTCCTGGGTACGTTTGTGACGTTAGGTGTTGCAGTTGCTGGAAAATTTGTGTTATTCCTGGCGTAATAAATAGACAAATACGTAACGCATTTTAAGATTGAATAATGTCAACATACTTGGTATCACCATTCACCAGTAACGATTAAATCCTGGATGGCAAGTTGTAGAGGATCAGACGCTATTGTCATGTTTTGTACAACTTTAAATACAAAACTATATAATTTAATGCTGAAGTCGTTATGTCCTTTAATTCAAAATGCAGCCCATCGCATTTGCTTTGATGCACCAATTTACTGTCGTGATAAAATAAAAAATGAAACTAACAATTTCAGAAATGGCTTGAATTCGAAAATTGTGCGGTTGGTATCACATAATTTACTTCTCAAAATTCATTTCAAGATCCATGAAAATCAAGAAATGTCAGTAAGCTTACGCAGCTTGCATTTCAAGAACTTGTAATGACACGAATGATTGAAAAGTATTTCATCGCTGTGTATATCCGAATTCAGCCCTGTTATGTGAGTGTGGTTGGCCCGACCCCTCTTAAATGTCGATGTGGTCACCCGTTCTAACTCCAACGTATACACTTTCAGAAACAACTATTTCACCATCTGTTGCACTTTCGCCAACACCCATTTTTGTTGTGGTATTGTCTGCAAAGCCAGACACAAAAAGCGCGTTAAGTAGATTTAACCGATTCCGGTTAGTTACCATTAACTGTCCATTATTGTTGCTTAGAAAAAAGCAGTCTGCAAGGAAAAGCCGGCATATGCTATGGACTGAGTTTTTACGCTGAGACATTTCGGTCATTTGTCCAGTAATAGTATGAAAACTCGCTGAAACAGCATTCGCTAGCCTACGTTTTCGGACGTGGTGACCGAATTGGCTCACCGTAATTTTTTTGGTCATCTAAAAAAAATTCGGTCTATGACTGAAAAAAAACCAGGATATGGAACTATTGGAAAATGTGTTCGATTTAACATCTTGTACACAAAAAAATTTCTCGCTTCACATTGAACAAAATATGCCTGCAAAGTAAAGGTTCAGTGCGTTTGAATTTTTTCTTAAAGTAATGGGTGTATCAAGGATTTTTTGAGATTTGACCTTGGTGACCGCTAAGATATTTTGAGAGACCGCAACTATTTTATCTAAATACCGAGATGGTCGTAAATCGAGGTTTTAGTGTATTTTTGGTGGCGGCTATGCAGCGTGGTTCTGTTGTATTATCAGCGTGGTTGTATATATATCTTGTATTTACAAAACACCTTAAAAAAACACAAAATGTAAAAGCGAATTTGAAGATCTTATTTCGTGGAAGCAAGATACCGACAAGATGTCACTCCCTGATTTTTTTATAACTAATTCGCTTATGCTGCTCACCATAAATTTGGAGAAGTATGGGGGTAACACAACGTAATGTACCCGATTCCAATTGCGATCCATGTTCAGTATGGCTTCCATGCAATAATGTTGTGGAAAATTTTAGAGAAGTGAAAGGCAAATAAATATTAGTAGCATCCAGTAGGAATGCAAATCGTGGAGATGTTATGATATCGAATTCTTAAAATAAATGATGCGCATGTAATGCTACATACACTTTGGAAAGTTTTGAGTTCGGTGTCAAGTGAAATCGCTGACTTCACGACACATGCGTAGAGTGATTTTCCAGGTCATTGCATATCGCAAGAGGTGGGCGAAATACGCTGATAACTGATGGTTAGGGTTAAGGACTATGGTTTAGAGTTAAGCTAAGTCAAATTTATCTTTCAGTGGTTAGTTATTTCTAAAGTGTCGCCAGGGGCGTAACGAGGTTAGATGGCGCCCGGGGCAAAAAACAAATTCGGCGTCCCCATGGTCGAAGTTTGGCGCACCTATGGTCAAATTTGTGTTCTTTCGGAGGCAAATTTACTGTATTGAAGAAAGTACTTGTGACATTGTTGGGACTTTTCTGCGCCTCCAGCAGTAATTCGGAGCCCCTGCAGTGATTCAGCGCCTCCATAGTGAATTGGAGCCCGGGGAATTGTGCCCCCCTTTCCCCCCCTCGTTACGCCCCTGAGTGTCGCTTTGTTAGACTATCTGACGTCTCACCGAAAGTTCTTATTTTCGCAAAAGACATCAAAAGATTCATGGCCAAAGTTTATTACTTTACTCTGAGATGAAAAATAATTGAAATACAAGAATAGGTCAGAAAATTCGCAGAGATGAAGAATTTCGCGTGACATGTCACACGAAATCCCTGACTAGGTCAGAAACGTCGCGTGACCCCGGTCTAAAGATTCTGACGCCATTTTGTTGCATAACCCCCAAACGCCTTACCTGTGCTTCCATTAAGTTTGACATGTTAGAGTTGTCACTCTTGAAAGCTATTTTTTACTAACATCTGAAAAGATTATCCTGGTGGAGGCATTGGATGGTCGGGAAATTTAACAAATTTACATAAGTGCAAGTCACGTGACCTTGCTCTTGATATACAAAATGCTTTATTTTGCGCGAAATTGAAATGCGTTCTTGGAGTCCCATTAAGATGAAATTGTATCGAAAATGAGATGTACACTTTTTGTGTTAACATGCTCAGAAGTTTTGTTACGAGGTCAGAATTGAGTTTAACCGCCTCGTGGTGCATCATATGCTAAGCTATACTTATCAAAGTGTTGGCTGGCTCAACGTACCAGAAATAACGTAAACGTTCTGGAACTTCTGAGCCAGTTGATATTTTTCTTGCTCATGCTTGCTTCGAACTGTTTTATGCTTGGAAACAGTCTATTCTTCCACTTTCGGCCCAATGTGCAGCACCTTCATGACATTATTATAGGCTGCTGCTGCAATGAAGAGCCAGTGGGGATAGCTTTGTATGCAGGCAAAACATTAAGCCAATGTCGTTTGTATTTTTTTTATCACCAGTTGACTTTCATGCTTTACTGGGATTTGTATCAACTGCGACGAGTTTACAAAACCATTTGCTGTAAGCCCGTGTTACCCAGCGCTATTTTGCAGTATGTTAGTTTGTTGTTGTTTTGCAGCGATGATGCTGTTAATTAAAAGCATTGCATATTTGATTTCATTGCAAGGCATTCTACCTTCCACAGATTCGCCGAAACTTAAAAACGATTTTCAGTAATTGGAGGAGGTAGGACCTTTTCCATGTGCAAAGCCAGGCCGCTCGCATTAATTCTATTTGACAGAGGGTGACAGTGCCTCTAGCAAGGAAAGAATGACCAAAACTTCGCCTCATATCCAAAGCCAACCAAAATTATGCTTGCAGTACATTTTATAAGAAATACTTTTTTTAGATTAAAGAATACCATCTGTCATAATTCGTCGGAGCGTTGGCCCGGCACTGAAAGGCTGCCGCGATGTTTCTCAAGTGAACATTGGTTGTTGAATGAAGCAAGACGGAAATCTTTTATTGTCAAATATTGCTTCTTATGTAAGGCATGCAATACTGTGTTGGTGGTAGGCAAAGCAAAAACATCGAATCTGTAGTCAACGACATCTGATTGCAGTGCCTGACTGAAACCTGCACCGTATAATAACTATTTCTCAGAATAATTAGTGCACAGGGCAGACGTTGTGGTTAATTCTGTTTGTTGGGTAATTGTACTGAAGTCGTTGCTCGCGTGGTCGAAAGTGAATTTCACGATACTTGTTTCTTATCGGCTTGTATCGCGTTTCGCGGTGTACTGTTGAGTTGCCATGTAGAAGTCAGAAGAATTGGCAGGCAGGTTACCTCGGGTCACGCTTTTGTGACGGCGTTGCATCACGCGTTTGCCTCATGCTCTACGTTGAACAACTGCGGTGCCACCGTGCCGTTTCTGTCATGAAAGGAGCATCGTCGGTATGCCAGGTTGTGAACTAGTGAGACTTATTTTGACGATCAAACTTAGACTGTGATTATAAACTCTCGAAAATTTTATTTGCTGAAACATTGCGTAAGCATGCCGAGAAGAATGATAAATATTGTGAAGTTGCACCACAGCTGACTCAGCTTTGCGTAGATTGACTGCCATCGTACAACCTAATCATAAGTTTGCTTACGAGGTACTCACATTAAAACGTTCGCATGCTTGCTGTATTTCATGTTGACTTCGTTTTTAGATGGGTTCAGAATAGGACGCAATACCCCTTGCCGGAGATGGTTATGTCCATTGAGCCCACAATATAATGCTTTAAGTTTAAATGATATCACCAAAGTTGACATTTGTGGGCTATACAATTGCCGAAGTTTCAAATTATTTCCTTAGAGGTGAATCCGCGGTTCAGTGGAGTGTCTTATGAAAAGCGGTCTTTAAATTTGGCCGCGAACAGTAAGTGATCAAGCAGTCAGCCGTTGACTTTTCACCGCCACAAGTCCACAACTGACCGTTCCTGACTGATGTACAGTACAAGTTTGTAAACAGTTTTGCTGCTGTTTTCAAACTTGCAATTTTCGTGGTATTACTATGGGTTTTCAAGGAAGTCAGTTTCTTGTTGTTGCGTTGTGCATGACGTAAACGAGCGTAACCGGTATGGAAAAACACCACGTGGTTGCAAGAAACAATGCGATGCCATTCTGCGTGACCAGAACGCAAGGTGGTTGGAACTAGGCTGCAAGTGTTTTCAGTAGGAGTCAATTAGAGCGAGGTATTAGTCCCATTATATTATAACAACATATACAAAGCAATGACGTTTCCTAATCGTGAAATCCTTCAAACATCAATGTACTTAAAATTCAAAATTATGTGAAGTTGAAAATGGTGTTGCAAGTACCAGTATGTTGCATACGATGTCGGTTGTTATTAATCTCGTATTTTTACGAAGGTTAACAGCAGTGGCAGCGTAAAACGTACCATACGCATAATGGACATAACTTCTGAATCAGATTATTGATCCATTTTCTCTTCCATGTTCCCTGTAAACCAGCAGTCGGCAACTTTTTGTATATGTCACTTTCTTGTAGGCAGGCAGTTATTTATACAGAACATCAACTCGGTGGTTGGTTTTGAACTGACAGGATTGAATTGTAGATACTACCGGAGTTTTTAAGTTATAAGTAGTAGCATTTTCTCTGCGACGCAAGACAGTGATTTAGTTTATGGTAGCTTTTCATTTTTCTAGGACCTAGTGCAAAATGATTCACTGCTTAGCCGTAGTACATGGTGCTGTAGGGTGAAAGTTACCGATCATGCTTGGTGGCCATTTCGATAGTATTACTAAAATACAGTCTCAAAATCGCACTATTCGTTTGAAGTGGTGCTGAAGTGATATTTTTGTATTTGTTGAAGGACATTTGCAAATACGATTTAATTGTGCAACACGCATTTAGTTTTTTTCTACGAGCCATTGTCACTGTGTTTTTGGTGAAGTACTTCGTGTTTAAGGAAAGTTTACCAAGTGCTGCCTGCACTCGAGGTGATGGCAACAACTTTGCTTCCTGGCAAACCGCAAATACACTCCTTGCCATGGTCAACGCGCGGCGACTCGAATAACGAAGTCAGTGAAAACTGTCGCTTGCGGCTGAGTGCATCGGCCGCCGCTGTCTTGGTTCGACTGAATCTCGGAGGAACAAGCGACTGCCGACCTGACCACGATATTATCGGAAATGACACAATGCAACTCGATGAGCATAAGTTGCAGTGCGAAGCACAGTGTGTTTTGCAGGACTTTCCATACGATAAGGTGGAGGATCATGCCTGTAGTGATCAACCGCCTTCCTTTTACATAGAAGATGCTTCTGAAACGTCAGGTGCCCTGAATTCAATCACCTTCCAATCTGCCCATGGCCCCGAGAAAGAAAAACACCAACCTGTCAAGATACTTGGTAATGCCGATACGAAGAATATCGAACGCAGCTGGATTGCAGCCCCGGAAGATGATCCCTGTTCGGGTTTAACTGATTACATAAAAAAATCGAGAGAGCGTAAACGTTATGCTTGTCTCAGGTGTGGCTCGGTTCTGGAAAAGGCCATTTACTGTGATAGCGGAAGTCCAACATCATGTGACAATTCGCAGCAATTCTCATTTTCACGTTCGATATCCTGGCCCGAGAAAACCAGTAGCAAGTTTCTGTTAAATAAGAAATGTCCGGATAAACAGGAACATATCTGTAACAAATGTGGCAAGCGATATACAAATACGACGTCTTGCAAGAGACGAAAACGTTCGTACTATGCACGCCGAATAAGTTCGGTGCGTCGCGCAATTACTTGGCCTTTGCCTATGGATTGCATTGTGGAGGAAGTCGAAGACGCATGGACTTCTGCTCACCACGAAGACGATAATCAGTAGGTCTTCTTGTGCACTGCACAGCAGATGCGTTTCCTGTTTTTTAGCGCCAAAGCGTGCTTTGCGTCAAGAGCAGATGTGGTATGTGACGATGGAGTGTTGCGTGAAATACTGACGTTGTAAAATCTGCAGCAAACTCAAAAGGAAAAGTTACCGTCATTGAGTCCACAAGCACTGGAGCTTAGTTGGCTTTTAAAGGAAGCCGGAGTATTGCGTGTTTGACGTAAATGGTTGCTGTGTTTTCTTTCTACAACTATTCGGTGATTGAACCTTTTAAACAAGTTCGGGCAAAGACCATGGCATCGCGCTTGTAAATTGTTTTATAACATTTTCTAAGGCCAACTGTGCTGCAATTTAGCATCACTTGGGCTTGGGTTGCCTGCGGCAAGTGCGGCCACCGTAGGCTCCTTCAATCTTGTTGCAAAATGCTTGAAAAGAAAGTATGCGGAGTTTGCATCTTTGATCCGTTGCACTTGCTGATCTTCCTGTTCATGTGAGCACAAACTTGCAGAATGCAAAAATATTGTATAAGATGCACAAGTTACTTCACATGGGTTATTTTCTCTAGTAGCAGCGTAGCGTTCTGGGCAGTTGAGAAGAAACGTATCAATCATAATAACTTATTGTTGTTTCCTGTTTTTTCTTTTGACAGCATGACACAACGGCACGAAAGCGTTTAATCAATGTGTCTGACACCTAAACACAATATGACGCTACTAACAACGAAGATGGTGGTGTTATATTATAGGAGCGTCATTATGCATAAAAGTATATGCTTTGTAAAGTAACTTTTAGTCATCATGCTTTCTGGTGTAGCAGAATGATAACAATTCGGATGTTCTTTGACTCAAGTGTAGAATTATCATTAAATATCGAAGTATCTAACTCCAGAATTATTAGCCAATTTTAACTTACTGTGATCGAGCCAAAGAATCGGCTGTGAAGACATTAAACTTGTCCCTTCAAATTGTTACTGTCAGATGTTGGGATTGGCAATAATAATACTGCGGGTAGTGTTCGCGCATTTTTAGGTGATTTATCTAAATTAAATGCCAATTTCTTTAATATTTGGGCATTGAAGTAGATTTTATCAAGCACCGTAGGGATGCAGGAAACACTCGTATAATTCCTGCCAGTGTCAAATATTTCAGCCATCTTATGCTATTATGCACGGCTATGACGTGGAGCATTGTGAGAATGTTTTTTCCTTTTTGCTGCCTGTTACGCTGACAAATATCAACACAAGATAAGTTGGTTGTTGCTTTTCATTTTTCACAGAAGTCATACCACTGGTGCACAGTCCAGCAATACGTTTACTTCTGCTTCCTCCTCCAACACGAGTTTGTCAGGTGGAAGCAAAAACCAGATGCGCAAACAACCGACGAAAAAGGGTTATGGAAGGTGCCTTGCTGCTACGGTGCCAGAGCTAGTTAAAGTCCTTGGCGGGAAAACTGCGATTGAAAAGGTTAGACCCAAAACACTACAATTCATTGTACTGCAGATGTGATAGCGAGTATTTTTAAAAATGCGTTTAAACGTTATCTCAGACCATAGGCGTAGCCAGGGAGGGTCAAAAGGGTCATGCTCTCCCGAAATTTTTAGAAAATATAGTCATTTTGTGCTTTGAGAAACGGTTTTCCAAACAAAATAGTGTTATTAGCCTAAAATCAAACATTTTGCCCCCTCAAATTTCTGGGCTGGCTACGCCACTGGCTTAGACATCCAATGCGTCCATGGAGTCAGCTTGTTATTTCACCGGCTATTGATCGGTTCATTTTAGGTTTTAATTGCCAACAACGGCATCGCGGCTGTCAAGTGCATGAGGTCGATTCGAAGGTGGGCGTACGAAATGTTCAGAAATGAAAGAGCCATACATTTTGTCGCTATGGTGACCCCGGAAGATTTGAATGCAAATGCTGAATACATAAAAATGGCTGACAGTTACGTACATGTCCCTGGAGGGGCCAACAACAACAACTATGCAAATGTCGATTTGATTGTAGACCTGGCCATTCGAACCAACGTCCAAGTAAGTATGTTGCTTGGTTCTCTAAAACGGTTATACGTCTGGGTACTATGAAATGGTTATATTTCTGTCATTTCCGTTTGCTTTCTAACCACTGGCTTCGTGGTAAATGAAACCGTAACTTGGCAAAATAATATTGAGCAGGGTAGTTCCTGCCCTTTCAATTACATATGTAAGGCAGAACCGCCTATCAGTTTGACTGACTAATTGAAGTCGATCGGATTTGCTTTAATTTTGATTCAGCACTGATAAACTTGTTCAACAACGCTACTACAGTAGTTGGCGTGACAGATTGCTGGCACTCTGTCAGGCAAGTGGTTACGGGTCAAGCGGTGCCGCTTGTGGAAAATATGCTGCATTTGACGCTGTCAAAAATTAACAGCGAATACTGCATTGTTTCTTGCGCAGTATAGGGTTAATACTGAAAACTGTTTGCAATTATCTACTGTCGTCACTTTTCGAGGTGGACATCGGCGCCATCAGTTTGACTCAAATCTTAACCAGTCTCAGGCGCTGTTTTCACGAACTGCAGTAACCTAACGGTGAGATAGATGTGACCTATAGTTACCGCGGCGTAAGCCATGTGCGCAGCTCTGTCGGAAGACGCGTCATACCGGGTGTTGCAGTGCATCTTTCTTCATGCTGCAATAACAGTAAGTCTGCAGCTGTAGACTTGGTGCAATGGTAATTTTTTTCTTAGGCGTGTTCTTTGTACTGATTAGACTTCATGACTTTATATTTTGCCAGGGGGTTTGGGCCGGTTGGGGGCACGCAAGCGAAAACCCCAAACTGCCGGAGAAGTTAAGCAAACTCAACATCGCTTTTCTGGGCCCTTCAGCTTCTGCCATGTGGGCTTTGGGTAGGTGCTGATTGTTTTTCCATCTGACTTCGTGACAGTGTTTCTTAAGTGTTGATATGCAGAAACCGAGTGGCACGCGCGTTGAAGCTGTCGCGCCGGATTTTATGACTTAGAAAATTTGCTTGTTGATGGCAGGCGACAAGATCGCGTCATCGATCGTCGCGCAGACTGTCTCAGTTCCAACATTACCATGGAGCGGTTCGGGTTTGACGATACCAAGCAGTACGCGGAACAGTCAACATTACGAGTCCCCCATTGAGAGCAACCAAAGTCAGGCTGACGGGCTTGCGAGGAAGCAGAGCATTAGTTTCTGCATCTTGCACGTTCCCGACGACGTCTACGCGCAAGGCTGCGTTCAGAATGTCGAAAATGCCATGAAGGTTATAACCGTCATTTGCTTGTGTGATACGTATGCGCAAGTCAAGTGTTTTCGTGCTAGTGCCTAACGTTTCTTGATAGTCAGCTCTTTTCACTTCAGTTGAAGCTGCTTGTTCCAAACCTATGCTGTAACCGGCTTCGGTTGCTGTGAACATGTGTTGTATTTTGGTTGTCGCAGGCGGCAACAAAGATTGGTTACCCGGTGATGATAAAGGCATCGGAAGGCGGCGGCGGAAAAGGAATCAGGAAAGTAACCAATGCTGAAGATTTTCCGGCCGCTTTTCGACAAGTGCAATCCGAAGTTCCCGGTTCTCCTGTGTTTGTGATGAAGCTTGCCACCCAGTAAGTACTGTTCTCCGCTGATGCTTTGTTACTATTCAGTAAATGCAGTGCATCACAGGGTTTTCTGCATCGGTTGAACGTGGAAACTACAGGTGTTTAAAATCTTCCACCGTATCCCATTTTTTGTTCAGATCTTCAGGTTTCAAACAAAGTGCAAGTGTTCCTTGTGTATTGTGAAATTGACTCTTCGGTTTGCTGAATCTCGCTGTTAACACAAGAGACACTTGCACCAAACTAAAATCTTGAATGGTTCAGTTAACGATGGCAGCTGTGTAGCAAACAAGTAATTGACACCCATGCCAAATGCACAGTAATTTCTGCGAGTACTAAGGAGATGCTCAAAAGCAAAATTTCACACTGAAAAAGTGAAGCTAGCTAGTTTCAAGCATCACCCAAAAACGAGGTTTTAGTGTGAAATTTCCAAAACGCTAGTTTTTATGGTAAATGTGGCATCGACTCGTTAAATTTCGAGTGAAAAGTATGCGGAAATACGCAGCGTTAGTCAGCTGTTTCTCCAGTCAGATATAGTTTCAGCCGAATTAAAATTGACCGTGATCATTTCTAGTTACCTGTAAAATCAACTTCTGTCATCGACAACTACGCTTAGCCTGGTTGGGGAAGCCTTGGTTGCGAGAAAGATGTACAGCTGCGCGGAAATTCCGCAGATTGGCGCGAACAGCAAAGGGCTGGCCTTGCTTGCTGTTCTAGGCTTTTTCGGTCGAGAGCGCCAAAGACCTGTTAGTTGCTCCGGGCAAGTTGCATAGATTGAATGGATGCCTAAGCGTTATTCGAGCACACACCAAATTCGTTCTGCTCCGCTGGGGAGTGAAACGCGTTACAGGGCGCGGCTGCAGTAGTTCACTCGCAAATCAATTGACCTCTGCAGAGAATCAAGCTGAGCTTCACTTGCCTTGTGGTAGCAGCGCTCAGTATCACTTCGGGTTGCAGGTCTCGTCATCTTGAAGTCCAGATTCTCGCCGACCAGTACGGAAATGCGATCTCATTGTTCGGGCGCGACTGCTCAATTCAAAGACGTCATCAGAAAATTATCGAGGAAGCGCCCACCACTGTCACCAGCAGGGATGTTTGGCTCAGCATGGAACAGGTGTGCGACCGACGGACGTTAGTGCGCTAGCTGATCAAATTGTACGAATTTGCATTGAGTCGCATATCTGCAGCAGTTACATGTCGTGTTGCTTGTTTTGTAAAAACATGTCTTGTTCCTTTGAAATGCCCAGAGCAGGTTCGTGACGCTGCTTGGCACTAATCCTGTAGGTTTCTGCGGAATCGGCGTCCGCGGCATTTTCGGCTCTTGATATAATTGCGTGCGTTGGAGTTTCCCAGTTGATGCTTTAACAGCGAATGGTTGAAGTGAATCTCACGTTTGACAGGATGCTGTTACTTTGGCAAAGACCGTTGGTTACGTCAGTGCTGGAACAGTTGAGTACCTGTACAGCGAGGACGGAACGTACTCTTTCCTCGAATTGAATCCGCGGTTGCAGGTAAATCCCCTGTTTGTCTATGAAACGAAAGCTCGTAACGACGCAAAATGTCTCGAACGGTGGTTCTCAAGGAGCGATAGGGGGTAACACAAAGGGGCGAAAAAGCTAAACGAACATTTACTTAACTTCATTCGGCCACTCTTGTACTGCAAACAATCAACTGCTTAGTTTCTTGCTAACATATCAGCGTCATACTTCAATTGCTTGGTCCAACTATAATACCACAACAGATCTCATTATTACGCTATGGTTCCGCTTCCTTCCAGAACAGGCTCGTAAACAATAAGTGAGCATCATTTCAATTGAATATTCAAATTTCCATACTGCAAGCAGATATTTTACCGGAACTTAAATGGCGCAGCTGTAACGCGGGAAGTCCCATTGATACTTGATACGTTGATATTATTGGTACATGATTTCTTTCAACAAAGTAAAAATGTTGTTGTATTTGTTTTGCTTCATACGGCATAGGGGGCGATAAAGATATGTCGAGAGTGATAAGGAGACAGAAACTTCGAGAAACACTGGGCTAGAACGACGCTGATGATTGTTAACGATCCACTACATTTTCATAACTGTTTCCTGCTTATTGCTGTTTCATTTCTACTTCGTTGCAAAACATGCATCATCAGTTCGTACCTAAAAGCGGTTATGCGGCGTGAAAGCTGTCAGATTATTGAGGCATGACGACTGTGTCGTATCGTGCTACCTCCGGTATTTGCATTAAGTAGCCTTGACTGCAGACGTCTGGACCGAGAAGCAGTTGATCCTAATTTGTCTGCTTTTTAATACCCTGTGAAGGTTTTCTCTCAAGTAGTGGCACTTTTGAAAGCAAATAAAGTTTTGGAAAAGCCGAAATACCTTGGTTTTCCTCTGGCAGGTGGAACACCCTTGCACCGAAATGGTTGCCGATGTCAACCTGCCAGCTGCTCAGCTACAGATTGCGATGGGAATTCCCCTGCACCGAATTAGAGATATCCGAATTCTGTACAATGAGGATCCCCACTCTGATTCTGTAATAAACTTCTCCGAGTAAGTTTTTCTTAACTTTTTGTGGTAGTTTGTAAGGATTTTGGCCATGTTCCATTTTTACAAATTAACATTGTGTTTTTTCAAATTATTTCATAATGACATAGCACGAACATTTTTATTTTGGCCATGTTGGTGAACAACGAAATTTACTGCTTGGTGGTACATGAATAAAAACGCGAAAACAAAATAAGTTGTGTCTGTATAATTTTTTCTCTGAGAATATTTTGATTTGTTCCTAGAAAGAAAGTTACTCTGACAGTCATTAGACAACTCATAGTGTAACTTTTTGCTCTCATCAAGTATAAGCATCAGCGCCATAGTAGATACATGTGAGCAGCGCACTATATAAAGCAGTCGCGTTTGCTGCAGTTTTGAGTCCACGAGGCCATAACCGAACAACTTTTTCGCAGTCCTAAGCAAAGACCAGAACCTCACGGACACGTGATCGCCGCTCGGATTACAAGTGAAAATCCCGACGAGGGTTTCAAGCCCAGCGCAGGTTACTTCACTTTA
>Ga0210059_1004825_pt1 | contig 21730 bp, 16 predicted proteins | sample Ectturendosymbi2_FD_188042 | JGI IMG/M metagenome (GOLD analysis project Ga0210059, IMG submission 188042) | Ecteinascidia turbinata endosymbiont from Florida, USA - Sample 2 (SPAdes) (version 2) | ecosystem: Host-associated > Tunicates > Ascidians > Unclassified | place: Key West, Florida...
CCACTGGACTCGAAATACCTCACAGTCAAAATCAGAAATTTCAGGTAATTCTGCTCGATCCACACCAAGACGGGCCCGAGCAAGGTCGGAGATGTAGTTACTCCACCTAGTCCGTGGACGACCTCTGGGCCGCTTTCCCGTGGGTTTAGCTAGCAGGACTTGCCTCGCACGTCTTTCGTGGGACATTGGTTTGACATTTTTGTGGGTGTGTTGGAAAATATTTATAGCTGCGCCGTCGTGCAACTTCGTGCCACTTGCAATATTGTTAATGATCTGCTATGTCGTACATACGGACGATACTACTGATATTAGCACGAGCAGCGTAATTACTGATATTGTTCATTCTGTAGGTATATTTTTATAATACCGATATTAGTAGCATTGGTAGTAGCGGTGTAAGGAACCAGATGTAGGGCCTTCGGTGGTTGTGAGGAACGCGTTTTGGTTTACGATTCCATAAAAACCCCTACTAGTTGAGGGGTTAGCCTGGTTGTTGCAGGAGCACAGGTCAGTCCCTCAACTACGCGACCTGACGCCTTGATGTTGTCCAGCCGAGGCAAGACGAAATAAGGCTCTCGCCACTTAGTCCGTTAACAACTCTCCAGTAACACTCCACGTTTGATTGCCTCCTTTGATTATATTCAGACATACAAACTCTGCGATACACTCGAATTTCAAGTCAGAACAACGTAACTTCAAAAGGTTCGGTGGAGACTAACGGTGAACAGCAGCGTTGAGCGTTCGTAGGACCAATTGCTTTGGTGTGTATTATCTGGCTGTCGTCAATTATTAGACTGTTCGCAAACAAATACATTGCATTGAATCTCGAATATAATTGCCTGAAATCACGCAGTAAGAATGCACAAAACATTTAAAAGCACAAATGTACCCACTATATAAGCATGCTGCTTTCCGGAGTGAGCTGATAGGTTCGCGAGAGTTGACATTTAAAGCATAAATAGTTTTTTTGTTCAGGGTTTTTTACCTTTTTGATTTTTTGTCATTTTTTACGTAGTATACAACAACATATACGGAAGAAACACTTCAATCTGCTACGCAGCCGCGAAAAAATCGTCTCTGTGTTGCGACTGCAAAACTCTGCATTGTGGCAGAAAAATACAAAGTCATTGTATAAGTTGCGAACGGCAGTCGCAACGAAATAAACTGTGCGACCGCCTATACACAAAGGAAGCACAAAAAATTCGTTAAACTACCTGCAGGTACTACGCGGAAAGTAAGCACATAACAATAAATGATGATTCAATAGATTATGATAGAAACGTGTATGTGGTGATCACAAGTAAAGAACAGGTATGATCAAAGAATAAAAATCACGCAGCCCCAAAAGCAAGCAGGCATGAAGATAGCGAAACCTTTAGGATTCATTCAGGGTTGCGTATCACGTTGAGGTGCAGACACAATCTTCCCCTGAGATGCCGAGTGCGCGAAAAGCTGTGTCATGCGATTACGTTACTGATAAAAACGTTGTGCAGCCCAAAAACGAAATGCTAAGACCGAGGACGGAAACGATCATTAATATAACGGACAGAAAGATAAGGAGGCAGTTGTGAAGATCACAAATAAGGAAGAACAGTAAAAAATGGTGAAGAGAGAGGATTATAAAGATTAACTTTCTGACAAGAGCCGTAGGAAGAAGATAGCAGTAAAGGGCCTCCCGAACTTCTTAGCGACAGTGTCGAAGTTCATTTACGTCAGGAGGTGACGAACAACCGTCCTCAACGACAGAAACTGTCTGAGTTCCCGTTGCATGTGAGAAGCTTCGACTTGGTGCGCGAGGACGGAGTCGCAGGTTGGGTGGCTCCGGCGAACGTTCAGAGTAGAAGGCCATGCTGTCGACGTAGCCAAATCGGTGATTCGACAGGTTGGGTGTTTATAATGACATCGAATCAGGTCGCATAGGCTCAGATCAGACTGTTTTGCAGCGAAAGTATTACTGACATGGAACTTCTACTTAAATGATGAAACGCTGGACTCGATGCATTTGACGGTCCTTGACTGAAGATGGGCCCAGGAAGACGACGTTTACCGAGTACAGCTGGACAAGCACTCGCCCGCGAGTCTAATCCTGATAAGTGAAGAGCGGTCGAAGACCAAACTTCGAGCCATACCATGCAGAACGTAAGTGTGTCACCGTGCTTTCCATGTAGGTCTACTATAGGTTAGAATGCATGATGAAAGGTAGCAGCTGCGGGCGAAGCGAGGAGAATCCACTCCGCAACGATGTGTTCGACCAGCGACAACACCTACAATAGGTGAAAGGAAACATGCCTACCTACACGCCCAGTATAATGTGCCAGCATCTCTGCCGTTGTTCGCAAACAAATCGATCCAAAACGTCAAAGAAAGGGCTTGTCAGTTGTGTCATTGCAGAGCGATTGACTGCGAAAAGGTTCGTTAAATGTGAGATTGCAGCTGAAATGCTGAAAAGACTATCGTGAAAGCAGTAAAGGCAAGTGGTGAACAGACATCAAAGAAAAGATGAAAGCCCAAAAGAAAAAGGTTGGTAAAGAAGAAACGTTATTGAAAGGCAACTAGTCTTCAGAAAGGTGAAGAGTTTGAAGCCATCAGAAAAAAAAACTTAATAGGAAATCGAATTCACGTAAAACTACGCATCATCAGTCCTACAGTCATATACAAACAGAATCTATTTGAATGCAGTAAGAGTGCAAGAAACATTAAAGCACAAATGTATCCAGTATAGCGGCATATATTACGTTAGTGACACTAGCACTGCTAATTGTGATATTATCGACATTAGGGTTTTTTGCAATATTCATGATACTCTGGTCAACATAAATTTTCCACGTTAACTGTTAGGCCGCACACGTGCCTCCGCAAATAGGGGCCTCTAGTATTTATATAAATGCGTAGTTTAGACTTAGTTTGTTTAACTTCTAATTTGTGTTAGACATTTGCAAACTGCTAAGTCTGTGACGTGAATACCCGTATTCATTGCAATGTTTTGTTTTGGAAAGCTTGGCAGAGTATCGGACTGGTTGAGAGACAAAGGTGTGCCCGACACGTTCCGTGACGTAGAAACGGCTCTACGAGTATACCTAGTGCACATGATCAACAACTGCAGCGGAGAAAGATCATTTAGCAAACTGAAATTTTTCAAAAACAGGTTGCATACAATCATTACGCAAGAATGTCTGAATGATCTGACGCTAATGAGCATTGAACATGACATCTTGCGACAAATTAACTTTGATGGCGTCATCAACGACTTTGCCAACACCAAAGCTCGTAACTTTCCAGATTTCCTTTGAATGCTACGTGATTCCGTCTCATTGTGTGTGTAATGTTCATTCATCTTGTCAGTTCAAAGTCGAAAATATATTTACATCGAACAGGGGGCCTCCACATGGCTTTGCGCACACGGGCTTCCAGCACACATCAAAATCCAGAACTGCTTGTAGCTTAGGTGTCAAGAGCAGTCTCCAGCTCCGCCTGTGCATTCTTAATGAAACGCCACTCTCTATAACTGTTATGAATAGAAAAAATCACAAAAAAGGCAACGAAAATCTCGCGATACCGTGATAAAAATCAACAGTGAATGCATCTACACTGTAGAAGCAAATAATTCAGTTGTTTCGGAGAGTTGCAGGTAAATCACTCTCACACAATCAGTATTTCCCTAATTGTTTACAGATGTACACTCTAAAAACCTATTGGGGTGGAGGTGACTTTTAAAACGATAACTTCTGTACACGAGTCCTCGTCCTACCTTTTTGACATCACGCGGTCGAGACAGAGTTATGGCTTGTCGGTCAACCGCTTTTTGTTTCAGCAGCTAACAAGCCGCTGATGTAAAGAAAAAAGCATTCACAAACGGCGTGAACGCTTTTCTCACTTCAGCGGCTTGCGGGCCAAAAGTAGCTGCTACTGTGATACCGTTAGGTCACCGGATGCGGTAACTTCCTGCCATCTTCAATGAATAATATTTACTGTAGGGCTTCGGAAGACGCAATAAGACTGCCTTGTCTCCTGTGTGCGCTGTGCATCCAAGTTATACAAAACAGAAAAAACAGATATGTTGCAGTGGCAGTGGTACGTTTTTTCTCTAAATGTGTTGTCAAAATATATCGCTGTGCATAGTATACTGGAAAAGTTGTAAGCGTTTAATAAGAAGCAGCCGAAGTTTTATGATAGAAAATACATGAATTTCTAGAGTTCAGCGAACAGTTTGCAATTTAGAGCAAGTTGTTTTTTGCAGATTAGAAAGTTCAAGTTCATACCTTGACCCGACGACAAGTGTTGGAGTCTTCCTGCAGACATGGAGCTTCTTCCTGGACAAACCGGAATCAGAAAAAATGACTATCAGCAAGAAAAATTTACCCCATCGCTTGTAAAACGAATGCAACAGTGTCTCTTGAATTTCAAATAACAACTGTTTTAGCCCTGGTATAACATCATGAGTAATTGTTTTAAGAATTTTTAGGAATAGCCTAGCCTGAAAAAATGAAAACGCATGAACACATTCATAATCTCCTGATCAATACAAAAACGACTTCTGTTGTGCTGCGAAAACAGTTCTATGGATACAAGCAGTTAAGCACACGCAGCAAATAAAGCAGTCACTTTAACACTTTGTGTCCAACTGAGTTCAAAGCAAAAGCGCAGAAAGTCATTTCATTCGTTATATAGATTTTTTGAAGATCAGCATCTAGACTGTTGTTATTGCATTTTCTAATCTGTTTTTTTAATATTGTAAGCTGTTAGATTTGCCATTACAAAAAACATTGTCAGTTATGCGAAGCTCTAAAATCACTTAAATATAACAAAACTAAACGGATATTTTATATTGTTAGTACCTACTTATAAAAATATCTACTTATAAAAATTATCAGTTGCCAAATGTGTTTGCTCATTTGATAACTTGGACTGCCTGAACACTTTGACAAGCACTCTTGTAAGATCGCATCAGTTTACAAAATTTATCAAATAAAGCTTGCATTTTTGCAAAAATATAATTTACCCAAAAGAAAAACATCTCCGGGTCAGCTTTATGTAATATATGGTCCCCAACTTTGGTCTCAAATTTCTGAAAACTTGAATTCCCTTTCATGTTTTCCATATGGAAACAATTCTGAAATCTTTTGGTCTGTTGACAATATGCCGGTTGATTCTTTATTCGTTTGTTTTTCTTTATTCAGTTGATTCTTTATTCGTTTGTTCCATTTTTCTGCACGTTTTTTGTGCATGGCGCCTCGTCCTTTCTGTAGTACCCTCGCCCCTCCCTGTATATAGGCATGGTTTTCATCCTTTGTGTTTTTTATCTTTCTTTGATGTTATGCTTTGTTACTAACTTCTGTATAACGTTCACATTATTGCATTTTGTCACTTCATTTTTCCTCTTCACTTGAAACGTCTATAATTTTGTATTGACTTATACTAACAACAGGGTTGACTGAACAATTTACCCATAAGGTTTTTCAGCTAACCTTTGTGTCTCAAATATGTAGTACAAATCGATTTGCAGACTTCCTAAGTCCATGGGCGTCGGAATGGGGGGAGGTAGAAGCCTTGGCCCCCTCCTGGATTTTGAAATTTGACATTTTCCTATAAAATTTTCAGCAAAAAAGGTTTTCTTAGTTTCCAGAAGCTAAAATGAAATTTCACCAATTTTGCCCCCACCCCGGAATTTTGCCCCCACCCCGGGAAAATCTTTTTGGCGACCCCTGAGATGATCCACTCTTGGTCCCACCCTGGAAAAAATCCTTCCGACGCCCATGCCTAAGTCCTAAAGCATATTTCTCAATTTTGTATTTTATTAACATGCAATTATTTTTTCTACCCTTTGCTGTTTTTCTCGCTCTATTGCGTTTCTGTTACTTGGTGGCTTGATTCACAAAAACGCATAAATAAACCTACCTCACAAAGTGAATCATATTGTATAGTATTTATGGTATAGAGTGTACCCTTCAGGTTTTCTTACATCCTAAAATTGGAACCTTTTCTATTTTACAGAAAACTTTGTGAGTGAGCATAAAAACTTTTAAAGCATGCAACAACAGCAGAGTCTTAAGTCTCAACCCTTCACGATTGCCACCCAAAACTCAGTTAGAGAATTCTTCAGGTAAAAAATAATTAATAAAACGCTGGAATTAAGTGGTTGTCATAAGTTTGGTAATGCACACTTTTGAAAACGTAAACGCATTGGATTTGTCGATGTTTATAAGTCATTTTTGGCCCATTTTTTTGATCCGCTTAGAGCTATAAGTAATAAAGTTTCAGGAGTAATCAACTGTAACAAACGATACTGGTCTGCAAAACGCATCTTCCACCTCCGGGCTGGGTTAGTTAACAAAACGTGTCTTGGAGTTTCCCGTGAGATATGTTTTGTTTTTGACACGATGTACCAATATTGCTGAAAGCAATAGCGTCTGCACGAAACGTATTGCTTAGATTTGAAGCAAACATTACACTTGACGCATTATAAGTGGCGCTTGAACAAACCAAAAAGGACTTGAAAAATCGATCAGGGCAATGGATTCACTTTAGTGTTAAATGTGAAACATAACTTCAGTGCAGAGCTGGTATTATATGTTCACAGTCAAGTGTGCTAGCTTTTAGTTTCTGCAAGAACCAAGAATAATGCAATTATTGATTGCTGACGATGCGAAGGCAATGGGCTGGTCTATCCGTACCACTTCAAATATCATCTTGTACCAGACAACAGTTGTATTCTGTTTTCTTAGATACTCTAGCTAAATTTCATGTTCAACATACTCCAAATACACAACAGAAGCATTGCAATGAAGATGCAAAACGCAACAGATTTTCTCGCAATATCCATTCGTTTTGAAAAGTACCACCAGACAAATATCACAGAAAACGCTTATTCTAACGAATCTGAAGTCAATATAATGCTTCCTGATGAACGCTTTCCTGGTTACGACTTTTCCCACGATCCTGTTAAGTCATCAATGGATACAGCTATCAAATGGTTGTCGATCTGTATCATGATTGAAGTCATGTTGGGACTCGGTAAGAATTGTAAATTATGATTTAAATAATTTCTTTATATAACTAATTTGCACATGATAGTGAAGAGAGCATTTGGCAGAAGTGGAAAAGGGTTCCGTTTTCATTTTTGGGAGGAACAGTTGAAAATAGCTGTTTTCCAAATATGGTCTCATTCAAATCATTGTTTTATACGTTGTTGTCGTGCTTGTAATACGACTTTGCAAGACTTCCAAATTTTACTCTGTTGGCAAGTTTTGTTTCCTTGGTTTTTCAACTTCTGAAGTACCCCATTAATTAAAAATATGTCCATCGTATAATGTAGGAATAGCCTACTGACCAAAGATGAGAAAATTCTCGTCCACAGCGAAATATTTGATTTTCTCATAACATCTTTTTGGATATAAAACTGCTAAAACAATGCAACCCAATCCACCTCCTGGTCGACTGTTTCAGTTGTTTCAACACTGCAAAAGTTGGTTATAAATGTAGAATTTCGTTTGCACCTCAAGTCATGGACTTTTCATAATATCACAGAAGCCAGCCACAACAGCTTTCGTTACCTCCAGTCGGCCTAATACAGACAGCAGCGCACGTGCAGCACAATGCTTACCAGGAATAAAGCAAGCTTATATGGAGGTTGTGGCTTGTAGTATAAACCGCATTGGTTAAAGTTGTTTTTGTCAAACGCTGCTGCAAAAGACACTCAAAAAACACCGTTTATGCTGCTGCAAAACAAGCAAACAACATTTTCCTTTCTTTCTACTGCGCAGGCTGCTCCGTACATCTGGGAGTCCTCAAAGAGCACATCAAAAAGCCGGTGGGTGTGGCCATAGCTGTTTCAGTTCAGTTTGTCATCATGCCACTGTTAGTATTCCTGGTGGCTAGAGGTGCCAGCATGCCAAGCGTCCCAGCAATCGCGTTGGTGGTTACAACTAGCGTTCCAGGTGGAAGTTTGTCCAACGTACTATCCTACTTGATCAAAGGAGATATGGCATTAAGGTTTGTTTACCTGAAATAATAATAGAAAATGCATGCTGCTGAGAAACTGCTTACAGACTATGGACGTCGTTTGCTATAATAAACTATCAATCGAGGCATGAGAAAAAGCTAAAATCCAACAATTTTTAGCCAGAGAGGAGCTTTTGCATGAAATCTATTTACTTTAAGAAGTATTTTTAAACAGCTAAATCGTTTTACTTGCTTATTTTATCCTCAAATTCAGTCAAGATTTAAAAAGATTCGGGCTAAACTGCTCGATATTTTTGAAAGAAAACGGGTAAAAACTTTGTAACATGCCTAAATAAGTGGAGCGTCTAACAAAAAAACTTTTTTAGTCGTTTCAATCGTGAAAGTTGTACAAAGCAGTTGCGAAACACTTCCGAGTGCACTAAAAGCGTAAAAGATCTCCCAACGTTACAGTTACGTACCTCATCATCGCATTATAAGCCATCCTGCTGGAGCCAAACTATTTAGGAGGGCGGAAATGTCGGCGCCGCTTCCTGCATTTTTACCCAACTTATCTTTTTTCATGTATTTCCTTAGTTTTGCTTAAATTTCCCATCAATGTCATTGCAAGTGGGTGAATGACCAAAACAAGGACTTCATCACTTCTATCCCCAACAGCACACATTTTTGTACAAGGCTCGGCCATTTTTCTGCCCAACACAAAACTACAACTGAAATTCAAGATCAATTTGGAAATACAGCGTATGGCTATTGTACAAAACTGGTCCAACACGTATCGTAAATTTGCGCTACAACATTTTTTGCACACTTCTCAAACTTTTGCCCGATTTTATGAAGTTTTTGTTTGTATAAGATCGACGGTTCTCCTGCCCTCTCGTACGTACGGATATGCGTTCTTTATTTAATGTTGCTGCGAACTTTTCTTACGATTCTCCGTTCCAAGGCCTCTATTTTTCAATTGCAATAGGTATACTGCCCTGGAAGTAGTTATTTTCTGATGATAACAAGTTTTCGTCAGACCAATATCAATGCTTAATTTACTAACAATGTCATTGCAACTAAGTATACTTTTTCATTGTGCATTTAAAAAAATCACAACCTGATTAAAAAGTACGTTTTGGAAGCGTTTGTTTTGCGCCGGAAACAAAACTTTACTGAAAAAGGAGATAACTAAACAATGCTTTTAATTCTATGTTACAGCATGTTGATGACTGCTTGTTCGTCCGTGCTTGCATTTGGATTCATTCCATTCAATCTCGCTGTCTATGGCTCTCACTGGCTGCCAAAAGATACGGATTATTCCAATGTAATACCATATTCCACTGTTTTCGCTTCTTTGACATTGATGGCTGTTTCAGGCTGTATCGGTGTTGCACTAAACCAGAAGTGCAACAAAGTGGCAGTGCACGTCATCCGGGTAGGTTTTCAGCGTCGGTTTGTAAAACTTCGTGGTTACAAATATGGGTTGTGGAATTACATGGTCGCCTGCACTCATTTCGCATAAAAATAAATTGTGAAAAAAAATAATAAATTGTTAAAAAAAATAATAATCTACAGGCCAGATAATTTTCAAAGAGTTCTTCTTTTTCTTAAAGAAAATAAAAAATATCACCTCTAGAAAATACATCTGCATTTACAAAAGTTTGAGGAAGAGTCTGCACTCTCACACAAAACACTCAAAATATTTCACAAATACCAGATTTAAAATCAAACAACACTGATTTAAAAAAAGGTTGACAATCCAGATTAAACACAGAGTTCTCATCAGAACAGATGAGATATTACGAGTTACCAAAGGTAATTAGGAAAAGCAAATACTCATGTCTTTGTACCGGAACAGATAGTGCTACTAGTCTGTTGAAAAGTAGAAAAGTTACTATTAAACCTCATGTGCTTTCAATAGACAAAGGACAATAGACATTATCAGAGTGAGGGGTGTACAAGCTAACAGTTAATTTTAAAAGTGGTCAAACGCTTTAACACAATAAGCAAGATACCTGAGCGGCAGAATTAAAAGTGATGGGTCATTGTTGTGGTCTTTCTGATTAATTCGAGAACAAACTTATACACAATATGTTACGAAAACTCATACAACATAACGTTAGTACAGTGGCGTATCTAGGGTATAGCAGACATGGCACGTGCCATGGGCGCCACTTTGACGGGTCGCAAAAACTGCTTGGCAAAAATTCAAAATTTTGCCAAGCAGTTAGTTGAACCTCTATTTTGCGCCCCATGCAACTATAAACTGCAAAACTGCATCAACACAGCGCGCCCATATCTGATGTATTAAGTCGGACGTGTCGCGCCAGCACCAACAAGGGCAACGACGAATCTGTGGTATTGTGACATAACACGACTGTCAGACATTGTGACAGAAAGAGAATGCTCGCTTGCCATATCAACAAGACATCGTCCTTCTCGCGCTATAACAGGGGCTTCCAACCTTTCTCTGACCATGAACGCCTTCAGCATTCCGACAGATGAGCAAGTACCCCTTCAACATTTCGAAAGATGAACATGTACCTCTAAAATTTCTTATGACAAAATATTTCATCATGATTCATCACAGATATATTTAAAAATAAGTCTATAACGGTTTTTGAAAATAATATTAACTGATATATGCATAAATATTTGGAATCAAACATATGTAAACATATATTTCTCTTCTATTGCTAAAATTATGTTCCCCTTCGGATAGGCAAACGTACCCCTAGGGGTACATGTGCCCCGGGTTGGGAACCTCTGCGCTGTAAAAAAGCCTAAGTCAGTCCGTACTGCTGCATTTCAGGCAAAACGATATTAGTCACAATCTGGTTAAGATGAGTTTGAGCCCTTGGCTGTGAGAATCTTGACTGTTGCGCAAATAACTGCTGTTGAGGTCCTATAGATTTACAAATTACTTAAACTGCTGTGGCCCACTCTGACTTCATGAATCTTGTTCGATGGCCACTAGTGTCCGACAAACACTTAATACAACGTCCCAGTCCGGAAACTAACGTAGAGATAGGCCTCAAAAGATTGGGAGTTAGTATTGTTACCGTGCCAGTTGGGCAAAAAATGCTAACTCATGAAAGAAGAAATTTATTAGTCTTGTTTGGAGCTAGCTTCGTCTGTCCAAATGTGGCTTTATGTTCGATGTCCAAGGCGTTACGGTCCCGACTGTGAGTGACAAGTTAGGAGGTGTGTACAGTTCAGATGTGGATGACAAGCAATTATACGAGAAGAGTCTAGATTCCAAAATGCTACTTTCAAGTCGTGCAATTTAAAAGTATCGCGTCCTGAAGTCCTCTTGATATTCTTCGAATTGCTTTGCAAATAATGCTGACGATGGCGGTTATATTTATTCCAAGCAGCGAGCGGTCGTTCAGTAAACTAAAACTGACACTTTAACACCTCCAGGCCTCAGTGACTAACAAGTCAGGGCAGGTTGTGTGATCAAGCTTTGATGACTATAGAAATGGACTAAAGAGAGAAAGCTGTCTTTTATGGAATCATAGACGAATTTGCTTCGATAATGGAACGAAAAGTGCTGTTTTGAAATTAGCATTTTTGTGTAATTTAAACGGAAGTATTGGATATATTAATGTTTTGATGGAATCGTGTTTTTCGAACAGAGGTGGTACATGACTTACATTAAATAATTTGTTGCATAATTCATATTAAACGTGTTTCATTTTAAGAGAAATGGTCGTTTACATTTGGAATATGTTGTTTGAGTTTTTGCAAGACATATAATTTTGTCAGGCAACATTATGTAGGCCTATAAATTATGATAAGGTTTTTGTTCAAATGTTTTCACATCCTTTATAATAAACATAAATGAGTATAGAAGCATGTCATGGTCCTTGTGGATAATATATTTTTATTTGCTGAAAAGTTTAAAGCAAAAATAAAACCAAATATTTTATTTTTTATAACATCAATTTCTTCGTGGTTAACTTTCGTAAAAATTGTGCCTTATATTTGATATATAAATTATAGAAAGGGCGTACATTTAAACTTTGCCATGGGCTCCACTTTGCTTAGATACGCCACTGCGTTAGTATACGCCGTTACATTGTAACAGTAACCGTGCGAGAATTTTGAACGCCTCCAGCCAGTCAGGCAATTTGTGGTCCTTTAAAGTTATCAACGATTGTAAACGACCGTTGTGAGATTTGTATACGCGCCTTTTCTTTCACTAAATGTTGCTTCTGAAACAAGCAGCCTATGTTGTGAGGCGTGTCCTTTCTGTTTGTTCGTGTTGTTCGTCAGTAAACGCGACGGTCAGTGAGCGTCAACGTCACAAAACGTATAGGAAACGTATGCGTGCTTATGCATGCATAACCGCACCACTGGCAGTCGGTGTTTTCAGTTCTTAAAAGTAGCGCACCAGTTTTGTCGCTATGAATACTAACGCATTGGTGAAAAAGCCCTCACTCGGAAGCAAGTGTCTGTAGACAGTGTTACCTGTTTCATGGTGTCTTGACAGTTTGGCAAGATGGACACGAAAGGTTCCTGATTGGAGTACGCACCCAGATTGTGCGACCCAGTCGCCAAGCAGCTTGTGGTGCTCAAGGACTAACATTTGCTTCTCAAGATCTTTGCAATTGCCGGCAGAGCAACAGCGCTTCCTCTTCCTCAATTCCGTTAATGAGCAAAGTTTGTTTTTCAGATGTGCAAAGTCTTGCTGATCTTGACAGTAGCCGGCCTCGCTGTCATCTCGGCTTTGTTATACGAAGACAGGCTGCTCCTCTCCATGCCGTGGGGAATGTGGTTCTTTTGTACATTCATGCCTCTAGTGGGGTAAGAGCATTCTCTAATGTTCATACTGCGGTTGAAAGATAGACATGTTCAAACAGATTGTTTAAAAGCAGTAAGGTAAAACTTTTGCACGTATGACTAATCAAAACTCCAAGATACAATTCTATTGAGTTACCATTGCCTACTGCAGGTCTGTAGAAGTAGTCTCGCCATTTGAACGTTGGATTGGTCCGAAAAAAACGTGATTACAAAGTGTTGCGCGCTGTTTAAAACCAATTCCTGATTTATGAACAGGTTTTATAGTACTTATACACCCACGTATAAGACGCCAGATAAAAGAAACCTTTTAATTTTGAACTTTCTTTCATTGGGCCAGTGTGGTTGCACGACCTTTTTTTCAGTTAGATTTGTGGCCTCTTCTCGCACGACTTCAATATATTCTTGCATTGCATATTTTTTATCCAGACTGTACAGCTCACTTTTGCGAGCCCACGAAATAGTAAAAACACTTTTCAGTGCTTATTGTTACTAGATCAACATGTCAGGACTTGTCGGAATACCTATGCCGTACTAACATTGTGTAGTGCAGTGGCCATTTTATAACCAAACACTAAGATTAAGAGAAATTCACTACCCCACAAAGTGGTTACATTTATTGAGCTGCGGTACTTTTGCTGCACCAAGCGACGCGAGAACTAAACACAAATATTTTTACAGATTTGCTTCCGGGTATCTGCTTTCCACGTTAACAAAACTCGACGATTCGCGTCGACGTACCGTTGCCATGGAGACAGGATGTCAAAATGGGCAGCTTGGTTGCGCTGTGCTGAAGGTTGCTTTTCCCAATCAGTTGATCGGAAGCTTTTTCCTCTTTCCCCTCCTTTACTCCGTATTTCAGCTGACGGAAGGTCTTCTTTTGATCGCTTTAACTCAACTTCGACAGCGTCGTGAAGAAAGCCGTCCAACGGTGAAGTGCACGCTAGACGCAAAGACCAGAATCAAGACAATTTCGCTGCATGTCTGGAACAGGCTCAAAAAGACTGGGTACCCGCCACACACAGAGAAACTAACGGAAGCTCCTAGCACTTCGTTCACTACGTCACCGGGAAAGGAACCGGAAAGCAGCAGCACTAGCATTACAAGCGATGAGTCATCGTCGCAACAAGCTGGGGCTGTTGTGAACCACAGTTTTGAAAAAGAAGCTGACGTTTAGTCGTTTTTTTTTGGTTGGCAGCCACGCAACAAAATCGTGGTTAGCAGTATTCCGCAAAAAAATACTCAGCTTTTTTGTTTTCGGTCATTTCTTACCAGGGTGAATGGAGTTAAGATCAGGCACCCCTCTTTTTAACGTAGGGGCTTGGGCGTCCGCAGAAATTTTTCCAGGGGGGCAAAGTCGACATTTTGCTTATCTTTCTCAGGTTGTTGGCGATGCAACGCAGATGGACGTACACAAAAAAGAAAATGTTCAATGTTACGGCAACAGTTGCAGACAGTGTTTTCCTTATAATAAAACGTTACAGTGAGCAAATTTTTGTTTTAGTGAGCATGGATTTTTTTCGTCTGCGTTAGCAGAGTTCCAAATGAATTATAAACTTTGTGAATTTTTAGAATAAGTGTAAAATCTCATGAAAATACGAACAAACCACATTTGTTCAAATAGCTTCTTGTGTTCGTGATTTTCCAATGATTTGGAATGTTGCAAGTGTGCGAGATGAGATTTCACTACGCAGATGGTCTGGTGGTACTGCGCATTTGCGCACTATAGTGGGAGCATTGTTGCAAAAAATGCATTTTGTCGGCAGCAATGCTTCTTTTTCACCCATGTCTCTTCGCACATAGTATAAACCATGGGTGGGCAAACTTGTTCAACAGAGGAGTCATTTGCAGAAAACCAAAAACACCAGCAAGCTGCGAAATCAGTTTGTAGTGTCAATACAAATATGGTAAAAAATGCAAGTTTTACATTAATTGATGTACAGTAATTGTCAGTATTAAGCTTTTGTTTGATTTTCTAGACCCCGAAAATCTGGACAGCACGTTGTTAAAGCTGTGCAAATTAATTCTCCTAAATGTTCATTTTTCAGGGTTGCACGATGGTTTGATTTCACGAACTTCATTACAGAGAAAAAACATTCACAGCAATATGTTGTGCTATACACAGAAATGAGTTATATACTGGTATTATAAATTTTGGGTTTTTACTTTCTGGAACCTGTCGCCAAAAATTAAGTGTAGAGTGGCATTGACTAAAATTTGTTTTGAGCCAGATTTTCTTGCATTTCGGTCAGTTTTATTTCTACAGCAGACAAGCTTGTAACAAACGGTTGGCGATCTGGAAAGCCATCACCGATACATTAACATTGAATGGATTTACAAGGAATGCAAAACATGGTTTTAACTCTTGGAAATGGTCAAATCTGACTTGGAATGCCTTAGTAGTCTTACAATATCTTTTAATATTCTTCCACTTTGTGGTCTGCAATTGCCTCTTCGCGGAAAACATTCGTTCTCAATCTGACATTGGGAAAATGAAAGAACACTTTCGACGATATGTGTCTTTTAATTTTCTACTGGGAACTTAAGTAACCTAACTTGCGATTTAGGTTCACTGTGGTTGTTATCAAATCGCGCAGACTCCCTGGTGACCAGTATTCCCTCTAAGGTGCGATCCACCAGATCATTTGCGCAGTGAAATCTCATTCTTGCGCACCAGTAAACTGCAAGCTCATAACTGCATGTTACCTAAACAGTGAGCCTGACTCTTGTGCAGTGTGAGTGTCATATCGGCGAATAAACTGTTATTGCAAGAATTAACACAACTAATTAGAATTAAACTGCTGATTTCACGTTTTCCAGAAAATTTTCCTTCTTAGTGCCAATTTCCAGGGGGGGAAAAATGCCCGTTTCCCACCCCCTGCGGACACCCATGCGTAGGGGCAGGCCCGTAACCAGCTTGGGACACCAGGGGGGATGAAGAGCTTTCTGAGAGGGGCCCAATTTTTTTTAATTATGTCCAATAGTTTTAAACTATGTCCCGCACATTTTTTCCAGGGGGCTGTCGCCGTATTCCCACGCTTCTTTCCAGACAGGTTGTATGTGCGGAAAGAACTGCGAATGTTTTCGTTTGTAGTGTAATGAAAGTGAATGCTTCATCAAATATTGATTTAAAAATTAGTTTGAAATGCTGCTAAAATTGACTAGATTTTTGGGTGCATTCCCACACTTCTCTTTTTAGCACTACACCCTTGTATACAACCAATGTTGGGTCGCATTCATGAAAGCAATCTAAGCGGTTGTAGTGTTACACACGTTCCAGAAGGAAGACGAGGGAAACAATTTTTCCCTAGAATTTGCCCCAAAGCTCCGGTCAAATTTCTAGCGATTGACTAAAAAGTACATTGATTCGCAATACGAATATCGTCGAAATTCAGAAAACTCTGTAAAAACTTCACTGATAGATTTCCCTAGTTATGCCCAAAACGCACTTATTTACTAAGACACTAAACATCGAAGCAGGCACCATTGGAGAATGGAGGCCAGGAACTACCGGCTAACCATTATCGACGATCCTTCTCATTACCCAGGCTATCGCATCAGTTGAAATGTCAGCCGTTAGCAATCAAGCGAAACATTTGCGCGCGTCTATCAAATATGCACCAATTTTCGTAGTGGCCAACATAGTGGCCAAATGCGTGTCGAAATCGCACAATGAAGTTAGTCGAAGCGCATAGCCTGTCCTTGAAGCTTTTGCGAAAATATACAAACTGCTCGCTCCGGCAGCTGTCACCGCAAGCAGACTGTTGCCACGATATAGGAGAAGCAGAGCTATCATCGCAATATGTCTATAGCAAATTTAGTTTTTTTCGGTAACAGCCGCTTTGTGGTGAAGGAAGTCGTAATAAATGTTGTTTTGCAATGTGGATGCAGCGGTGACGAAAGTCCCAGAAGCAGTTTGCTTCCGCCGATGTCATTGTGCGAGTTGTAAATTGTCATTGTCTTGTTATAGTTAATGCTTCCAACTGTTGACTGGTGGATTGCGCTTTTTTCAGAAAATATCAAAACGTTTTCACTTTGTGATAAAGCTGCGTCGATTTATATCAACATTTTGCTTTTTTGATCGTGATCCTACCAAGCTTTTACCGAACGGATCTGTCAGTTTGTCTTGGAGTTGGAGCTTAACGCGGAGGTCGAGTTAAATAATTAGCCGCCGACCACGCGGAAAGTCTGTAGAGCCACAGCTATTGGTTACAATTGAACCAATCGAAAGAGCTCAATGGACTTCACTGATGAACGATCAACGGTGCAGATTTTTTTGAACAGACATTAAGCGCAATACGATTTGTCAGTGTTATTTCTGTTTTATTAGTTCAATAAACTGAGCAACAGCAGGAAGAAGGCCAAAAAAGCTGCAGATTTTTGATGGAAACCGACTACGCGAGGCTTAATGAGGAGAGTTTGAACGAAGCAAACGATAAAATGGTTGATCTTTTACTATCACCTCCAACGAAATTAATTCACTTTGCTTGGATTCTCTCAGCCAATTTAAATGCACAGCAACTGTTGCATTTAAGCTGCTTTTCAAGTAATGACTTGGCAAAACTGCTAAGAGCATAACACCGCCGGCCAGAAGCATGTGAGCTGTTATTTTGTCAAAGTAAAGGCTATACGAGCTTTTGAACAGTTTGATGATTATTTCATGTTCTAATTTTGGTAACGACTGTAACCTACGGTAGGCTGATCAGACATCCTGTTTTTTACGGTAGTGTCATGATCACTTTCATACTCGTCCCAGAAAATCAGACTGGTCGCAGGCGCAAAAAATACAGGATTAGGTCAGTTTCCTCAGCATTTCCCTTAAAAGTAAAGAGCAATAATGAGTCTTACTCTCGATATTTAGCTTTTTTTCTCTACCCTTTAAGCTTAGGAAAAAATTTGTCAGTTTTTGCAGAAAAACGTCACCACGCTTGCTCAAGGGGCTTGACATTCTAAAATTTGACAAAAACTTCATTGATTTATAGTGTTTCATATTTCAATTTGGGGAGCTTGCATGGGGCTTTGTTTGGGGAAGAGGCGTAACGAGGAGGCAAAGGGGGCGCAATTCTCCAGACGCCGAATGTCTATGAGGGCGCCGAAAAGTCCCAACAATGTCGCAAGGACTTTGTTCAACAGCACATTTACTCCCAAAAGACCTTAGGTTCGAACATGGGGGGCGCCAAACTTGGTTCTTGCCCCGGGCGCCATCTAACCTCATTACGCCCCTGGTTTGGGGTCTAAGCTCACCAAAGCCCCGGTGGCGACGGGACTGTGTATGAAAGCTAACTACGCCACTGATGATAACTTTATCATCAATCATCTCATAGTCCTCTTTGTATTCTACATATAAAGCCGGACATTCAAGTTCCATCAGGCCCTCTTTAACTCTCTGGAGGAAACGAAGTACCGGCTGAACCTCCCTCTCAGGGACACCGGAGAGCGGTGGAAACGCCTCCATTGCCCATTCAAAAGAGCGGCAACTGTAGGGGTGCCAGATCACTTGAATTTTTTTCAAGGAAATTTTATTTATCAAAGAGATACGGTGGACTACTTTCATACTTTCATGGGCGTCCGCAGGAGGTGCTAAACAAGCATTTGCCCCCCCCCCCAGAACCAAAAATTTTTAGAAAATCTGAAGTCAGTATCTTGATTCCGAATAATTGATTTAATTATTGCAATGACATCTTATTTACCGGCATGGCACTCACATCGCACAAAAGCCAGTTTCACAGTTTTGGTGTGATGCAGTGATGAGCTTGCAGTTCACTCATGCTCACTCCTTCGTCTGCAGACTCAAACGTTACGAAACTTGCGAGCGCATTGTTCCGCTGTTCCTCTTTGTTGCGTAACAATAACATGGCAACGAATCTTCAAAGGTTCACTTCAAGTCGGGCCCGTAACCAGGGGGCGAAGCCCCCCCTAAAACTTTTTTCGCTCCCCTGGAAAAATGTGTTGGTCATAGTTTAAAAATACTGGACATAGTTTAAAAAAATTGGACCCCTCTCAGAAAACTCTTCGCCCCACCTGATATCCCAAGCTGGTTACGGGCCTGCTTCAAGCTACGATAGTTAATGCGCTTTTCCGCATGTGATTGTTGGCCTCAGACATCTTTGACAGGTGATACAGCAGTATAGTGACTCAGTGGCGTAGTCAGCCTCAATTTTTTTCGGGGACAAAATATTTGGTTTTAGGCGAGCAAACAGTATTTTGTTTGGGATACCGCCTCACAAAGCACAAAATGACTACCTATTCTAAAAATGGGGGGAGGCATGGCCCCTAAGACACGTTGTTTCATACTGTGTGAAAAAAAGCATGAGTGAATCTGTAACACTGCTTCCACAAGTTTGAAAAATCGTATTATGACGGCTTAACCGCTCTTGAATAGTTTACTTTTTACTACACAACTAAAGATGAAACAAATCTACACACTGTTCTGTTCATTTATATATGTTTGTTCTTGATTCTTGAATGTTCAATGTAATCAACAATTCAAAAATGAACATCTTAAGAACTATTCAAGAATTTTCGAGGACGGCGGAAAGTATTCAAGGACAAGATGTTTTTTAAGAATCAAGGACATAACGGGTTTTGATAACAAATTCAAGGACAGTCCCTGGCGTTCAAGGACGTCTGGCAACCTTAGACAACTGGGACGGAGTGCCTTTTCATAACAGAATCATAGGTTACTTCATGGTTTATCAAGATCGACTTGAAACAAATTTATTGCAGCTATTCCCGCACCCAGAAAATTCAGAATTGTTTTCTATAATTTGTGCTATTATTTTTGAAGTTAACATTGTTGCTGCACAGAAACAAGCATAATTGCTAATGATTTATTTGTTGTTTATACGTTTTCATTGCCCTCGGCCTCAACTCTTCTACTGCCCCCTCTGCCCTACCGCTGTTCCGACGTCCCTGCTCCCTCTCATAGGCCTGAGGTTGAGTATCACCCTACAGTAATCCGAAAACATCGAATTATATGTTGTAATCCAAAATGCATATGGTAATGGGCAACATTAATAGCCCACTTGGGTATGGCATTTTTCTTCCGCTTGACAGCTCATGAAAATATTTCACTGTTACGACAACGCCGGCATGGACTGAATAAATTTAAAAGCAGAACTGCTTTAATAGGCACGCAGAACTCGTGTTTTTGTATAATCCAATGAGCACGTTCATAATTTTGAGTTGTGAACACATGAGAAGGAAACTTTAGTTTAAATTTGATGAGTGCACGGAGGAGTGGTTGTTAGATTTTAGGGGCCAGAGGCAAACTCTCAGAAAGGATCCCCAAAACTACACAATAAAGTTGTCTGCTTCGTATGTTATGTTGATGCTGTAGAAACATGCTTTTAGAAACATTTGTTAAAAGATATCGACGTTTCTGCGTATATGTGCTTTGTTAAAATAAATCGACGTTTCTGTTTATATGTGCTAAATGCACTATTCTATATTGTATTTGGGCAGGGTTGCGGAGTCGGATTATTTTATCCGACTCTGACTCCGGAAGTCCAATTGAATCATTTTATATACTGCACTCCAAAGTTAGGAATCCTAACTCGTGCCTGTTGAAATGGTACAATTTCGTTTGAAATTTTTACTGAAACTGATAATTAATTCATGCTGTGTACCACGATTTCCATAGATTGCTAGTTGCTACAAAATTGTTGACAGACAAACTTCATTCACGTTATGCTAAGGAGTCGGAAATTTTGGAAAGGTCGGACATTTTACCTCCGACTCTGCAACCCTGGTATTGGGCGCCCCAAAGTCCAGGCTTGGGTGACCCAAATCACCTAACACCAACCCTGGCTATATTTATCGTTCAGTGGACGTAAGTACCTCAGATTAGTATCTATCATGCTCCGTGCGCTGCTGCGAAATGTTTTATAGGGGGTAAATAATGAAAACTCTTAAATATAGATTCGACAGCTTATATAAACCGGCTAAGTCGTAGGTTCAGGTTGAGCACGCGCCATCACATCTGGTAGGCTGGGTTAGATTGCCGGTCGGGCCACACCGAATACTTAAAAAACGGTACTTGCGGCCTGTCCAGCCTCGTGTTTGACTTTGATGGGTGGGTGCAAAAAAGGTTCACGCGCGATGCCGACACTGACTCGCCACCAGTGCACCATTCACTGCGAAAGCAGCCACATGGCCCACTGCGCGAGCAGAGGCGGGTAACAGTTCCATAACTGAGGCAGCTTATCTAACCTGCGATTGAACTCAGGAATTAAGTTTAGCAGCATTCGTCGCCGAAAGATAAATTTTGTTCTTCATCAGCGTGTGATCATTAAACGCAGTGAAACTCAGCTCACGCAAAAACCAGCTTGAAACACCAAAACAATTTTTTTGTTGTCTTAGGCCAATACTTCTAACTTTTTCCCAAAACCATCACTGTGTTTTATGGCCAAGGGAATAGTGTGTTAGGTTCTTAGGAATTACTTTGTGGTTGCAGTGAATTTACTCCTACAACATTTGTGTCTGTTCAAACTTAAAACCTCCAGTGCTTTGATGATCGAGCTGAGTATCGAGCAGTTCGGGCACTGGTTTGTTTGCACATGCCCAGCAAAATTACCAATGAGTTTTGTGTCTTGTTCATTCAGCTAAAACACTGGCTTGCTCGCTAAAGTTTCGCATCGGCCATCGAAACCTTGCCACATTTTTTCGGTTCTACTGCGACAGAGTAAACCCCTCAACACTTTTATTACGAACTGCTCAGACCCGCGACGCCATAACTACAGAGCGAAACCGTGAAGTGCTGTGCGCATGCGCCACAACTGTGACGTGCTGTGCGCATGCGCCACAACTGTGCTGCCGCACAACGCAGTGACTGGAATCGTGACTGATAAACTCTGAATTCCGTTGCACGTTTGCGGAAACAGTTGCTTTCAATGGTGCAAGCTGGAAGCAGAACCGTCGCCAGAAAGTTTTCAATAGGGGGGCTTTGCGTTTCTGCGGGGGGCTCGAGTGTGTGCGGGGGGGGGCTTGA
>Ga0210059_1004826_pt1 | contig 21729 bp, 9 predicted proteins | sample Ectturendosymbi2_FD_188042 | JGI IMG/M metagenome (GOLD analysis project Ga0210059, IMG submission 188042) | Ecteinascidia turbinata endosymbiont from Florida, USA - Sample 2 (SPAdes) (version 2) | ecosystem: Host-associated > Tunicates > Ascidians > Unclassified | place: Key West, Florida...
GACTGATTGCAAATTAAGCACGTGGGTTTACCAAAGTGTAATATGGAAAAGTACTTCTCCGTCCATTCTTCATTAAAACTTCGGCACTCATCATCAACCTTTCGACGTTTCGCTAACATCCTAAATTATAAAAAAGTTTAAATTAAAGCTCGTGTGCATCTCTCTTTGTATCTATAACGACTAGTCTAGTCTACCGCCTTGTCTAGTCTAGTCTACAGACAATCTCGTACTTAGTACGAGATACTAGTCTACCGCTTTCGCACCAGTTTTATGGCGTAACAATAGACTAGTACGACGTACTGGTCTACCGCCTTCGCACCAGTTTTATGGCGTAACAATACCACAAATTTTTCAAACAGCGCTAACACTGCAGGTTGAAACTCAATAAGAAACGGCGGGCCGTATTCTTGTAATAACTAATTGATATGTCTCGGGCCGGACGATTTCGCATGGCGGGCCGTAGGTTGCCGACCCTTGGTGTAGAGCAAAGCATTATACACTCGTTAATATTTAATGTCACTACAGTCAGTCACGACTTGCAGGCATAGTTTGACTGTTTTTCCTGTGTAGGCACTGTATTTTGTAAATAGTAATTTTAGGAGTATTTTTCAATTTCTTCATGAGAGTGTACATCACGCTTTAAGGTAACAGTTATACAGTCTGAAACTTTCCGGAGTTACATGTTCTTGCACTGGCGTAATAATATAAATGGACATGGAAAATTTTACCATCAAGTTATTATGCACAATGAAATTACTGCATGCTGTAATATTGCTTAAGTTTTTCAAGAAAAAACTCGTATTGTGTTTTCTGCTGAAAGACTTCATAAACACAAAATCTGTTTGAAGGTTTTGAAATAGTTTATTGACTTCACTGTATTTCAAAAAAGATGTAATAGTTTATTGACTTCACTGTATTTCAAAAATTGAATAGTTTATTGACTTCACTGTATTTCAAAAATTGAAGAACGGAAAACGTAGTCCGATGTAACCTATAGCTTACAAGTTTAAATGTATACAACAAAAACAGGTTCGCATTTCGCAACCAGCACACTTTAATCCTCTCACTTGAAAATATATCCATCATTGAGGATGTAAGAACCAGTGAGTATGCCAAACCCAGTATGACGCATGGAAAACTGAAAGGATCTGACCCGATGCTGCAGAAACTGAGCATACCGCTTATTCCAAACGCTGTAGAAACTCCGCTGAACAATCCAAAAAAAACTTGGCAAAATGCTTTTAGTGGAATGCTCAGTATGAGGGAAACTGTAAAAAAATAAGCGCAAATTCCTAAGTTCTTACGAACGTCTGTTTACGTCTTTTAATCACAGTGAGTTCTTTCGTATCACATCAACCCTTTCAAAGAAGTAACGGTCTTCAAATTGGGGAATCCATGGCAATTTATCAGGATGGAGATGCTTTGTCGAAACGTAACCCGGTACGGTACTGTAACATTGCAGTCCAAATCACTGTCCAGCGATCCTTCTCTTCAACCACTTGTCAATGTTTTCATGACTTTACACCAATTCACTGAAGGGCACCGAAGCATTGGTAGACTGGGGTTGTCATCCACAACAAAAGAAGGGAGACGGAAGAGAGTATACCAAATACCGGGGCATTTCCCTACTTAGCCTCCGAGGTAAGATGTATGTCAAGTGCCTAAAAATAATATGGCGCGAAATAACTGAACCAATAAAGCTGGAGGATATCCAGGGAAGTTTTCGTTCTAGCTGCGACACCGCAGTTAAATTTTTGTTAAATCTTGGGAGTATGCCAGATATGCCTATGCTTATTTTGCAGACCTTGAAGAAGCATATGACTGTATCGCTCGAGAAAACCTTTTAAAGAGTTTTGCGGGAGTACAACAACATGACCACTTCCTCGTGGCCAATAATTCTTTGTGTTACTGCTCAAACGTTTGTGTCCGTGCCAGCAGCGTAAAGTCAAAACTGTATTTGTGGGTGTTGGGACCCCTACAATGGTTCTTACTCTTAGTGTCACCACTCTTTGTTCCATGTGAACTGCATAGACATTCACGGCAGTGTCGAAGAGGATCTCACTGTTGGAAGCTGTAGGTTGAACCGCTTGCTTTTTGCAGACGATTTGCTGTCTGAACAGTAGTGATGGAGTCTCGAGACGTGGTCTCTGTCTCGAGACTTGTTTTTACGACTCTCGGTCTCGAAGGTTTCAGGTCTCGTCTCGGCCTTGGTCTCGAAGGCTACAGGTCTCGGTCACAAGCCTGTTGCTTTAAGAATTTGAATACTGCAACGACAGGCTTAGTAAAACTTCTCTAATTCAACGTGTTGTTTATCTATTTTATCTGCAGGTAAGAAACAACGAAAGCAGGTAGGAAAAATGCCAGAAATGCGAAAAAATTCAACTTCGTAGTGGTGATTGGTAATGACATTTTTTGAACATTTTTAGAAAAATTTTGGCATACTCCACAGATTTTCAAGTCTCGAGTCTCGGTCTTGAATTTCAAGTCTCGAGTTTTGGTCTCAGTTTTTATGATGAAGTCTCGGTTTCGGACCCTAAGTTTTAACCAGGTCTCAGTCTCGAAGTTTAGGTATCTCGACTACATCACTGCTGAACAGGGCCTTCAACATGCTCTTGATTGGTTTTCGGCTGCGTGCAATCAAGCTGGAACGAAAATTATCACTAAAAATATCGTGATATTATATACCTCCAGAAAATCAAGACAGTATAACACAAGCAAAAGGGGCCATAAAATTCCGGGAGTCTGCGGCGTTTTGCCCGAAAAAGTATTCTCATGCCCAAAAAGTACATTTTCAAAACATTTTACAATTTAACTTTCTGTAAGTACAGTATAAAAACACACATCTAATGCACTTTTCACCACATTAATACCGGAAAAGAGTTAAAGTGACAAGAAATTTTAAATAGAAGACAATGTGATGTGAATACGAAAAAGTATTTCTATGTTTGAAATATTTTTGCCCAAAAGCGAGAGTTTGATGAGTACAACCCTCCCTGCACGCCCGCCTCCTGGCCGATGCAGTGTAAGCTGCAAGAATGCAGCAATGCATTGCAGCAGTTGGGAAGTTCAAGTGCCTTGGGGTGGTATTCACGAGTAATGGAAGGCAGAAGGAGATTGATATACAGATTGGTAAAGCAAACAAAATTCTGCGTGAGCTTCAACGTTCTATGAAGACAAAACCAGAGCTTTCAAACACCGTTGCGCTTTCACTTTTTATTCAGATCCTCACTAAAAAAGTGCTATCTCAGGTACAAGCAGCACAAATGCTTTTTTGTGAAGAGTTCATGGCGTGGAACTTCGCAACAAAGTACGCAGCTGTGGAATTCGTAAAGCTCCAAATGTAAAGCAACTTCTACTCCGAGTAGAAAGATGTCAGCTACCATGGGTTCAGCAATGTGACCAGAATGCCCCGGGAATGGTTGGCGAGGCGGGTGCTGCTTCCTCCATAGAGGAAAAGCAAGTGTGAAAGGGAATGAACGATGATACTTATCTACATATAGAACAAATGCGTTTTTGTTGCTCAACTGTCAATAACTTCTTTGCTAACTCTCACCAATTCCTAGAATAGCGATGACGCACGACGGGGTGTGGTAAAATCTCATTTGTTCAAATTGCCACCAATCGAGATTTGATGCATCAATCCATAGCACAGGAATTACTGATTTGTTCACATCTTTTTCCACCTTTCGCAGTAAATCAAGGAGTGGCTTGCAATTAGAAGGTGGATATGATTCATCCGTTTGGTAAAACCATCTGAAATGGAAAATAAAAGTTCTTCGTCAAAGAGCCAACAATCGTGTCGCTTTTCTGAAACGCATCATGCCAAGGGGTGCTATGTGGAAGATTTCATTGTCGAAGCCTTATAGTTTTGTAGGCAATACATGAATTAAAAAGTTTGTAACACATCCTAAAAAGAACTGTCCAAAAACACAAAATTCTCTTTTAACCATAAGCTTCCTTTTCGAACAGATTTTGTTATTCTAACACAGCAAGCATTAAGTCAAACCTTGATTTGAATATGTGAGTTCAGGGAAAGATAACTAAAAATTGCTTGTCATGGAATTTATTTTGTTTTTAACGTTTGTATTTTCTAAATTATAGAAACTGATGGAAAAGAAATTTAGCGTCATTCAGAAGAGACAAACTTTGTTTCCGTCTAGGGCTGTATGAGGAGATCGGGCATTTTCCGCAATTGTGAAAATTTACCTTCAGCCATGTGAAATCTAATAGCGTACAAGAAATTTTCGCTGCAAGTCTTATGCTTGGACGCATACTCTTCTTTGAATCACACCTGTTATGGAGGATGCATAGGATTTTGGAAGTTTTGCATTTTTCTGAACTTCCTTACGCTGTATGCCAATGCTTATTGCAATGCTCAAGTTTGAAATTCGATGACACAAACTCATACGCAACGAGTGCAAATATAACATGGTATCGTGTTGACTGGTTTGTGATTAGCCGCTCGTTTCCTTTTGTAGTTTGAGCTTAAAGGCGGCTTCACACAGAATCCGGTTACGGCTTACGATCCGGCTTATGGCTAACGGCAGCCTTCACACAAGCTCCGTTGGCCGTATCCGGGTGAATTTTCTCGATTTCGACCGGCTTCCGGCTCACTTAAAATTGTTTTAAGTAAGCCGGATTGCCGGTGTTGTAGGTGATGGTGTTCTTGCTGCTTGTGGGAAGACTGCCGTTGGCCATAAGCCGGATCGTAAGCCTTAACCGGATTCTGTGTGAAGCCGCCTTTAGTCTTTATTGGCTTCACGCATAAACATCATATTAGCGTGTGTTTATTGTTATCTGAATACGATCAAAGAAAGCCACCAATCGAAGTGAACTGAAAGAGCCTTGGCGATGGACGTGCGATAATTACAAGAAACCGATTAATGTTCAGGCACTTCTCGTAATGTGGAATGAAATCTATTCAATATACAAAAGTGGAACTGTGGTATCTGCCTCTTATAGGAACAGTTGAAAACGCCTAGTGAGTCACCAGGAACTTACGTGAACTGGAAGCCAATTGTTCAGCAGACTTGCATAAGCTCAAACGGAACATAACTCCTTCAACGACGAGAAAAGATTATAATCTTATAATTATCAGCGAAACTCAATCAGTGTAATTCCAAACTAAATAAAAACACTTTTTCAGAGTATGGAGAAAAACCCTGGGGTTCTACAAAATTTAATTTCCCTTAAAATTTTTGTCCCTACAAAAAGTGTAAGAAAAATAGACCTTAAGTAAAGGACAACCAAAGATACCGAGAAAGAATGAGTAATTTTTGTTCTGTAATGCCCCGCGTTTAGATTCGGTATAAAGAGACTCAGCAGAAAGAAGTCAATTTCCCCGTTATCCGATTTTGGTGAATTTTCCAGACTAAAGTTTATCAAAATTAAAGTTTAAGAAAAAAAGACCTTAAGTAATGGGCAGCCAAAGATACCAAGAGAGAATAAGTAATGTTTGTACGATATAATTCCCCGAGTTCAGATACGGTAGAAAGAGACTTACCGGAAAGAAGTCAACATTTCCCCATTATTCGATTTTGATGAATTTTCCAACCTAAAGTTTATGGCAAGTTTACTCTTGAACTCCGATGAATTGCTGAACGCCTGCCAGACGTTCATTAGCCAATGTTCTTCAAATTGCCCAATATTCAAATGAGGGTCACTTCCCATATCGCGGACAGACGCAAGCTTGTATTGTTGGTTCCTTTGTTCCAAAGCACTGTCGTCGTTGAGATAGTCTTGAAAAAATTCTGCCTTCATCCAAGCCGTATTCGTAGGTAAATACGCACTCTCAATGTCATCTTCCAAAGCTTCATTGGCTGAGCTAATAACAACTTTCCTGCAAAGAAACACGTAAGTGCTACATTTCATTAGATTTACTTTTCATTTTTTAGTATGTTTGATAACAAATTTGCTGCTCTGTGCTTGCGTGTATACCACCATCACGCAACCGCTATCCTTTTCAAACAAAAGCATTTCAGCATTGTCGATACGAACCACCTCTGTTAGCGCATAGGGTTATAAACAAACGCAGTAAAATGTATGAAAATCTACAACTGCTGAATCTCGATATTATTTCCGAAAATGTTTTTTTCTTCATGCACTTTTTAGTAGGCGAGTATCAGAAAAACATATTGGTATATCAATAAATAAAAACTCTCAAATGCAAGACTTCGCTTACTGGTTGTAGCGAGATTTATGCCGTTATTATATCAGATTCTTTCATATAGTTGACGCCACTGAGTTTTTAATATTAGAAACAGAATTAGTCGTCATGTCTTGAAAAGCAGAATTGAATAATAAATTACAGATTGATGAAAATTCGCCTTAAAAAGTGGGGTATTTTTCTCTCCAATTTTCCTATTCATAAGAGTGCAATCTTTTTTTGTCAAAACTTTATAAATTACTCATCAATTGTCCTTTAAAGTGTTTTCAAGTTCAGTATAAATAACTAGGCACGACAGAGAGGTTTGAACATCAACGAAAACGACTGATATCCGTCGGTATACTTTCAAACCATGCACATAAGCACGAACTACCCACTGTCATTTTGATACGAAAATACAGTTCGCCAACAACTGTTATCCACACCTCCAGTATTGTTCCAGCCAGTTGTTCGACGATCTGAGCGAGACTGATGAAAAAGCTAGTATTTCTTCGTGTGTTTTAAGTAATTGTCTTAAGACACTGTGTTCCCAAGGCTGGCCGTGAAACTGCCCCACCACAGCGAAGTTTGTATCAAGAGAAGAGAATCCGCTGCTAAAATCCATACGATATTGGTAGGCATTGCTGTTCTGAAAAAATGACAGGTGTAACTTCCAAGTAATCTTCTACTGGTAAGCAGAAATCTTGTATGGACTGAACATTTACAGTACAATGTAACGCGCATGTAAAATACGCTGAATCTATTTTTGCACAGTATACTAGACGTGCAATGAGCAAAATCAACTGAATAAATCGGTCTTATTTGATTATTGACGTAGAACAAGCACGCGGTCAGCATTTGCATTACCAGATGCAGAAATGGAAACGGAGAGATACTCAGAAGAAACAGTGGTAGTGATCCTTTGTCACTGTCAGTTTCAAAACACCCAACGTCACACCAGCATGCTGGGGTACGTACCACGGGAAGGAGTTGCTCAGGCGCAAGACGATGAACGGAATGGAGGCAACCGACAAAGCAAAACGACACATAAGTCAAGTAGACGAGGACAGCCATCGGACGCATGTATGTGCTCACAACGTATTTATAATAGGACTCCAACAGCGTATTGAGCTTTTTCTTCAACTTCTGAGCAATAACCAACATTCGTGTTTAATTCACTCTGAAAATCAAACGTCAAGTTGTCCACCAACAAGACCACAGCTTTTTTAGCAACGAACAATGCAAATTATGTGCAGTATTTTCAACACAAAACTGTTTATTAATACGGCCCCGTAACGTAAAATAACGAATGTTGTAAGAAGCTCTCAGAATCACCAGATAACGACATTTTTCTCCCTGCGCAGCCGTGCGTGTCGAATCTCCAAAAATACAGTGTCATGCATTCTACAAAAGACTACACGATGATGCTACATTCAATTAATTTTAATGATTGCATATAGTTTGAAAATCGCGGTAACAACTTTTTATGTGTCGAACACGGCATACACCGGAACAGACAACAAACGTCTCCGGAACAGAGTTCAGAAGTACCTGAGTCCTTGAAGTAGGTTTTCGTGACGAATGCGACTGCGTTCGACGAAGCTTCCGGGTCGACCTTGCGCAAACATGAAACCATATTCAATGTAAGATAGAAAACTGGTTGTTCAAAACTTCAACTGTCTCTTTGAATCGCTATAAGGTAAACAACTTAGAGCCATCGTCAGTATAGCGGCCGGTGGCGCAGGGTTTCGCATTTGCAGTTGGTGCCCCGCAGTTTGTATGAAGAAAACCCTTATCAGCCTTTGAATGTGAAACTTCCCCGTTCATCCGTTTGACCCCTATAAGGAACCAAAACCTGAAGACGAGCCTGAAAACAACTTGCAACTTTTTATACCGATGTTTAGCTCATTTTGCTAAATAGTAATTTGGCTCACGGATACCTGCAACTTGAAGTGAATGTTGCTTGCACACCGGAAAGAATGGTAGAATCAGGAGTTGCAACAAACAGTGGTGTATTTACGTGCTCGAATGAATCGGGATAGGCACAAAACGTTAGAAGTGTTGGTGGACCGAGGAAGCAATTTGTCAGTCTTCTCAACGTAACTACAAAGACAAACACCCTAAATAGGGGTTCCTTATCAGAAAATGCGGCAATTAGAATTTCACTCTCTCTCACGCAATATGCCGTGAAAGCCATAGCTTGTATGGTACTTTCTTTCGTCATTGCCGCAACAAGGCAAAATGTGGATCCTCGTCTGGTTGAATTTGACATTCTGGTCTCAAAAACGATATGAAGATGTTTAGGCAGCGTATGTGTTTTTCTAAATTACAAAATATTTTGCTGCATCTGCTTCTCACGAATGGCACTAGGTAAAGATGTACACAATAAGTGACAATTCCAGTTTTATATGAAATAAAACTATGTAATTTGGCGAGATGTCAACGTCCAAGTGCAATAAAAATCAAGTACAGCACTCGCTGTGGCAGGGTTTTTTGTTTGCTTCTTTAGCCTGTCAGCCATGTGAACGTTCTTGCGCTTTGTAAGCCATGGCCTGTGCGTTGGTGATGACAAGCAATTTATTCCCGGTGCATTCAGCTGTCGTGTTGTTTCCATCTCACCTCTCACGAATCAATTCCCTGTCGTCCGCTGTGCTCGTATCACCCGATGAAAAAGAGTGGCGCGTAACTGACCGTCGCATTTTGATGACAGCATTTTGAAGATGGTGTTCGAACAAACGAACACAACCAGGTATAAAGAGCAATTGCAAAAGGAAGCAGATTGTAAATCCTGGTGTGAAAAATGCATAAATGTGAAAAGTGACACAACATCATTCCAAAACTACTGTATGGTAAGCTCCTGGCGAATGTGGGGTCGAAGCCAGTATGAACAAGCTGAAATGATTGTATCTTTACCGCAACATCAGTTTTGCTCAACTTGTTGCTTAACAACGGCTTTGAAAATGAAGTACCGACCAAAACAGCGCAGAGGTTTGGTTCAGAAACCATCTCAGCAATCTCACACACGTATAGACAGTTAGCAATTCGCAGCATTGAAAAACGTAAACGAACGTTTTTGATTCATCAGTCTGTTGTTTTTAATGGCTTATCTTTTAATCAGCGTTCCCTGCCTCCCGAGTTCTTACCAGCACGGTGCCACCTGGAGCGCACACTTTTATAACATCCGTGCTCGAATCTCATGGCATTTCGTTTTTAGTCCTAATGAAGATAGTTGTATCAACTGTCGAAAGGTTGGCAAGTTTTTAACGTGTTTTTATGTTTTTAGCGTCAGTAGAGCTTGATTGAAGGTTGTAAACGAAAGTTTGTTGAAAGTCCCGCTTACAAGAACAGGCCCTCAATACCTGTTGATTCCAGTCGCAATGACCTAATGCTATTTCGCTAGTGGAAATCGGTACACACGACAGGGCTGTGCATCCTGAATTCCTCTAGGACTGAAAACTGTATCATACTGCATCGATTCCAGCATATCGCCTTTGCAAAAATGCGTTTTGTTAGCTTTTAATATTATTTTAACGCGGGTTATACACAAGCTAATTAAGCACAGGGAGGTATACTTGAGTATTTAAACTGATAAGTGGGTTTCATGAAAGAAAATATGCACAAAGTGTAACTTACCGATGCAGCAGGTAATGCTAAATCGTTGAAGTGCAGTGTTTGTGTTTGAAGCACATGCCACTGCTGCGAACAGCACTCCGAACATCGCATAACTTCGGATGCACAAATACGTTGCTTGGTGGTATGCATTACAAAAATATTCTTCATCTGCAAGCACAGATTTGAAAAAGGGTATGTCACCGGCTTGTTTGTAAAGCTCCATACTTCTCTAAAAGAATGTTTCATGTTTCAAACAAATTTTTAGCTGGAGTGATTCCTAATTAAAGGCTTTTTTGTTGGTGAGAAGCTAAGCGGTCATCAAGTAATTACTGCTGACTAAAAACTCTTTGTTTATGCAGCCCATTTTTGCCGAAGAACATCATTGCGAACTATCTTCGTGTTTCTTTGCTTACTTTCCATACACGAAGTCGCAACAATCGTAAAGTTTGCCAACCTTGTTTTCGTGATTCTTCAGTGGATTGCAAAACTTTTCTCGCACGGTGCGAAGCTGATGCCAAAAAGTCTTCCAAGTAGTGAATTTGAAGCAAAGCTTGCAACACTAGGAATATCAATATGTCATGGGTTGTCACAGAAATTGTACAGCGCATACTGTTAGTTAATTGACCAGTTGTGATTGAGACGCGCAGCCTTTCAGTTTCACGAAACACACACAAAAATCGCAAAACTTTCCACAACTGTATCGACACAACGTCATTGGGTAAAAACACTAGCTTTGTGATAGCAATTCAATTGTTTCTTATTAATATTTTGCTTGCTTATTCACTGTTCAGTACAAATTTTTTATCATCGACGTACGGACCAAAAAAAATACTGTTTTGGTCTCATGTGGTTGACTGCAGTAGGTGATACAATAACAGCAAGCCTCGTTAGGAACGATTTCAGCCCAGGCAAAAGCACCAATAAAACCTCCATAACTTAAAAATTTTTACCTGTGACAAAAACTGCGCTCTGAACCATATTGAAATATGGACTTCCGTATACAAAACCATGAATGGCATTCATGCAGGTCAACGCCATGGCAAGACTTGCTGCCCCACACACACCAACGTAAAGGCCGCTGCGAAAATAAGTATAGCGTAACTTGTACGCTTGAGTCGCGAAAGCCTAAAAATGCAAACTATTCGGAACTACAGTGTCCTCAGTTTTCATCTGAAACGCATCACCAGTGTAATGTTGACTTGATATGTACTTCAATTAAAAATGCATTTAACTCAGCATAGAAACTGAATTGGTTATAAGTTTTATAAATTGTATAACGTGGTGTTACCTAATGCTCCAATTTTGAAAGCAAATCAGTGTTATCGGCCTTTACAGTAAAATGTTTTATGAGCTTTGGCGCATTATTTTGCTTGTTGTCCACTTTTCTAAATAATTCGCTGTCGTATTCACACCAGAATTTGGCGGATAATTTTTTCCGTAACAGGAAAAGCATGATGATTTTGAAAACCTCTGTCCATTGCGGCATTTACACGTAGTTCATCGGCGACAGCTCTAAAAACCCAACAGCTGGGCATTTTAGTCCTCAGCTTTCAGTGTAAACGCCACTGACAACTAAATCTGGAGCTGATATAAATCGATCGGAATGGTGAACCTTTTTCCCGCTGATGGTATGCATAAGCCAGTTCGCAACGAACAACCGCTTTAAGTGATGCGACAATGAGTTTGAAGACTCCCATAATGGTGACTGGGGTTGCCAGATGCGTTTTGCAAAAATACCGGCCATTTTCTCAGGAGTGACAGATCTAGCCTGCATTCGTAAGCGCAAATTTAATAGTACGGGATTCTCGCATAACGTTTTTTTTAAAAAGAGCGCTTTTCTGACATTGCATTTATTTTTCGTGTTATTTTGTTTGTAATTTCATGAAGCTTCCACAATGATTGGTTTGAAAATGTTTCAAACAGTAAATAAATATAGGCTCTGTGAGCATATAGTCCAGGGATGAGAAACATTTTTACTATCGCGGGCCGCATGAATTGAGCATTATCGCTGGCGGGCCGCAAAATCAATTAAATTTATCGTTTTATCTTAAATATCTACCTTTATCTAACTATGATGAAGAGTGACTTCTCTTGACTTACTATCTAAGTAGGCTACCTACTTACCATGGAGCTTCGTTTTGAGGCAATGTTGTACTCTAACTTGGGCAATGAAAATACGGATGCGGGCCATACCAAATGTTCACACGGGCCGCAGGCTCCCCACCCCTGATATAGGCAATAGACTTTAGCCCTATTCTAAGCATTAGCAAAATAACCTACTTTAAATGAAAAGCGATAACTGCAGTGTTGTGAACGGAGGCGTTTTCTTAAACTAAAAAATAATGCACTAAGTAAAATCCCAATTTTACATGTTGTATATCAATTTCTGAAGTGAACATCTTTCTGCACAATTTGATAGTGCAGTATTTGCTTTTCTACGGTAATATTGGGTATTGTTTCAAGCAATTTGCTTGTATGAACACCCTAACACAAATAATAATTTCTTGCGTGCTACATTCACTTCAGTTTGCAACAAACATTTTCTAGGTCACATGAAACTCTTCAAAAATTTCTCACTACCTTCTGGACCACTAAGACTGGCTGAGAGATGACCTCCCAGTTGATTCGCTGGCCCTTGCTTGAGCCAGTTACAGTCCGCTGATGAAATAATGTGTCGTGTCTGCTCAATGCAGCTCGCGTGATTGTGAAAGGTTCGTTAGGTTCTACACATTTCTATGATTCTCCTGCATTCTACCTGCAATGGCCTACGGTAGTAGATCAGACAACAACCCCACCTACGCCGGTTACACGGTTAATTGCCAAAAGAAATGCTCATGCACAGTGTTGCCACTCCGTTGTTACGGAATGTACCAGATTACATGATAAAAAACACTAGATTCACAAAAAAACACTAGATTACAAAAGCAAACTTACACAGTGAAAATGGCCTTAAAATGCGTTGCAATGCCAACCATCGACATTGTGCAACTCATTGTAAAGCAGAGACAAAGAAAACGGGAGATAGCAGCAACGCTTGTGTTTGTTTGCACAGGTTACTGAAACTTAACAGATGACCAAGTGACTTCGCAGTGGTTTAACTCAAAATATAGTATATTGTCTTGTGTAATTTAAGATTTAATTAGGCAGAATTTTTTGCAAATTACAATTGCGCCAAATCAAAAGGTCTCAATTACAGTTACAATTACACAAAATTGTGCAATTAATTACATTCAGCTCACTCATATAAAACACTAGATAGCCATAAAAAAAACACTAGAACACTAGATGAAATGAAAAAAACACTAGATCTAGTGGAAAAACACTCGGAGTGGCACCACTGCTCATACAGATCACTTTTAGGACGACGGAAGATGCTGAATATGACTAAACAACGGAAGAGGAAAACGGAGAGACAATGAATGTTGTTAAGGCACAAGTAACAATTTGCCCAACTTCGCTGAAGAAACTGACAAGATTAACTACTAGAGTTATTATAATTTGATAATTTCTGCGTTAGTTCTTGTTGCAGTTACCGCAAGATAAGTATTTTCAAAATACCGGCTTCAGACACTGATTTTCAAAATACCGGCTTCAGGCACTGATTTTCAAAATACCGGCTTCTTACCGGCCTCTGCTAAATTAGCAGTAAAATACCAGCCAGGCCGGTGAAATACCGGCCATCTGGCAACCCTAGTGGCGACTCGTGGTATCTGACCCAATAGCTGGGTTCACCCACGCTCATAATCTTGTGCACTGTTTCATTACAAAAAGGAACATTGCTTCGCTTGCGTTTCACCAGTGACAATGCTTCGTCGTCGCGCAGGCAGGAACACCAACTGTTTAGTTTCATGGGTTCATGGAGTACACAACAAGACTGATCAAAAAAGGTGAAACAAGGTAAAACCGCTCGAAAAAATAACAGGCAACCTAGAAAGCAAATTTGTGTGCTAAAAATCCATCAGGTGTACATAATACGGGCAAACAGCACCCAAACAGAAAACATTGCACTCTGCGCACATCGCATCAGGTTATGGAATCGCAAAAATAAAATTATTTCGTTAGAAAAATGGATAAAATTTGTTGAGTTAAGTAACAGCGTATGAGGAAAAACATGCGTCCATTAGCACCAATAAGAAACGAGGGAAGCTTTTCTGATTGTTGGTAGTGACTGCATGCTTTTTGCATATTCGTTTATACAACCCTTGCGTAAGTTCTATTTCAGTATCATGCTGTGAATCAACAAGATTTTAGGATTCAACTCAAAATAATTAGAACTGTGTAATCATTGCCTGGTAAATGTAATGTTGCTGCTATTACCGAAACGGCTTTCCTTAACGATAGCTCAGACATTCTTCTTGAAATCATTTGATACTGTAACTTACATCACAAAGTCATGGAGACACGTCACAAACAACAACAGCCCAGCAAATGCTATGCTGCAGAGGATCACGATATGCACGGTCTCCAAACTGATTAACGAGATCCAGTTGTTGGCAACACTCTCGCTTGTCATGGTGCTCAGTAAAAAGTCCTTGCTTCGCTGACTGTGAACAGCATTCTCAAACTCTCGTAACCAAGTTCTGAAGCAGAACAGACGAGTCAATGAAAAACAGTAGTTTCTGTACAAACAAAATTGCGTCGAGCTCATTTCAAAAAATTGAAACATGTATGCAGCTTTCTTCAATGTGGAGGTATATTTTCCTGTGTTGTTTACTGTAGGTGACAACAGGCTACAGATCGTGAAATGTGTCTACTAACTGGGCGGCCGAGGTTAGCACTCTTGTCGAAGAAGGGCTATACTGCAATCATCCATGGGCAATGGATAGATCCTCAAACCTATTCATAGTTAACACTGTATACCACTTAGCTGTTGCAGATCCAAACTTTGCTTTTCGGATAACATTTGTTTTATTTGAAATGCGTCACTCAATTTTTATTTGGATACTGCATTCTTTTCCGAGGGTTTGTTTGCATGAATCGCACTGGCGTACACTGACAAATCAAAGTTTATGCATAGCGTTTCCTTAAAGCTATCTTCAGATAAATTTATTGCGGCTGTATCCTCATATTCCAGCGGTGCAAATTGGTTGAAGGTTCGGAAATGTTTCTCTTCATCCCGATGAAAAATTTTAATGGTCTGGGGTAATGTTGCAACCACTCCGCTGACGTTTCGCTGGAATGCGCGGTTCACCACGAAACGGAATGTGCGCGAAGAAAAACACTAAATATGCGTGGCGCGAACAAGCAATAGAGTGATCGCGGCGTGTGATCTCTATTGTTGCTTGCTGCCACAGTGCGAAACTTTGCGCACATGCCGCTCAGGCTTTCCGATCGCAACAGTAATAATTCAGAATCAGTACATCGACGGGACTGCGCTGCAAAAATATGTATGCACCTTTTCGCATGTTAAAGTAAGGTTATTTAACAAGTTTTTGTAGGCCGTTACAATCTTTTAAGTCTGATAACTCCATAATCTTGTTCAATTTTTCGTGTCGAAAGCTTGTTTTTAACATATAAATGATTGCACACTTGATTGTCTTGTATGCAGCATGCACGAAGTCGTAGCCCTAACTCTAAAGATAAAATCAACCAAAGCTTCCATGCAGGGGTGTAACGAAGTGAGATAGCGCCCGGGGCAAGAAGCAAGTTTGGTGCCCCCATGTTCGAACCTGCGATCTTTTAGAACCAAATGCACTGTATTGAAAAAAGTACTTGCGACATTGTTGGGATTTTTCGGCACCCTCACAATAATTCGGCGCCCAGGAATTTTGCCCCCCTTGCCCCCCGTCGTTACGCCCCTGCTTCCATGATGACAAAATATATTGCATCTTGGTGCAAAACCGTGAAAAAAGGTGATAACTCTTGAACTGAATTCCAGTTGTTCAGTTACACACTATGTGGAGGATCACGTGCTGCAGCTGCTAACCTGCTATATCGTCTGGTTACAGGCTAGCTTTTTTGTGTTTAACTGCTTCGAAAAGGACGTAAGCAAAGTGTGCTTGTTACTGGTTCGCCACGGCCTTCAGAGCTGGTGTTAAGTACAGTATGATAGACAAGTCATACAGCAACGCTCTGCAAGAGACAGATGTCAAATGCCTTTGAATTTGGACATGCGCTTTTTTGCAAGATTAAGTGTTAACATACAAGATAGTAGTAACACTAAAAATTCGTGAGGACCGATGTGATCGTTGACATCCATTGGTAATGGATATGTTAACACTTAATATAAGAACATACAAGATAGTAGTAATACTAAAAACTCGTGAGAACCGAAGTGATCGTTGACATAAATAATTTTTGAAGCGTTTCTTGACGCAAGGAGCAGGGTATAGTGCAGTAGTTACACGCAAGATCAGTTCGACTGAAAGTGAACTGTGAAAATTGTAAAGAAATAGGGTCAAACTGAGGGTAGAACTAATATTTTAAAATATTGCTACACAAAATTTACTTCGTGCGAAAAATGTGATGCAAAACTTGGTAGTTAGTAGTTTTGAGAGAAAGCAATAACATGATGGACAAAATGAACGCTGCTGGGTTAAACGCAACTTACAAAACGTTGCCGTGTTTTCCAGCATCAGAATCGTCCAGGAGAAAAACCAAACGTAAACCTCTTGCAGACAAAATCGAATGGTCGTTTTGGTCAATCCATCCAATGCTTGCTACAACAACATCATGTCATTTTCAACAAGGAAGCAACATTTAAGTTCTCAACAATATTAAGCAGGTTTAAGAATGAAGACGAATCTAACGCCGTTTTCACACACCTTTTCCACAAACACTTCCTGTTGACGACACAAATTCAAAAAGTTGGTCAACGGCTCCTCTGTCGAAGGCTGCATAGTTACGCATTGTGAAAACGACATCGGAACGAAACAGCTTAACTGCACTGAAAGTTCTGTATGGCCTCTATGCGGGGGTTGATCTCCACCTGCAGCTGCCGAAAATGCAGTCAGTAGTGCAGGAAGACTTAAGTTTGCCTAGTCTATTGATTATTTCAACGTATACGGCATATTCCCATTAATTTACAATGACCATCTCATGGCAAAGCGTGCCGTGCCCTGCAATTGCAGAGCGAAACTTAATCCGCCTTTTTCTAAATATTTTGAAAAACCCAACAGAGGCGTGGTTTCTTGTACAATAACCTTACCCACACGCACTTGTATCTTCAAGGGTTTTTCTCGCATTACAGAAAAAAAAATTTCAATCATCATGTAAGTAAAAATTGCCCTCTTTGCAACGCATTCCAGTTCAAAGTTCATATCAAACAAGTCATATAGTTTCTGCTTTAGGTCCAAAACAATTGATATGGCTTTTATTCATTCATTTTCACATCAGCTTTTCCTCTGGGGAGGGTGGTGGGGACAGCAGCCCTACAAGGACTCGAAATACCTCATAGATTTCAGCAATTTCTGATGGGTTCTGCTGACTCCACACCACGAAGGGGCCAAGCAAGGTCGGAGATGTAATCACGCCACCTGGTCCTTGGACGACCTCTGGGCCGCTTTCCTGTGAGTGTAGCTAGCAGGACCTGCTTCGCCAATGTTTCCTGAGAAATTTTGAACGTATGGCGGAACCAACGTAGTTGGGATCTCTCGATTCAGAGGAGTGGCTCGACATTTAGGGCTTTGCAAATGTCACAGCTGCTCACGTTGTCGCGAAGTGTCACAACGTGAACTCTTAACACATATCCAATCTCTGCCGCTTGTGCTTGAGATAACATACTTTCAGTCACTACCCAAGATTCATGACCATGGTGAGGATTAGAAAAAAGACCGATTTAAAAACTGACAGCCTTGTGGTGTTTGATAGCTCCCGTTTTGTAACCATAGAACGATAAAGTTCACATAGAACTGCGTTTGCTGTCAGGTTGAATTTTTTCTGTCAGGGTGAAATTTTTTCGCTGCATGTGGCTTGGGTTTTAGCTACGGTTTATCTTGCATCCATCTGGACTTGTAGAGACCAATTGTCGACGCTTTATTATGGTGAAATGCTTCAATGCTGTCCCGTCTTCGAAATATATTTTACTTACCCACTGGCTGCACTACTTTCACCCACAACTAGCAATGCTGTTTTGAGAACATTGAGATGTCAAACATTGCAGTCGTTTTTGATTTAAGCGGTTTTGAATCACAAACACGATGCCGAACTAGCGTAACTTCACTACTTACGTTGTATGAGTCTTTACAAATTCGGTAAAGATCGTATACCCTTCTTATGATTTCAAGTACATTTTTAGTGCCAGCCTAGTTGATCCAGAGATTTGTTAATTGCAGCGGTGAGACTCAGTATATGGTGTAATTGGGGTGCCACGTAAAAACGTGGTGAACTACGTTTCTTTGCTTTCTGCTGTAGCATCAGAACATCGGCACTAGTTCGTGGCTTTTTGCGTAAACAGAAAAAATTCTCAATCATCTAAATAGTGGCAAGGCATGTCTTTTTTACACCACCGGTAAAACTGACATACGGTACGATTTGCGTCTGGGGACGTGCTGAAAACAGCTGATGCAATATCACCGAACAAAGACTTACAAAAAACTTGTTTTGACATTTGCGGCAATACGGTTGTTTTGAAACTGCGCAGTCAAGACACAGTAAGTATCTACATCAGTTAGAGTTTAACAACGCGATTTATGATTCGTTTTCATGCTTTAGGTGTTTTGATCTCAATCATACAAAGAGTGGAAAATAAAAACTAAAATGAGGGAAAATCAACCAATATGTCTAAAGAAATTCTGTAGTGGCTTTTATAGGCCCATAGCGCCAGGTATATGTTACCATACTCTCTTATTTCTTTTCAACAGATCAAACAACTTATGTTCAGCGTAACACCAAAATGTGTCTGCCTTTTTTGACGTGTGCTGTCCCGTGTATATGGTATTGAAAAGGTTGTTTCAAAATAGTTTTAGCAAGCTTTACGCAGGTAAAGGATTTGAAGCAGCATGAATATAAAATATTTTTTGTAATACCAGGATAAATCAACTGGAAGCATACGCGAATGTTTTTGGAACAAAGATATACAAATTTCATACCTAATTTTTAGACTGCGTACTTAATATTCCTTCTTTTCCATTAACCACAGCATCCTCTGTAACTATAGGACAGCAAACTTAAATACAGTTCAATGGATGTTATAAATATATTTTACTATCAGCATTTTTTTAAGTAGATATATAAAGTGATTTTTACGAAATACCTGGCAGACAATAAAATCAACGGTTTTATTGTCTTTTGTCTTTTTTCAGCGACATAAAAGTTTCGTTGAGCTTTTTTCTGTATTTAAAAACTTTGTTGTGTAGGAAGTTTTATATAAGAATATGTCTTAGCTGTGTTTGTCAACAAACTTGTTCGCATGATTAAGCCCAATTTTTAACGGTTTTCCATCGTTCCCTACAGACGCAAGGTTAATAATGGATTTTCCTAATTTCTCTCATTTCAAAGGCCCTGGTGCAAACAAAGTAAGAACTTGGTCCTTTCAAAATGTCTTTTTGCTCAAAGTTACAAAATTGCTTTACAATTGAACCCCATGTCGCCGGAGGCCGAATCGGCGTTGTTGACACCCGTATCGCCACACCAGTGTTGACATTGGACGCTGCTGTTGTCAACTTCGGCACATTAATAATTTTGAATTGCGTTGCTTGCGATCGGCAACATACATAAATCACTAACAAGTAATGTGAAAGTTGATCATATGTTCTAATAAAAATTAAAGGAACTGCAGTAAAAAACCAAAGAATTGCAATTATAACATGAAGTATGGTCAGATAATGACCACTTTACCGTGCAAAGACTGCATGCTTCAAAAAATGACGCATGAAGCAAACGACTGCAGCGATAAAAACTGGTGTGTGGTGTGAAATAATTAAGTACTGATTGTAATTTCAACAAGTGTCGGCGTTATACGCGAATACACATGACACAAGTATTGCTTTTTTTCATACGCACGCATAGATGTTTCGATCCATATTTTCCTGGTCCATTTTATTTCTCCGTCAACGAGAAATTGTCGTTTCGAAGACCCGTCGTACTTCGCCCTATCAATAATGCATCGTTTTGTAGCGGTAGTGCTCAAAATGCATTTTATTTTAAACGATATATAATTGAATTTGCTTCGACCGTGCCAGCAAGCAATTATGCAAGACAATTTCGATGGTAACATGGCAACAGTACATCGATCGAATTCAAGTTTGTTTTAAACGCCCGGCACATAAAACTGTGTTGCAGACCGTGTAAGTTACTCGAAGTCAATTGCTTAGAAACTTTTAAAAATTGCGCCAATTCTCTCTTTATCGCTGTGGTGTACTGTTTGCTAAGTTTTGCATACGGAAACAGGCTTCCGTTGTGGTGTTGCTATAATGTTTTTTAAATCGAGACACTATAAATATCAACTGCTTTGTAACAACAGCTTGCCACGAATAATCATACCGTCGCAGAGTTTTGATAAGAGGCGACTCGTAGCAATGTTCCAACTTGACACTCTTCAAATACTTGTCTATCATTGTCTTTTTGCAAACATCTCTGAATCAACACATAAAAACTGTTTTCGCCTTTCGATCAAAAACGAAATATAGTCGACGAACAAAAATTCGTAAAAATTGCACAGAAATTTCTGTATCTAATGGAGCCTGAACCAACAGCATTTGTTTGGCAGAGGGAAGGCTATGCCTCGGTGAATGCAAATTCAAAAATATTGGAAAGCCGTTGTGGTGCATTAAATGATGGCTGCAAATAAACACTATACAGCAGAACCCCTGCTTAGCTTGCGTGGAGTATCACATTACCTGAAAGCATTCGAGAACCAAGCAACGGAATGATTAATAATAATAATCCCGCAGCAAGCATTATTACACATATAAGCAATCTGGCTTGGAAATTTCTGAATTTGACAATGTACCAGAAGTCGGCATCGTCCGGCCTTTCAGCGGGACACGGCCTAGCTAATGTTCCAGTCCGGCTTAACGCACTCTTAATTATCTGTTTTTGTGTTCGGCCTAATTTACGTGCTACGGCGCCAAAGCAAGACCAACGTCCCCTCTGGCATTCTGATCTTTTCGCGTTTGTCCTGTTCCACTGCGGTTCTGTGCTTATACAACCCAAGATTTTGTTTCTTTCCCAAGCTTACATTGTTACTTTACGCGACAATGACTCTATTTGTGCAATAACTCAAAGATGTCTGCGGATTTCAGGCGCGGGTAGTCGTGCCAACGTTTTAAATGCCAATAAAATGTCTCTACAGTACCCTTGCCAGACGATCTGGATTCAGATCTAATTACGAAAATTCGGAACAGTGGAAAATCGTTTTTCGTTAAATCCGTGGAGGTAAGGCAAAATTTTCCAGTTCTGAGACGAAGTAGCCCAATTTACTGATGGCGCGGACAACAGCCCAGCCCTGATTTGGTTGAGATTGCTATTCATCTGTTAAGTTTATCACACTCGAATGCAGAACTAGAAACGGTTTCCAGTCAAACGAATTTGGTGAAATCAAAACTGAGCAACCGTCTACACTGCGGAGCTGTCAATGCCTGGTCCATGTTAAATTGGTTTGAAGAGGTGTGGAAAGAATTGCTACTCGTATGATTTGCCTGACAAAGTAATCCAAGACGATTACGTTGCGTTCTAGTGCAGCTATGTCCAACCCAAATGGCTTACTGGGCCAAAAATTATGTCACTGTCTTGACCAGGGCCGCACATTGCATGAAAGCCATATTAATGAGGGCCGCCCATTGAATGACTAACTTTGATCTTAGCAAATTAAATTTAGTTTAAATTAATGTATTCAAAGCGTTTGAATCATAACTGCAATGGTAACACACGTGATAAAATAACACACGTCATCTAATTGGGAAGATAGACTACGGCCCCCAAAATACGACAAGAAAGAAGACCCACAGGTTTGGGCTACATCTTTTCCCCATCTGCTTACTCTAACACAAAAAGAAAAGAAGTTAAACCCGAAGGCAATGATTACCTACAAA
>Ga0210059_1004827_pt1 | contig 21729 bp, 13 predicted proteins | sample Ectturendosymbi2_FD_188042 | JGI IMG/M metagenome (GOLD analysis project Ga0210059, IMG submission 188042) | Ecteinascidia turbinata endosymbiont from Florida, USA - Sample 2 (SPAdes) (version 2) | ecosystem: Host-associated > Tunicates > Ascidians > Unclassified | place: Key West, Florida...
CTCTCTATATATGGTTAAAACCAAAGATCCCCCTGCAGATGGTACTTGTTTAACGTTGAATATGAACGTCACGCGCTGATATTAAGCTCTGCACACATTGCAGCCACGCGTGACATACACGTACCGCTAGAATCCTGCTGCTTTTTGAGTGTCGACGAAACATACAACCCTGTTGGTCTTTCCGCTGTTAACAGCTGTACTCACTTTCCACCAACTCAACTCGACTTCACGCTCACGAACTTCTTGACTTGGGCCGATACTGTTTCATGCTTTTTTCATTACGCAGACAAAAAGAAATGCGGCGACCTCGCGAGATTTTCGTACGTTTTTCACTGGGTTTTGCGTCGAATATCTGTCTTAATGCGATGCATGCGTTGATGACTGAACGCTGTTTCAATCTTGGTTTGTGTTTTTCTCTATGCTTAATAAACACGTGCCACAACCTGTGTGTTTGACTGTCGGCTTTGCAAGGCGCAACTTGAAGTTTACATTATTTTCTTGTTGATTAATAGTACTCCTGCCAACAGGCAAGAATCTGCTCCGCACAGCAAGCGTTAACATTCTGCACTTGTTGCAAATATATGAAAATGAAATTAAAATAAGGTGACAGATGTTCCAGAGATGGGGCCTGCTTATATTACGTTGACATACTGCTCGCCCATTTTGGGATATCTTTCTCTGATTCCAGTTTAGTATTATTGTTACTGACGTGATAAGCTCATCTCTTACCAGGATGTGTTTATTTACAGTCGCTGCCTCATCCTACAGCCTTGCACGAGTTCATGATTTGACCACAAATTTACGATTGCGCAACTTTTATTGCACTGCGACGATACAGCTTTTTCTGTCCATACCCATGCAATGTTCAGGTTTCAGTAACCACTTTTGCGTCAGTAACAAAGCATTGATACGAGGCACTGACACTGACAGACAAAATCCCACGTGCACTTGATTCTTTCTCGATTAAACTTGTTTTTTAAGTGTGACGGTAATGTACTGAACTGCATTATAGCTGCAACCAGTTGTGAGTTTTTTGAGGCATGTTTTCTTAAAGCGGTTGTCACGCGTGTTCAAAACGGTATTTACCCATTTTTCCGTTTCTGTGTGGCCGAACTTTGAAAGAATGCAAAACCCTGAAAACTGCTTTCAGCAACATAGGCGTAACCACCCTATTTCTAAGACAGAATGTATCAAACAAATAAAAAAATAAGCAGGTTGATTTGTTGATATTTGTGCAGATTGAACAAGTCTTCAGGTCCCCGCATTTGCCACTCCCCAATCAAAATCATGTCTACGCTATTGTGTGGTGAGAACATTCATAATAGGAACTGTGTCACAGATCGAGTTTGTTTGGAAGGTTTCGTTTTTCTGGGATGTTCCGAATACGTGATATAAATCTCATGTGCAAAACATCTTACACTACGATTTGTAGCCGACTTCCTTTCTAAATCCATGTATAGACAAAAGATATTGTTAAGTGGTATTACGAAGCTTATAACCAAGCTTGGAATTCGATTTGCACGTTCTTTGCTTGAGATTAACTCCACTACTGCCTCTCATTGTTAGATTTTAGGTTAATTTTGACAATATTTACGTTGACTTCTTTGTCATCGCTCTGGACTATGAGTAAAAATATTTGTTGAAAATTCAAAGCCGCTGAAGCTGACAATCACACCTAATCTAAAAAAAATTTTTCGTATTTCTTTGTTTCGAAGTTACTGTAGTCAGTTCCAACACACTCTTTGGAATCATCACAGTGATGTTGTTTTGTAAAGAGCGCGTTATATTTTACTGTGAAACAGAGGTTCTCACAAATCTCAAGCATGTGGCCCAATAAATAAACAGAGGGTCCGTGGCCCTGCGACTATACAACATCTCCAATGCGACAACTGTTGCACATGCACAGAGCAGAAATAAAAAAATTAAAAACAACTTTTGATAACACAACGTGCTTTACAATCAATGCGAAAGCTGAGCCTGTTTGTTGTGAGAAAGCGTAGAATCGTAGATATTCGAGGGTCAATATATGATAATGCATAGATCAAGTCATCTTACATATTTAATCCTGCTTGTAGATTTTATTTTCATGGCCAAAAAGAGCCGCCTGTCTGTTTCAAAATGACTTCAATAACTGCATGGACCTATTGCGCACAGTGCGGCAGGCTGCATGGAAATTTCCTCGTCGCAGTACCTTCTAACACCTAACGAGGAAAGAGAGCGTGTTGAAACGTTTGTAGCTCAAGAGCTACCTATCCTACGTTTTCAACTAGCCTAAAAGGTTCATCTTGCAAGACGTACCCAATTTAAATAATACTTGACCGTGACCAATACCAGTCAAAAATTCTTCCGTGGCCCACTGGTTGACAAACCCAAACCCGGCTGTAAAAGTATAAGTTTTAACATTTGAAAACAGCACACCACAATAAAACAACAGATCGCCTCATGCGATGAAGCATTGTTAAGAAACTCTTTCTAGTACTCAGTGGCGTAACCAGTGGTTTGAGCCAGGGTGGGAAACTTAGCAAAAGGGGGCCACTAGCCACACTCAGAAGTTGAGAAATGATGGTGAACCCGGATGTTGATGTCTATAGCCTACTAAAACCCGAGATCGCCGATAAGCACTCCGAAAAATGGAAAAAAACAACCTACTGAAAACGAAAAGAATATCAACTACCGAAATATAAGCGAAGTGGTGGCCCAGTTTTTATATTTAGCTTGCCAGGGGGGGCGGTTCGCGCCCCTGCCCCCCGTAAGTTACGCCACTGCTTGTACTAACCAAGTTGTTCTTCACTTGACCATTGGGTGGCCATGCATATCAACACGTCAAATAAGCCATTAGTTACATGGGAATAAAGCGCGTCGGGACTTCTCATTAACAAGCAGAAATATTCAACGATGTAGTGGTCTTTGAGCTACAGTTGCTGTTCTAATACCGCTAAAAATTCTAAAAGTTTTGGATTGTACTGAGACTATAGCTTTAATTTGATTGAAGAGAATACGTGACAAGTGTTGAGCTCATGATCGCAAAAAGTTGCCAACTGGAGCTCCTACTCCTCACCAAGGTTATGGATCACCGCACTCCTGTACCAAATTGAGCTAGCAAATGCACAGGTGAAGATGTAAGCTACAAAACGAACTATTGCTGGGAAGTTGGTCACAGTATCTTCTAAAAGTGCACCATGTGTATGGTTTTTGCGCCGTAAAAATGAAACGTGTTAGTCTGATCGTAATGATCGAAAGTTCATTCACTCTACCAATTCGCAGAAAACAACACTGCTGTCGCTCATGAGCTCATGAATAGAAGCGTCATTCTGAGTGTGATTTGGAAATGACCATGACCGTGGACGCCTCTGATGATTCTGTGCGATTCCGTCGTTATTCTTGATTGTCTTGATTACGCGCATAATGGTGCGGCGAAAACTCGAATGCCGATGAACGAGACTATTCTTGGCCTGGAAAGTAATAAAGGATTTTGGCTGGACTTTCGAGTGTGTTCTTTTTTGAATAACTTTCTGCCGATCAAAGGTATTCTTTTTTACCGCTTTGACGTCGTTGCCACCATCCTTCCTGCTTTTCTTGCTGCGCTTGCTCAACTTCCGACTTAGTTGCTTTTTCAAAGCGGCGAACCTTCTATTTGGCGAGTTGTTCTGAAACTGATTCAAAGAGGGTTAGAGAGAGAATGTTTAGGTAATAAAAAACAAAAACTGCCTTCTTGTGGCGTTCTGTTGTGAAAAGCTTTAAGCCAAATCACAGTTTCAATGACAGCTTATGGTCAGGTCCAAGTGTGAATAAAAGCGGTTATAGCGCCCCTAGTCGCATTGCGTATGAGGATTGAAAAGTATTTAATACTTTAAAAGTCGAAAAATTAGCCCAGCCAACCACGACTCTGTTGCCATTCTGCAATGTACACTGTGCATCCAATCAAGAATGTAGCTAGCATCAAACTCCGTTGTTGAGCATCGATTAATGTAACGGAATACCCAGCCCAGTGCGCATCATAAGCACAGTAATGCAGTTATTCATCATATTATTCAAGATAAGGGAAAGTGCTTCTTGCTGATGCTTTTTCATTCCCCTTCGTTTTATGCACTAACTGAAGTCGAAAAGTACCGAAGTAATTTACCTCTCTGTATTAGTTTGTTTACCTTAGTATAGATCTTTGCCATCTCAACTCTTAGATTTACAGATATCCGTTATCGCTTTCCCATCTGTGGGACAAACATGAGACAGAACCAAATAGCAGAATCTCGTTTGGATGCAACTGCTCTGGCTGTTCTTTGCATTCAAATTACAACCTAGCGCGCTTATCTACTTACGCTTCGTTCAAAATCCCCCACCGCAAAAGTCGGCCATCGTTTCTTTTTTCGTTTGAGAGACGTTTCGACGTAACTGACGGGAATGTATTGTAACTGTATGTCTTCCATGCTGCAAAATAATAAAAAAGTTGTTGTTTTCCCTGAAAATTGAAATAGAGTGTTTAAATGTGGACTGTACACGTTTTTACATTGAAAAGGTTTGGGTCATTGCAATCCGAAACCCAAACGATTTATAATGCCGACATTTGGTTCAAAAATCTTGCTCAAAAGTTATCGAAAACTCAACTTCGGTAGAGGTCGATTAGTCTTTTCACGCATTGAGCAAGACGTAAACCTAACAGGTAACGTTTTTGAAACGTTGTTAAATATTTTATGTTAGCTGGGAACAGGTACGGCTCATTCACTCAATTTCGCTAAGCTTACAACTCAGTTTGAGGAAGTGAACCCCAAGCAAAAGGCAACTCGCTTTGTTGTGTGTCCAACTGGGCAAATTTAAAGTGGAATAGGAACTTACCTGTCCGACAGAAGATCAGGCGAACTGTGATGCAAGATGTTCACTTTTTCCCGAGACGAGTAGGCGGAATCATTTGGGCTGGAAGGAATGGACAACCTTAGAACATTTAAGGTTTGTTTGATGTTTGACTTTGAAAACATTGGGTAAGAGTTAGGAATAAGCAACAGATTGGAAAATTCTTGCAACATCCATTGGGAATTTTTTAAAGATTTTTGGCACAAGAATGACAAAATATAGTTTCCAATCACCCTTGTAGCAATCGCAGGATTCTCCGCCGCCGCAAGGTAGACCAAAAGCTGCATAGTGCACACGCAATATCCTGTTCAGCTTATATGCAACGTGCACAGAATAATTTTTTTAAAGAGATAGTCTAGAATAAAAGCAGACCAGCAGCGTCACTGTAAAACTACAGAAAATAGGTAAGATCCAAGTGATTTGAAATCTTGGCTAAGTCCGTAGGAATCATCTTTGCAGTTCTTATGTTGCGCGCGCATTCACTCCTTGAAAGCGTTCAGAATGTTACATTGCTACAGATAACTAGAAGTCTTGGCTGAATGTATGACGTCTCTTGTAACCGTACGGTAATCACGACCCTAGAAGTTACACTTTGGTCCAATTTTGAAAAACAAAATATAAGCAGTGGCAGAGATCATGAAACTCCTTAACGTTGAATAATAATCGACTTTTTGTGAGGTTTGATCTCTCAAAGAGTCGCGCGTGTTAACGCAAGTTTATGAACATATCTACACTTTGCTGCTCACTTCTCCATCATCGCCTTCTGGTGGTTTGTGCAGCAGTGAGTTCGAAGTTCCCCAAATCATAGGAAGCCACTAATATAGACAGGGTTTTTGTAGTCAAATCGATACATTTCGTTTCACTGGACTGCTCGTATGCTTCTAATAATAATCCTACCCATCATTTCCTATCTTGACGGCCAAAACACGTAACGAACATTGGTGCAACTGATAAACATACTGTAAAGCAGGGGCCGCCAACATGGTGCCCACGGGCACCAGGTCGCCCGCACGGACCACGTGGATCGCCTGCGGGCTTGGCCTGAAAGCATAGCTTTAACGTGACCAGTGTCTTCACATAGATGAATATCAGTCATTTTATTAATGATAACATAATTAAAGATAAATTGAGCAATTCTGGTAGCCCTTCGTTACCCAAGAAGTGTCTCCCTGTTTCAGTAAGGTTGTTGACCCCTGCTGTAGAGTCGCACATAAAGCACTGTGTATAAGCACATTGATGCAATGGTTCAGCAGTAGTCAAAGCCATGCATGCTGTAAGTCATATTTAGGTTTCCAAGATTTCAGAAAGAGAATTCAGCCATCCTTTTATTAGAAATTTTAATCTTTTTCCGCATGCTTTTACCTTGGCTCGTTGATTATGGGGCAAAGTGGAATGCCATTTATGAGCTTTGAGGAATCATCTAAGCCGTCGTCCAATAACGAAACCGATGTCTTGAGATCTTTCTGAAATTTCAACATTTTGCGTGATGTGTCCCTTTCCACTTGAGGATGCACTGATGACCAAATATTTTATTGATACCAATCAATGATATTTAGATAATTAAGTTGAAACAAACATCTTGGCTTTAGTGGTTCATAACAAAATGGTGTGCTACATTGTACATTTGCTCTAGAGTGAACACCACTGTCCCAGGCTGGCCAAGGACCAGGTGACTTCATTACGGTACATCAATTACATCGATTGGACTTGACTGGATGGGGAGCTTCCAAAGCTGTTTGAGGAGTGGCTGACACCCACAAAGATGCTTTAATACCTGCGAGGACAAATGTCGCCTCAGCTCAAAGAAAATGCTCGTTTAAGATTGATCGTTCACAATGATAGTCACACGGCGATTTGCGAAAGCTACCTAGACGAGCTTATAAAATATTAATTGGGAAACATTGCTGGTCAGCTTTGTGTACAAATCCAAACAAGTTTTCCACAACTGATGAGGTTTTTGAAGTTGGTGACGGACGTTTGCAGAGTTTTTCGAAATCAACTTTGAAAACAATATTTTTGATTGAAAGCAACGCATGCACATGTGCAATTATGTAATTAGGGTTTAGGCTGTTATTTCCTATACAATGCTCAGTTCAGTTTGACAATACTTGCTCTTGTATTCCTTTCGGGGTGTCGTGAATGGTCAGCGACGCCCGCCTCCGCTTATATGGCGCCGGGGTCCATGCGGCTGCTTTCGTAGTGAATGCTGCACTGGTGTCGAGCAGCACCGCACGTGTAACCGCTTTCCTTGAATCCTACCGTTAACGCCGAGCACGAGGCTGGATAGACGCTAGTATACCGTTTTTCGAGTTTTCGGTCTTACCCGACCGGGAACTGAACCTATATCCTATACCAGGTCTAGTGGCGCGTGCTCTACCCGTTTAACCGGTTTCCTCTATAACTTGAAACACTGAAATCAGACTCGTTGCTCGCATATTCGATTTCAGTATTTGAAAATGAAAAGCTTTTTGTACCAGGCTTTTTTCAGAAACAAGGATGTGGTGATTAATGAACGGTTACTGTTTTTTGACACGATAATGATAAATAATGATTATAGGTGGCATGTCATTCTTTTGTTTCGTCCGTGGGGATATTTTGTCATTGGTAAGTATCCTGAAATTTTAAAAGCGCTCAAGCGCAATCCTGCTCTTAGATGCAGCATAAGTGGGAGGAATTTTCAAAGAAACATTTGAACAGAGTGAACACTGAAAGTACACGTGCGAGCGATGCAAATCGTAAAATTTCGTTTTTGTACACTCTTTCTTCTCGACGAAGAAAAGCTACCACTGTTAATTCACGTCACAGCTGCAATCTGCAAACTAGCATGAAACTTCCAAGATTGCAGCTTTGAGTCATTTGAAACCATACGTCAATATCAGTGAAACAAAATACACATACCTTTGTGCTGAACCCTGAGTGCTCTGTGCTGCTGTCCTTTACGACCTCCACACAACTTTCACTCGGCCTCAACTGCTCCACTGAGCCACGCAGAAACTGGAGGGAGCATCGCTTAATGCTGTAAAATTTGATGACTACTGCGTTAGCTTGGGCGGATATAAAACTCACGGTGTCATCGAACATCACCGCAAGGCTTCGCTTTTTTTTACTAAAAGATATTGGTGTAGTACGTATTGAATGATGAACAGTGTTGTCGGGTGATCTAATTGCTCATGCATTTCGCTGTGCTGTTGTAAGTTGTGGCACCACATAAATAGATTTTGTAGGTGAAATAAATGGGTTATTTGCCAAACACTTGGGTTAACTACAACATTCTTACCCATTACCATCGCCATCGTCGTTTTTATGGGGTTGTTGAGCGGCGGGGCTGGTCTCGTCTAATTCCAAGATGATACTCAGCGTCGGCTGGTAATAACTGAAAAGTTTCCAAGCACAACCATTATGATGCTAAGGACTAACGCCAATTTATTGTGCCCTATAATGCTTGCTTCTAGTTGCTTTGAGCAACAAAAGCAACCAAAAAACTCTTTTGCTGCAAGAAGCTTGCTTTTTACTTAGAAACGATCAAGACGACAATTAGGTGACTTTTCCTCGGATATAGTGACTTTTCTGTGAAATTTAAAACATTTCTTAAAACATTTTAATTTTCACATACAGTTTGCTCAGATTTAAACAATTTCGTGGATGATGCTACAGCAAAAATAGATTTGCCCTAAAAATGTTTTCCTAGCCAAAAAAGTGACATGATAGTTTTTCTCTCCTGTTCTGTAGTAGCTGGTTTTATTATTTCCTGAAAGTTTTTGCCTCACATTCGGAAATAATTTTGAAGTTTTCGTAGACATAATATTTATCCTGATAAAACACAAAAGTTTTGTTTTCTTTTATCAAAAATTTTCCATCTCGAAATACTTATGTTGTTTTATAGCATCGCAAAAGAAAATAAACATGTTTTTATATGTGTTCAGTTAAGCACAAGACTATTTTCAAAAATAGAAATTGCGAAAGAAAAATATTTATTTACGTATTTCATTTTCGACAAAGTTTCTATCACGACGAGTAAGTAGAAATTTCAGCCGAAATGAATTTTCTGTTTGTTTTATGCGTGCAGGCTGCACGATGCCGTGAAAACATTTGATGCTGGTTTTGAAGATATCTGTTATTATTTCTTGTCATGTTACAAATTCAGTCAGGATGACCTTTTTTTGTAACCCAATCCAGAATTGTAGCAAGATGTTTAATATAAATAAATTGCACGATCCACATTTTTATGAAAATGATCGGAAAACAGAGTGCGTCAGCGAGTTTGCTCACTTGTCGGAACTGTCATCTTGTTCAAATTCAGTTGCATTACACGATCCCGCACTTGCCAAATTTTCTTGCCATTTTTCTGTCCAGTCTACCGCACGGCATGATGCATCTGTATGGAAATTTGAGAGCAAATCACCCTGTCCACCCTTTCATAGATATCGTCATCACAGCCTCGCTGACATTGATATCGATTCGCCTTGAAATGCTTATTGCAATTAGTAAACTGAAATTACAATCAGTCATGTTATATGTTACGCGCTTGTGCGAGCAAGCTCACCACGTGGGGCGCAGCTTTGCTGGTCTCGGACAGTAGAATCTCGCGGCGTGCGCAATCTGCCAGCTTTCCTCAATTCCTCCAAGCAGCTGTGACAATTAAATAAGTTAACACTTTGATTAACAATTAAAATCTGCGAATTTGTGCCGATTATAAAACAAGTTTTGTCTTCTCGTCTTAAGGCGGACTAGGTTTGAGGCAGGAACGTTTCAAAGCTGCCTGAGCAGTGAATAGATAAAAACGCGTTGGAGCAAACAAATATCAGCCAGCTACAATCCGGCTCTAAAACAATGCGAAGAAACACTTAGTAAAACCGCATGACTCAGTTTTCACAGACATACTTATGCTCAAGAGTGAGAAACAACGAAAAATTTGTTGTACTTTTCTGGTGTAATTTCAAACAAATACACTCGACACATCAAGAAATTAAAAATGTTTAAAAATATTTCAGCGCAGGTGGTTGTAATGTTGCTGTAAGTGCTCCTGCATTAAAAGAAGTCATTCCAATCCTCTGGAAATTACTTCGATGGAAGCATCAAATCGGCCATCAGTATATTAAGGTCAGGGACAAATATACCCCAAGACTTGAAACACAAAATGAAATCAAGGGAAACAAAATTTCGAAAATGCAAATATAGAATATCAAAAATGGTTCAAAATTGGCTAGATTGAAACGTTTGTCAAACAATTACAATTTTTCCTGAAGACAGAGAAAAGTTTACCGGTTTTGTCCATTCTGGTTGCGGATTTCATCACGTCGATAATTATAAAACGCTTCAGCTCCTTGACTGTGAAACATTCAATCACATAATATTCGATTACCTTGGTGAAAGACGATCTAATTTAGCCGATGTGAACTTTTCTAAACTTCCAAGGTTTTCTAGCTTGTTGTTTTTTGACGATTGACTTGGTGTTAATGGTTGATTACTTTTTCCATCATAACACGCTGAACATTGGACCAGATACTCGTCACCGCACACGGTTTCACGAGGCAGCTCTGCGGCCACTATCGGCTTCTCGCAATTTTTAGAAAGGTTTTCATTGCCCAGCACTTCTTTCTCAACGGATGCCGAGTTGCTTTCAGCGCTGATGAGTTCCAGGTATTCGAAACTTCGCGCCTTTTGCAGGTGACCCTCAGCAGTTTTCGCTTCCTTGAGGAAAGACACAAACACCTTCCAGTACTTTTCGTTTTTTGCACCAAATCCGTGGCTGGCGCTGCTTTCCGTTTCTTTTGTCATTTTGGATAGCAAATTCACTAGGAAGTGATTGAAAACTGTCAATCTGGGTGAAAGTTCACACCCCAAAACATGCACTTGGTGGAGTAAAAATCCGAAACAAGCAACGGTTATACAAATTCAAAGAAACATGGAGTAAAAAGAAAATCAGTATGGAGAAATATGTGAGCGGAATTGAATTTCTGAATAATACAAAGACCATAGTTCGTTGAAAAGGACCTGAATTCCTACACTGTATGTGACACCTGTGAAATGACTTCTCTAACCAACCAGAAGTGAACAGAATTGATATGTTTATTGTTATGTGTGTTTAGTCAGCACCGTTTATCCTGATTTAGTTTTTCTTTTAGGTGACAGCCATGCTTCCAATGACAATTTGGAGTTAGATAAATGCGCCTTTTGCAACATCTCCTTCAAGTCATCCTATTAATCACGTTTTGGTGCTGTGAACGGTTGTGGGCATTTGTCATGTACTTCTATGTTTTTCAGCTGGCGGTGATCAAATCCCGCCGGCTGAAAAACATTAGTGGCATCAAAGACGGATTGCTTTTGCAGTTGGAGAAAAACTTTTTGAAATGATATTTCTAGATTTTTAAATAATTTTGTCGATTTATACTTTGTAAAATTTTCCATATGAATAGTCTTTCCAAATAAAAAGATTTTGAAGTGCAGTGAAAATATGTATTACTGTTTTTGCTTCTGAAGTACATCTGTAAGTCCCAACTGTATCATATATTTTTTTATCTTTTAGGTTTTGTAATAAAACCTATAACATGGTTTTACTAATAATGGATGTTCTTTCTAGTTGGCAGCAGTAAGCCACTTTACAGTATCATCAACCCAGAAAGCTTTTTCTGTCAAATTCTAATTGTATAGCACCAGGTATCGACTGCAGAAAATGGGAGAAGTCTACAGATGACTTTGCATTGAGCCCCAGAATCAAACGCTCGGAAATGCTTATTAGGGTTAGTGTACTTATGTTGTCAATTTCAGTAATAAGAAATCATTCCTTTTCCATACCTACAAGCTAAAAAAGTGATTGCTTTGCATAACACCTGGGTGGATGTCTTTGAAAGTTGCCGACACCTGATTTTCCGCACATCTTCGCCCAGCTTAGGTAGAAGACCTTGATGTACCTCTAGCACAGCTAGTCCAGGCAAATGCCTTACTGGGGCAAAAATTATGCCATTATCTTTATGAGGGCCGCACATTGAATGACTTACTTTCATTGTAGCAAACCAAGGTTAGGTTTAAAGTTACTTAAAACATTCCAATACTAGCTGCAATGATAACGAATGTTTGGCGCTTTTAATCACTCGCAAACTGTGATGCCGTGACACGTTTAGTGCTAATGGAACAACAACTGTAGTTAGAAACCAATTTAGTGCAGAAGAACACTTGATTAGAAAACTAGAAATCAGTTTTGCACTGAGGTGTCAGTGGACACTTGGAAATCTACCAGTGCATAGTACATGATAAACAGACACTAAAGATCATTGCATCGAAAATGTCGAATCGAATTTAGGATTACCAAAATAAAGACAGGTTGTCGTTGTATACTCAGGACATAGCTGCTCTAGAACCATACCTCTAGTACCTACAACTTTGAAAGAATTACTCGCAAAACCATCAACAACAACAGCTGTCGATCTTAATGTCTCGATCCATGGCTTGCAATTGACGCACACACTTGACCATAACATATTGTTGGTTTTCATATGATTGACTCTTTCTTGGATATATGCGCAGAGTCGGTCACGTGGTGGTCTTTGCCAAATTTGTTAATCTTTTTGTATCATCAGTAGGGTACTAGAATTATTGTTCTCTGAACTTCATCGGCATGTCCATTCCTTTAATCTTTATACGTCTGCATTTAATGCTGGTTGAACGCCTTAGCTTTTCACTCATGAGTTGATTGCCTGTTCCTGTTAATGTTTAAAAACACCAGACTAAATCCTGCCACGGAAATGTCAGTTGCCACTGGAAAGAAACAGTCTTTTTTTCAATTTACAAAGGTTAGACAAAAAGTATCGTAAATTTTGTCACAGGAGGCACGCTTTGGGAAAATGTTTGTTCAAATTTGGTATGGCTTGTAAACCACGTATACTGGTGAAATTCACGTGTTTAAATGCGTTTTTTCAGTAAAGGTAAGGATATACTCTATGTTTATTTGAGTATATTTCATAATAGGAGCTTCTTTAGAAGTGTGTATGAAAAAAAGAGCTGTAATCGAGCACACACCTGCAGAAGGGGCAACCGCTGCACGAATTTCCGTGTACTCCGTGAAAGAGGCAACAACACATTCTTTTGAAGACTTCTAATTGTTGATGAACTGGGTTAATTGATTGTAATCAATTTATAAACCAGAATCCAAAAAAGCGATCACTGCAAGGGCGTCATCGGACATCTCCAACAATAAACAAATCAAAATTACAGAAGTTAACTGCGAAAAACATGGTCCCTGTTATCTGGTAAGCCCAAGGATTTCTTATTCTAGTTGATTTTTTTGACAAGGGGAAAAACCATCAACTCTAAAACATATATCAAGACCATTTAAAACTTGCAACAAGAATCCGACAAATGAGGCCCGATTCGGAGATGATTTTTTCAACATGGCAATGTCGGACCACAAACACGCATCAGACAAGGAATGCAATCTTGTCTGGACAACTCAGCCACATGTTCCGTACCACAGTAAGCTAATTCAGGACCTTTAGAACAGTGGTCGGCAACCACCGGGCCGCGGCCCGGCGCCGGTCCGCGTGGAGTTCTTTACCGGGCCATACAATTTTTCGGGTTAAATGCTGAAACATTTTGTAACGTTAGAAGAAATTACTTTCGGACGTTTTATGAAAGAGAGAATTTTTGTGCAATTGCTCAGTCACTTGGGAATCGTAACAATGGCGTAATGTCTGTAACAATTGCGTAAAAGCAACTGAATGAAACACTGTCTATCGAAAGAAATCCTTTCTCAGCACAGAACCAGACGCTAAGATCTTACAGAGTATATATTTCGCCTACAAAGTAGGCATCATCAGCTCTTATTCAAATAGAATCTCAGCTCTTATTCAAACCTGCCGTCAAACCTGATCAAACCTGATTATTCAAACCTGATCAGCTCTTATTCAAACCTGCCGTCCTTTTTTAAAGGTCGTCAGTGCAGCAACTGAATGAAACTGAGATAATGCAAGCAGTGTTGCCATTTTAGCTGATTTGTGAATAGCACAAAGTTTTGTGTCATACAAAAAGGAGGTAAGGTAAGCTGCACTTAAGTTGCTCAAAATGTTGACAGAAAAAAATTGTGGACCGAAACCGTGATGGACAAAACGAACATTTTCTGCCCTTGTCCAGTGATAGTGCATGCAAGACAAAAAATTCACATGTAACTTTACAAGTTGATTTTGATCACCTCAAAAATAGCAGATTTTTGGCAGAATTTCACTACTTTTAGCAGATTTTAGCTGAAAACTTGTGACAAGATTTTAGCAGTATCTAGCAGTTTTTGTGACACCATTTAGCAGTCTTAATGACACCATTTAGCAGCCGATAACGGTCGTCAGTGCAGCAAGAACAGTTCAGCATATTAATTCCGTGCTGTGCAGGTGCTTGTGCTTGCGATTGCGCCCATTAATTAGGCCTACATGACGTTTTAACAAACTTGAGAGAATTTGTCAAAGCAGCAGGTTGGTGAAGAACTGCAGTCGCTATTCTTTCTGATAACTACATGCCAACGTGCAGTCAACGATACGTCTGGCCGTCTACGCGTTCCGACCTGACAGCTTCACTTCAGATAAATCATAAAAAGGTATCGAATCAAAGATCATTCAATAGGTGTATTTACTCGTTTTTGAGTAGATGTTTATCTGAATAAAACTTGAGTAAACTTGTGATTGAGTAAATTCAATGAGTAACCGTGAATCACACTTGAGCATGTTAGTCTTGAGTCACGGCTTATTGAAGATCTGATTGATTCAATATTGAATCACTTTGACTGAATATTTTTTAATCATCATCTTTTAGAGCAGTGGTTCTTAACCTTTATTCTCCCTTAAATAATTGTCCTTTGTTTCACTCCCCCTTACTCTTAATAAGGTGTGAAAACAAATGTATTTATTTGTAAATTTAACGAACAAACTTTCCATCTTGTGGGGCGCGTAAGGGGTTTGCGCCCCCTGGAAATTAATGACGCCTCTCTGGGGGGGTGCTTCCCTCGGTTAAGAACCACTGTTTTGGAGTGTAGCATAGGATTAGCGCGTTGCTAAAATCTCTCCCAAATTTACTGAAGCACCGATAAGCGAGTGAACATTTTGTTGTGAGGCGAAGTTATGAAAAAAGTGAAGTTACCAGAAAGTTCAATTGTGTGATTATACTGCCGGAGTAAATTAGCAGTGAAGTACCTGCTAATTTTGAAGACAGCCTATTAGCAGTCCTCGTGTTTTTTCATTTATTATATTCTCATTGATGTGCTTAAGAATTCATGTTTGTGAAACACGTGCTTCTGAATGCAGGCAAATTAGTCAGATTAAGCTTAAGCTTAAATTAAGGTTTAACTACGACTCATTATGTTGGCGATTGAAAGAAACTTTCCTTTTTTGTGTGGTTGTAGGCCCCTCATCCTCGACGTCAGACACATGTAGGTAGTGGCAAAAGTCAATAAAATTTTAACTACCTTTGTGAGAGTATTGGATATTCGTCCTTAACACTTAACCAGAAATATGAAGGAGATGTTTGATTAACCCTTGTCTGGCCGCATAATTTTACTACGCAAACAGGCCGCATAGGTACAGTTGTACCTTGTTTGTTTTTGTTGAAAAACCTGAATGTAGATTTGCTTTCTGCACGGTATTTATTGAACTGAAGGTTTGAATGCACTAATCCGACGTAGGCTGTTTCGACGTCTTGCAATTAAGGTCACAGACTAATTAAAAAGCACAGCAAGACACCCACCTAAAACCAATTGCAAAAAAATGTGCGAACTTTATCACCTTCACGAAATCAAAGAAAAAAGCTGACGGTGACGATAGCTGAACAGAAAACCTCGACACCATCGCTGTCAGCTCTATTTACTAGTCACATACTTTGTTCGTTCAAGCCTTGTGAAATTGTAATTATACCGTCAAGCTTTTCCTTTGATGACTGGAACATGACGTTAGTTGGCACCGTTAGAAAAAACAAAAGGTTCCCGCAAGCAACATGCAACCTGCCATGGAAAGGCCGTTTACTCGACTGGTTTCGCCTACCATCGTGATACAACAGTGTTCACATGATCCAAAAAAGAACAAATCAGTAGTGCTATCATCTATGCACATGATGGGGAAAATCGATGCAAGAGAAACAGCCAAACCGGAGATATAATCAATTCCTACAACAAAACCAAAGGGGGTCGATGTTATGGTAGAAATGTCGGGTGAGGACACCGTGAAACGACGAACATTGCGGTGGTCACTTGCATGTTTATACAATATGACTGACGTCACTGGCTTAGCATCTCACATCATCTACAAGGAACACAACCCACAATTCAAGACAAAAGATCAACGAAGAAAGTTCCTGAAACATCTTGCCAAAAAGCTATGTATGCCGTTGATTGAAGCTCGCATTATCAACCAAGTTGTGATGGGAAACCATTTCCTTCGAAGTGCAGTAGAAATGATGCGTGAAGGACGGATTGTGTCACCACAAGAGCAGCATCTACCTCTACCCTGCATCGAGGCAGTCATGCATCCACTCCGATCATTGGAAGTTGTTATTTTTGCAGAGACCAGAACCGGAAACAACCGAAGACAAGAAAAAGCTGCGTTGCTTGCATGCAGCCTGTTTGCAACGAAGATTCAGTAAGACAACACGCATTATTTGTGAAAATAACTGAAAGCTCAAAAGAAGAAGAGGAAATCTGTAGTGGTGTGCATGCAGCTATATTGCAACCAGCATTCAGCATCAAAGACAACATTATGATCCATCATTCGTGAAAATCACTAATACAGTATTTGAAAGAAAGACGTAGCAAAATGTCAGGGAAAATGCAATGCTGCATCATTTCTCACTGACAATACCAGCAGTGAGAAGGTAGCTTGTTTTAACAAAAAAGTAAAACTACAGTACTAGTCAAAAATATCATTTTGTTTTCAAGCGCTGTTTTCGTTCACATCAAGTGAAGGTACAATTGTACCTATGCGGCCTTTTGTGGGTGAAAAAATATCTATCCCCCTCCCCCAGAAACGGATGAAAATTTTTTCTGCAATTTTGCATACATATTCTAACCTAAAAGTGTGGAGATGTCACAAAGTTTGAGCTCCCTACGATTTTTAACAAAAACTCTGTCGCAATTTAAAAAAGCAAAAGTTACAATTGTACCTATGCGGCCTGACGAGGGTTAAAGTACGGATTTATTTCAGCTGGTGCAAATGATGTTAGCTCGAAATGTCTTTTTCATACAACGACTCTACCAATATTTTGAATAAAGGTCTTGTCATAATATCCTGACCTTGCCGTAAAAGCATTAAAACTTTGCTGCCATTTCCGACATCCTAATTATGCGATCTGGATTTTCTGTAATGGCAGCAACAATAACAAAACCGCGAAACAGACTGGACGTGACGGACACATTGCGGGTGTCATTGAGTTTCATAATTCGTAGGTGGGAGCGTCTCGTTACGGCAGAACAAGCTCAAGGTTCTCATTGAATCAAAGTTGTAATAACTTACATGAGTTGTAATAAATATTCATTGCTGAACATTTGTGGGTTTTTGAAGGCAGGTCCGCGAAAAAATTTCAGTTTCAAACCTGTCCGCAATGCAAAAAAGGTTGCCAACCCCTGCTTTAGAATATCATCTTTTCAGCGTAACAAAGGATGAACATAGAGGCAAATATTAGGGCAACGATGACAAAGTGAAAACTGCTGTCAAGAATTGGCTTCCTAAGTAATCACCCGATTTTTACACAGCTGATTTATATATATACTCATCTATAGATGGAGTACAAGTAATGAACGTTGAAAATGAAGGAAACAGAGCTTGATTTTGATGTACGATTTGTTTTTGGTGCTTTTTGTTTTTATTGGAATAAGCAAAATTGCGGTTGCATTTGACCCACCGTTGTACTAAAACCTGCCAGGTTTAAAGACTTTTAAATGGCTTATCCATGTCATCCAGGGCTGTTTAGTGTTAATTTATATCTCTTGTTCCCACCCAAGGAGACCGAGAGTTGACTGCAGTTATTCTAATGTCTTTATGCTGGACTACCTCCCTACATATCTCAAATCCACAGCCTAAAAAAGTGAAAGAATCTAATATTAGCTTGTACAGTTGAAAGCAATTTGGTTAATCTTTTTTATCTCTAAACAAGTGTTTGACATTGCTTTGACAAATACTTAGAAAAATATAGAAACCTGTTCTTTTGCTTAAACCCTCTTTTCGTGTGGAAGAGCTGTAATTTTCAACGGGCAAAAAAACTAAATTGTTCTGTTATCCATAAATAACCGAAAGGAATCAAGCACATGCTTCATTAATTACTGCAAACCCGAAATGGTAATAACCAGTCGAACATAAATGTAGAGTGTAAGCTCAAGACAGATTCACCTCACGATCTGTAACCAATTACTGAGCTATATCCGTCCGAGCACAGATAGGGTTATTTCCTACGCTGCGATGAACGTGACATCCATTCAGTGGTAGATGATTTGTTTTTCACAGATTGGATTTTTGACTCATGAAAGCATACTGCTGTATCATAAACCGATGGCTTGCAACGGAAGTTTCAATTAAACATTGTAAAAGTTTTGTTTCAACAGCGGCAAACAGCTTCTTGGTTTAGAAAACTAGCAATGCGATGAACTGAGTTAACCTCTTAGTCTTCGTGTGAAAATTAAGCATCAACATTAAGAGTACCAGCATGACGTCGGACAACTAGAAAATATAGAAAGAATTTCATAGCAAGCTCCCTGCAGCGATGATCTATACTTACGTTGCCGTTTGTATCAAAACCACCAACTGCTTAACATTCCTCTGCTTTGTAAACTGCAAGTCACCTGAGAAAGCAACGTAACGGTCTCTACACATCTTATTAATATAAATTGACTATGACGACGTGAAAATGCGTTTTTTAGTTGGTACTCTCGCCAATTTTGACATTAGCTTTCGTGTCGCAAAATTAATTCGGCTGAACTTTTCAAGAATTATATTCAGCGACTGAGGACCGGAAGCTATAGTTGTTCTGTTGTTTCTACTTCACTATTTGTTTGGTAATAACCGAGGTCAACGTAAAGCAAACTTAAACCCAGGTTTACAACCCTTATAAAAATTTCAGATCACCATCAGCCTCTAGTTTGAAGGTTGCTCATCAACAATACATCGACATACAGTTGAATTACTCGGTCGCTTACAGCTAAGCAAAATATCGTTTCGCATGAAACGATGTCTAAACATGTTGTGCAGCAGCAGCACTCTTCTTCGCAGGAAAAAGCTTTGTTCTAAGATTTTCCGTCAAATGGTACAATGAAAATTGTGAAAAACGCATTTGCACTCTTTACGTACACAAGTGATCCGAGCGACAGATATGCATCATGCCAATAATTCATTTTTTTCGTTATCGGCAAAATCATATACTGTAGGTAGGCTGATATATGCTAACCGCTGGTAAAGCTGAGGTCAGCTGCTGCACAAGCTTCTTGTCTGCTGACTTCGGCAGTAAAAGTAGTACGTTACTGAGGGTGCTTTCATTAGTATTTAGTGATCCAGTAAAAGGTATCAAGATATCACAGACCGTTGGTGATATCACAAGACTGCACATTTCGTTTTGTGACTGAAGGTTATGACCTCATGTAGGTCTGCATATCATCAGTAGTATGCACTCTTTGAATTTGTACATCAGGGTTTAAAGCAAACCTCGATGAATATGTTTTTAGCATGCCTAAGCATAAAATTCTATTGCCATTTTCATTCTGGGGGTATTAACACATGTATCATGTCACAGTTATTAAATAGGGGGACTTACTATACTCCACACTGCTGGGCTTTTACGAGCCTGCTTTTTGATAAAGGCGCTGCTTATTAGTCATTATAATTGCGACCGTTGAAAAGCAGTAAACCTATAACTAGTTTTGTAGCTTTCAACCAGTTGGTTGCAACGTATTTTTCGAACGAGGTTGAGCCAAGGCAAAGGGCACAGGGGCTTAAATATCGGGGGATAACATTCATTTGGTTGGTGGAATTCAGAAAAAGCAACCTACGGTGAAGGATGGAAATGCACTGCGAGTTTTTAAAAAGCTTAAATCATTGCAAAACTCCGACTTTGACTTACTCTTGGTGAAGTCATAAATCCTGCTAAGGCTTTGAATGTTTTTCAAAAAAATCTGACTATAGATTGAAAGCGTGTCGTCACAAACAACTAAATGTAGTGCAATCGATCTTCTGCAAAGAACTCGATTTTTGAGCTGCAGACTTCCGCTGCAGGATATATATTTAGCAGATGAATAAATAACTCACTGTTACATATGCCATTCCATTTCCTGGTCTGAGTGTTTGACGTGCTAGAGAGCTGTTCAAACCCTCTAAAGATCCGGCAACTTTAGTGTTTTCGATTTAAAAAATTGGAAAATTTTGGATGTGAGATTTAAGTAAACTACGTTGAATGTTGGCTTTATCAAAACAAGGAAACACAAACGTGGATTTGGAGCTTTTCACTTTTTTTATTAAAGTTGGAATGGACAACAAACTTCTCAACCTTTCCCTTGAAATTCTTTTTACTGTTGCATTGATTCATATTTTTATAGAGCAATTCCCAGTTTTATAAATTTTATTTTTACTTTACGGTAAGATATGGTTTGATTCCTCCTACTATCCCAGCCAGAGTCGCAACCAGCTGATATTTTCGGGTAGGGGTCACAGTGATTGTAACTTGTTGTTGCACTTAACAACTAAATACGTTTTTCTAAATTTCGGGGGGTGTCAGTTGCCCGATTGCCACCCTGGTTGCTGTAGTACTCCCAGCGGCTAATTATTATCTGAGCTGTTGATGACGAAGGCATTTTGCAAACGGCACTTTACAGTCAGTCAACTGTTGGTTTCCTTAATTTTTCAGTACTTCAACGGAAACAGAATTGAGTTGCTATTCTCAGAGTTGATAACGAGATTGTGTACATTGTACAAGTTTTGTGTTGAATCTGGCAATTTGACATGAGCTATTTTCAATGCCTTCCTAGGACTTGACGCAAAATGTCATCGCACTGCACAAGTTAGTGTCAGTTTGACTTTGGAAAGTTTTAAAATGACCTTTATGAAAAGTTTCCATAAGATTTACAAATATCTCGAACCGCCAGAAGTGCTTCTGAAGCCCTGTGACTGACAGCCATACTCACAAGTCCCAACAATACACTTCGAAGTACATATTATTGCAACCTTGCTGACTTAAACTGGATAAGTTTATTCTGTAGAAGCAGTTTCATTTATAAATTTGATCTAAATTTCTGGATTTGGAACTACATCACGCTTCGACGGAAACAACAAACAAAATTGAAAATCCTCCCAGTGATTTAGCTGTGCGATTAAGGAGATTCTGCGCTTTTTCCACTTTCTTTGGATCTGGTTTCTTTGCCTGTTAATTTTCAATCAATGGACTAAATGTTTTACTCTTGGGATGGACCTAGTCGCTTGCTTTCTGTACTATGAAACTATTTCACTTTGACATCATCAGCGGCTCCCAAAGAGCTTAGGCTAACAAGAGTGGGCAACGTAGCCTAATATGTAATAGGGTACAGGCTGGCAGTGCAGATGACGTTATTTCCTGCAAAATATTTCCTGTCATTGTATTGGTAAGACTTGGGGATACGCTAATCTGAGCTATTCAGCATTCTTTCGAGGATAAAAATTCCTTGGCGTTTCACGGTAGAGTTTTCAGCCTGATGCTTGTGAAGTGTTTTGCACAATATAACCAGTTACCATGGAAAACGGCTGTATTTGCGATAAAATAGCTTTATATAAAATAGCTCTGTTTGTATGACGTTTAAGGCTAAAAGTGCAAGAAGCACAGCCACTCCAGTCTTGAAATTGGGGGGTCAATACGTAAATTCTGTTGACCAATACAAATATCTGGGGATAGTATTGGATACTGAGC
>Ga0210059_1004828_pt1 | contig 21727 bp, 6 predicted proteins | sample Ectturendosymbi2_FD_188042 | JGI IMG/M metagenome (GOLD analysis project Ga0210059, IMG submission 188042) | Ecteinascidia turbinata endosymbiont from Florida, USA - Sample 2 (SPAdes) (version 2) | ecosystem: Host-associated > Tunicates > Ascidians > Unclassified | place: Key West, Florida...
GCTGTGCGGATGACAGCCCCGAAATCGCCAAATTCATCGGCAAGTGTGCTGAAAACGTCATCGCATAAGTGGTGTCGTTGGCAAGCAGCGAAACATTGGTTTTGTTGGATTCCTAGGAAACGTTGAGACGAAATGGTGTCGGAAGTACCGAAAATGATTGTGTTGTAAAATTTTCGTAACTACATCCAAACTTAAGGGCGAGTTTGGCCGTTTGACGGAATCTTTTGCCTTACATTTTTCAGGAAGGCCTGCAGCCCGTCTAGACGAGCCGCCCCTGAATACTAGTATCAAAATAAGATATCCCCCGAAAACAAGCCCTAGTGAAAATTAATATAAGCCCTGGCTTATTATCGGGGAAACACGGTATGTGGGAAAATAGGCTGTCTGAAAGAGTTGTTTGCGTTTCGATGACGTCACCACGTTCAATCAACCGTGGTACGACCTTTTTGTAAAAGGCAAAATGGGAGACAAATTAATGGAAATGTTTTTTCTTTACTAAGTACACAAAACTTTAGTATCAGCACTTGAAGAGTTCTTTGTCAAAGTGGATAAAACGATACAACAAACACAACAATTCAAACATAATCATCAATACATTAAAGTAGAATGTAAAATGTAAAATAATTGGCAGTTACGTAATGCAACTCTAATATTAATGAACATGTATCTCTGAGATTTCATCAACTGGCATGGCTGCCCCTATAATGACCCAAATGTACGCCTAAATCATACCGTTGTTTGTCATGTACATCGGGATAGTATTTAAATTTTGCCACAACATTGCTTTTGTACAACTACATTATTTTTTATCACAAAATAGATAAATACTGCGTCCTCTCTTGATGTCCCCCCTGAAACTCACAGACCAGAAGTGCATAAAATTTCTACGAAATTGGCCAACAACTATTAATCATTTATACTTTTCTCAAAAATCGATTAACTGCGGCAGCAAATTTGTTTTTCAAAGTATCCTCTATCAGAACTGCTTTAAACCTGACAAACATCCAAAATCACTTTGGTCAAGCACATTGATTTTTCAACACAAGCAAACTTACACAAGGGTGAGGGAAAAAACGTTTGGGTCCTGGTCTGGAACCTGAAACTATGGTTACCTATTTTTTCTACAGGAATTTAATCTTTGTTTCAAGGTAAGGAAAAATAATCAACCAACACCAAAATAAATGCATTTGAAACGCTTTTTACGTCAGTGTGTATGAGCTGCCGTGAGGTATACACTGGTGTAGAAGCCGTAGCTGCCATAAAATCATACAACAAATGAATTTTCCTGAAACATGTAGAGGTTAATGGCAATGGTTTATTGTTTCATATGACTGAACTAATAAGCAGAAGCAATACAAAAAGCCATCGCACACGAGGTAAACCAACGGTCAGTGAACATTAGAGCAAATGAGAATATAATGTCATTGCAGCTGATCAGTGTAAACAAAGAGTGGTGCTGTGTCATATAGAATTGGTGAAAGACCATGGCGGTCATTCTAGTTAACCAACCCTATTTATCACTTTTTGAAAAGTGTTGAAACACAATAGTTGGAGCTCAAATAATCACAGTTAGGAAAACAAAAAAACAAGCACGAGCACGGTGAAGAAAATGCACAGATGAAAGCGCATGCCTTTGTACACAGATGAGTGGATCGGAATTGATTGAAGAAATTTGGTGTGGTTACGAATATGTTTGAAAAAAATATAAAAAGAAAATATAATAACAAATACCAATTAATGATGTACAAAAGAAAAACAAAGAAAAACAGAAAAAACTATGGAGGAAACTTTCTTGCCGGAAAAATGTGATATGCACAGGAAAGAAAAACGACAAAAAAGAAAATATACATAAAAGTAAACACAATTACAAAATACAGAACTCACAGTGTTTTGCTCTAGATAAGTTGAATGTTGCTAGAGTTCATAATTGTGTATCTTTATCAAGTGGGAGGTGTTTCTTAAGTTTCCATTTAAAAATAAGAGTGGTTGAAGTCTTACTATCGTCTGGTATTGAAGACCACACTTTTGGGCCAACAAACGTAAGGGAACAGTTTCCTGAGGAAGAGTCAACTCTCGGTAGAAGCAGGTTGTTAGAGGTTGATAGTCTTATGGAATGGGAATGAATTGAGCTGATTGGAATAAAATAATCATCAAAATGGTTTGGAAGCAGTTTGTTCTAATAAGAGTGCATGAATTTACCTACTGATAAAGTATATAGTTTGGGAATGGATAAGATGTTAAGAGCTGGATAGGTTCTTCTAGAGATGCTGTTTTACTTGGTTGTAGAATGTATAGAATAAACACTGGCTTTGAAAACGTTACAAAATTTTTCACTGGTCATTTCGGCGTTTTTTTGCTTGTGATTTGCATGAATTTTAGAACTTTAATGGATTACCGATGCTATGACTGCTGTGTCACATTTCTAGTTGCAACAACTAAGATTGGATTTTGAGGCGGAATGGACCAAAACATCGCACATCCTGTCATGTCGAGAAAAGACTGATCGAGCAACATATAACCTTTTCTTTTCAGGCGTAGTTAGTTCTGCATGTCTCCCCGTGCAGAAGAAACAGTGCAAGGCCTCTCCTACACATATGTATCCGCAGCAATATCTTCCCAATGGTAACACTTGTTGCCGAAATGTTGCTGTGCAAATGGCGCAACCCATTTGTCAGCAGTATAATTTGGTCAGTTACTAACAGTCCCGTCGCCAAGGGGTGGCCTTGAGGAGATAAGCCCATCCAAACCAAAGCTTCAGCCCCGTCCATTCTATACGACACTTCATAGGGTTGTGATGTGATCTTTGTACGCAAACACCTCTTCAGACCAGAAAGAGAGGCATTTAGCCGAGTTGTTTTTAGGCTTCTCTTTCATTTAAGAACCAATATTTGAATCACCAAATTTCTGCGGGTACTAATTCACAGCAAGGTTGCAGATAAACTGTAGAGTGATTCTCCATCAATAGCAGTAGTGCAAAAACCGAATCGAGTAGTATTAATCTTTATTGTGTATACTCGCGTATCATCGCAATTTATACCATCATGTCCTTCAAAATTATGTCCACTTTCGGTTCTTGCGCATTAATTAGTTCTTAGTGTGTAATGCATATGCCTTGCTACAATTATTTGATATAATTTTTTTCTTTAAGTACCATATTTATTCGAGTGTTAGCCGTCCTTGATTGTAAGCCGCACTTGAACATAAGTTACCTAAGCCTCTGAGATACTTTCGTGCACTAGCACGTTTCGCATTTAATTGGCAGCCTTGGTAATGATGTAGCCTACATTGCCCAGTGCTGCCACAGGCTTATCTGCAAAAATCACTCGATTCACAAAAAATTCACCAGATCTGTAGAAAAATCACTGGATTTAAAATGTTTTCGTCGAAATTCGCAGTTTTACCTAAAATGATTTCGTTATGTACTTTATCGCCCAAAAGCCTTTACATTATTTGCAAGTTTGTTAAAATAGATCATGTTGAAGCTTGGAAAATCTCATACCAACAATCTTCAGGCTTTTTTCAAGAGCTGAAAACGACACCACTCACGGAGAATTTTAGACCCATCAGCCTACATCAGGGGCGCCCAACCTTTACTGACATAGGATCTACCTTTACATTTTTCAGTCTCTGGAGATCTACTAATCTGGCAAAGCTTTGAAACAAAACAAACCGAGGATGTGGCAAACTCGATATGATGCTATCTTAGCTGCCTTACCTCTCGTATATGGCTTGGAAAAAAATGGACTGTTGTGCAGCTAGTTTTGATTTCAATTCCTCTAACATTTTTTTTTCTTAATTCACTTTGGACAGGAAAACCCTTTGTGCACTTATTGTAGTTCGGCAAACCCTTATACATGCATAAAATCACCCGCGATCGACTGCCAGGCATTTAAAGATCGACCGGTAGATCGCGATCGACTGGTTGGCACCCCTGGCCTACATGCAAGGTTGCGGAGTCGGAGGTAAATGTCCGACTTTAACTCCAACCAGGGACCAAGTTGAAGGGGGTCGGAGGGATATGTCCCCCACAACTTGTGGACAGGGGACAAAATATCTTCCCCCCCAATATTTTGTGATAAAAAATAATGTAGTTGTACGAATTTCATAGTTAGATTACTGTCGGAAACCCCCAGCATAAAGCCAGGGAATAAATAAGAAAAATGGACATTATCACTGGATTATCTATAGACACAGTGTACAGATTTACTGTGTAAACTGAATTATCACGATTGTTGAAAATTGTGTTGGTTAATTTAATTAACCGAGTCAGTGTGTACGTAAACGTCGCTCAAACATGTGACTGATTCGTGTCATATTCTTACGAGTCGAATTCCTGCTCTGGTCTGTAGCCTGCTATATGCAGAACACGGTTGCCATTGCTGGTATTTACCAAACAATCTTGTAGTTTGTTTTTGATTTGATCTATGTGGTTTAGTGGTTCTAGGGAGAATCTTGTGGTTTTTAGAAGGAGTACATTTTGTTTCGGAACTGACCAAATTTGAATTGATGATCACAACTTATGAGCATAATTATGTCTATGTAAGCCCAACTCTCAGAAGTAATGTGTTATCGTAATAAATGCTGTGCTAGATATACCACCATTGTACAGTGCCAGTTGCTATACCATCACCATGGGCGTAGCCAGTGGGTACTTGGACCATGGTCTCCAAAGTATATCATTTCTACTATTCCCCCCTTCTGCCATTTTTACAGAGGTCGTACTACGGTTGAGTGAACATGGTGACGTCATCAAAACGCAAACAATGAAGGTTTGTCCTCCCAACGTTTTCTAGAAAATTCGGTCCCTGCTCAACTCTGACCTTTCCAAAATTTCCGACTCCGACTCCGATTCCCGACTCCTTAAAATAACGTGAATGAAGTTCAGCTGTTAAGAATTTTGCAGCAATTAGCAATGAATGGAAATCGTGGTACACAGCAATAATTCTCTGTTTCTATAAAAGTTTCAAAAGAAATTGTACCATTTCAACAGGAATTCCTAACTTAGGAGTGCGATGTAAAAAATGATTTCATTGGACTTCCGGAGTCGGAATTGGACAAAAAAATCCGACTCCTACTCCACCCAAAAACCTCCGACTCCTTGCGACTCCGATACCGGCTCCGCAACCCTGCTAGCATGTAACAAATTATTTCTACTGCAATGTTACTTCAAAGAACTTAAAATACCGTCATGGCCAACATTGCAGCAATAAACAACACGGAATTGAAAACAATGAGAAACTCAAATTAGTAACACTTGTTCGTTCTGTTGGTGCAAATCTTTAAACAACGATTCACGCAATTACTTGTTTACGGATAAAAAAGGCTAAAAAGTTAAAAAAGACAACCGATCCTTTTCAAACACATGCTTTGCAAAAATTCACTAGATATACTGAAAAATCACTAGGCGTGGCACAAGTGATGATGCCTACGCCACTACAACTGCCTTCTGTTATCTGTTCATCATAATCAGTGGCGTAGCCAGCCCAAAATTTTGGGAGGGCTAAAAAATTTGTGAGGGCCAAACTGTTTGACTTTAGGTGAGCAACAGTATTTTCTTTGGGATGCCACTTCTCAAAGCTCAAAATAACTGATATGCTAAAAAGTTTGGGGAGCATGGCCATCTGGTCCTCCCTGGCTATGCCTATGATCACAATCCCTCCACGTGATTCTGCAGGGAACAGAATGCGAAAAGAGAGTTTAGTCGACAAAATGTAACCAAGGAAAGACAGCGTTATCTAGACATTTCGATAGTGTAAAAAATGTAAGCCGTCCTTGATTGTAAGCTGCACGAAATTACGACAACAAACATTGCAAGCCGCGGCTTACAATCAAATAAATATGGTATTTATTTAGCTAGAGTTGACTCAATCCTTTAAACAGTTGTGTACCTTCTGAAATTCTAGGCGCAAGAAACAATGTTGAATTCTTGTGCGATTTGGAAACTGGTTTCCTCATATGTTCTGCATGTCTAAAGTAATAATGTGCTGTTTTCTTTCTATTTTTGCTGCATCTGTCAAAGGTATTTCAACACAAAGCGTTTACTTCATTTGAAGAAACTTTGGTCTAAGCCAGTGGTTTCCAACCTGTCTAGGCTTGCGGCACCCTGCAGAAGAGAATTATATTTTGCGGCACCCAGTGGCGAACCCATACAATTTTGCTTCAAGGTTTGATGACAGTTTGAAAATGTATTTTTAATAGTATATTAAAAAACGCATTAGCTCGCGGCACCCCTGGGTATTGTAAATGGCACCCTAGGGTGCCGCGGCACCCCGGTTGGGAACCACTGGTCTAAGCATTTAAACCACAATACTTGGCAATAACAGATAACTAATTGCAGTGCAAAAGTACGTGTATTTTTACAGTTTGTTAGACCGCAAGTATTGCTGTTATGTATGACAATGGTGACATACTAAAATTTCTGCTATATTGCTTTGCAATATTGTGTGTGCTTTTTCATACTTCTCGTGTATTCATTGTGAAAGTAAAGTAAAAATTGCAAATTTTAATTCACATCTGCATTTAAGAATTCATCAACGTACTTCTGGGCCCAGGGTTGCGGAGTCGGAGGTAAAATTTTCAACTCCGGCTCCAACCCCGACTCTTAGCTTCCAAAATTGTCCGACTCCAGCTTGTCCAAAATTTCCGACTCCGACTCCTTAACATAACGTGAATGACGTTTGGCTGTGCCAAGGGTCAACAACGGCAACGAAGCGAGTTAAAATTGTGGCGCACAGCACGAATTCTCTGTTTCAATGAAAGTTTTAAAAATTGTAACATTTCAACAGGCACGAGTTAAGACTCCTAACTTGAGAGTGCGATGTAAAAAATGATTCAACTGGCCCTCCAGAGTCGGAGTCGGATAAAAATATCCGACTTCGGCTCCTAATGTTCTTAGGAATCCTACTTCGACTCCCCCATAAACCCTCCGACTTCGCAACCCTGCTCCTGGCAGAAGTTTATAACGGCAGGTTAGCAAATTCTAAGTTTGGAAAAATGTGATGGATTTTACAAAGCTTTGCTGAAAAAAATCTGCTTGACAGAGTGCTAAATTAAAAAATAACTTACCCGGAGTTGGCATTCAAGTTATTTAGAGTCAAAAACTTGAAGTTCGACTCCGGAGTGCCACTCCGAAGCGCATGTTGAAAAACCTGTTTTTCTCCCAGATCTGGGATTTCTGTTGCGTTTTGTTTCTTTTTCTGAACATCTGGGGTTTTTAAGATTTAACTTTGGGACGGTGATTAAGAGTATGATTGATTAAACATTTTATTTCTAGTCTCATCTTTCTTGATCTTGTTTTATCTACAGTCGGTGCCTCAGTGTAGGTGATGAACAAGAAACTACCGTATAAGCAATAAATACCTTCCTTCCTGGGGTTTTCTGTTCAAATCTGTTTTTTTTTGATGAGTTTATTTAATAAGGACTTTTTCAAAAAATCTCATTGGCAGCCCTGTTTTGAAGAATAAAGGTTTACCCTCTAGGTGCAGCTCAAACTCTCGCCTGGCTTCCTAAAGGTAGATGTGGAAGACAGCTGATACTGTTTTGTTTGTGCTGAGCTTCAATTTCTAGGTCTAAAGGTATGCTGCTAGCCTGTTAATGTCGTCATGTCTTTGGACACGCCCCCTCCACGGAAGGAAGGCTATTCGAGCTTATTGGACACCCTTCTCCACTGAGCAAAGGTCCTTCGAGAGAAAAGAGTATGTTTTTCCAAATAACACTTTTGTACTTTTCAACCTGTCAGTTCCCGACATGTTTGTACGGACTCGTTTTGCTTGTACATCCCTTGTAAGGTTAAAAAGTCTCGAAGTTCACGATTCGTGATAGTAGCTCATCGCTTAGTCAGAATGGAAAAAATCCGGCATACCATAGAGAGCAAATTGCGATGTTAAATGACGCTCTCAGTCGATGAATCACGGCACGGAAATACACATGAGAACCTAGGGTATTCAGCAACATTTAGAAAATTTATTTTGATTGTTGTTAGAAAGAGGAGGGTTAAAATCAAAATTAAGCCTTTTAAACAGCTGGGTGGCTTTGGCAGGTTTTCCTGTTCGGGCCAATGAAATAGCGGCTTGCACTCGTACAGCATATTTTGACACTTAGGTACAACTCGTTTGATATCCTCAATAGAATAAGGAAGATTTGCGGTTGCGAATAAAATGTGTCAATCGTGTAACATCTGGATGGCTGTCGCATCGCGTAACTGTCCAAGCGATTCTTGATTCGGTGAGGCACGTAAAATTTGAAATTTTTATTTCTCAATAGATGGGTGTTTCAAAGCATTCTTGAGAAAAACGCAACAGGCCGTCCATTCTGATTCAAATTAGCTGCTTTGCCACCTCAGAAGCGTCTGTTTCGACTTCAAACGGCTCACTTTTATCTGCAGCCACAACCTCCCATCTTCTACATCTTGCTTAAGACCTTGAAACGCGCGAACAGCGAGCTCCTTTAAAGGCAAGCCTTCATCAACAATTAAGGGACAAATTCGGTCCAAAAATTTCGGAATCCATTTGGAAAACAAGACACTGATTTGATGATTGAGTATTTTCAAGAACAGGCGCCTTATCGTAACGGTTGAAGGCGTTCAGGATCACACTACATCTCACCCTCCTCAATCTCGTAGCCCCAAATCGGAACCTTCCAGGTTGTCAAAGCGTTTTCGGATTTGTTTTAAAACCAGCTTTCTACGCTGGGTTGCTTAGAAAAATGGCTTCAAGTTTTCATCGTGGTCTTCCTCTGAATGGTATGTTGTCTAAATACGGAAAGACAGCATTCGACTACTCAACAAATTGAGTCATTATTCGCTGAAAACGTGCAGCTCCCTTAGTGACACAAAATGGCAAGCGGGTAAAATTGGTACAATCCCATACTCACCTCAAACGCAGTGTAAGCTTATCCTCTTCTCGCAAAAGTGTTTGATGGCAAGTGGTTTTCAGGTCACTATGCTATAAACGCGGAATTGAGCTGTTGGCTTGACCAAAAATTGATATTTGGTAGTGTGAATGCATCTAAAAGAGTAAGTCTGTTAATAGTAGTTTGCGAAGTTTCTATTGCCAAACATCTTCTATGATTCTCACCTTTCATCATTACCACTTGAGCACAACACAGCGAGTGACTGGGTTCTATTATACCAGGGGTTCTCAAGTGGGGGTAAATTTACTCCCTGGGGGTACATTTTACCTATCCTGGGGTAAATTTAATGATGCTGAAGTTACATTACTTAGTTTTTTTCTACAGCGCTAGTGAGTAAACAAAAAACAGGGGGTAAATTTTATGTTAGGAAGCTGACAAGGGGTAAAAGGGAGAAAAAAGGTTGAGAACCCTTGTATTATTCCTTCTAAGTGGTCGTCTCACCTCTTTGCTGATGAACACACGACCTTTTTGCGAGTATCGTCGAGATCGCATAGCCATAGCATGACAGTCAGCAGTAAGCTTCTTAAGGGGTGTTGGAGGCTTCGCCCGAAAAATAGTAAATCCACAAATAGTCTAAGATGTTTTTTCCTCCAGAAGTGGCGCTAGACTGAAATGCTTGAAAGTCAATCCCGAGCAGCACATCGCAACACAGCTGCTGATCCAACACTCTCATCTGCAGGCAGCTGTACTTCTGACCTTGATATATAATGTTCACACACGCGTGGCCATCAATTTCAGTCGAAAATGAAGAAGCGGCCATTGTGTTAGGCACTTAGAGGATGGTTGCACTTTAACTCTCATCGAGTCAACCCAACGAGGATGAATAAAGCTCTCCGAACTACAGTTATCGAAGAAAACTCGTACCTTGCGCACGCAAATGAGCACTATACCAGGCCTTCGAAAGCGATGTAGGTACTGTAGGTTATCCATCACTGAGACAATCAAATGTTGATTTTTCATCGTCCTTAGGTTATAGAGTTTCCGAAGTATGGTTCCCAAAGTATGGGTCGCGACTCAAACATGGTCGCAAAAGGTCGAAAAATGGGTCGCGCCAAAGCGATCTAAACCTGAGTTGTATATTTTCACCGTTACCACTGCTTGTCTTTGTATGTAGTTTTGTTACTTGAATAAAGACTAGATTGGTGACAGTGAAACGAACTTAGCAACTTACTACTAACAATCATCCATACAATGATTCTTTTTACAGGGTTTTTCTTGAGGAAAATGTTAGGTACCTGTTATGGACCTGTAGGGACCCGATTTCTCTGAATCTAGGCACCCGATTTTCATTTCTAGTGACCCGAATCGGGTCCCGATTTGAGGCATGGGTCGCGAGGTGTTCAGCAAATTCAGATTTGGGCCGCGCTCAATAAAGTTTCGGAACCGCTTTTATAGACAGAGTCCCCCAAAAACACTATTGCCGAGTCGTACTTAGTTACGTCTTCGATATACAGGTAAATCTTGGAAGTCACGAAGTTTATCAAGACCACATATTTGTCGAGACCTCACTGTGCAAGGTGCCTACAAAGTTCCCAAAATATTATTTCCAGCGTAACCAGTCCGGCGATGCATCTTGCGAACTTGGATCAGTATCTAGTCGACATTGCCGCAATTATACTTTATTAATTTAACCTTCACACACTAGATTTAAGTTTGTAAATTGAACAAATGAACTAACCTCCATCTTCAAGGTTTTAATAAATTCAAATCTCAAATTAGGGTAACGAACAATACGAATGAAAAGGTACAGTACTGCTGCAACAAGTAAAAATTTTCTTGAGGTTGCGTTTTTGGTGGCACTTTAAAACTACAGCGGTCTAGTAACGCCACAACTGTTTACAAGGTCTGGTATGATTTAACTTGTTTTTTCGTACTGGATTGTCCCCGCAGCGTTTCCGCACACCGTGCGCCTGGTAAGGAGGCTATGTACCAATTTATAAGGTCTTGGTAACACCCGGTGGAGAATCGAACTGCAGACCTACAAAAGAACGGAAGCGGATGCACTTGCCACCAGGCTATATGGGCTCTTCATCAAATATAAGTGATAAAAACTGAAATGGCAACCAGCACTAGAGTATAGCACGAAAACAATCAACGCAAAACTAATCAACGCGGGGTATCCACTTTAGCCAAGGAATTTTTAACAAGAATTTATTACAGGCAGTGCGGAAGTGCAGTTCTTAACAAGTTGCATGATCAGATTGACTATGTGCCTGAAAGACAACAGTCTCAGTAGCTTGCAGGTGAGGCCACGGTATCATACGGTGCCATATGCCGCGGTGAGATGGACAGACATAGCTCCAACCTTCGTTTTGGTGCTAGTTTGTTTTCGATGTTTTACGTTGGAAAGGTGACTTCACATGCAGCTGATATCCAATGCCGAAAGCATGCTTGCTATGTTGAGAGTAACGAGTTGATTGGTTCAACATGTTGGTAGAGTAGCCTAGTCTTTCGAAACCCTTCAAGAGGATGCATAAAAATTATCAGGCAATAACTCTTGGGTAAACACGTGGCATATTTGGCTTTGGGGTATCTACTATTAACGCTTTCTCAAGATTTTTGGAAGTTTGAGTTGGTGCAAGCAGGAAGAAAAGAAATCGCGTAACAAAACAAAGATTTGAGAAGATAGAATCCAGCCTAAAAATCTGGGCCGCAATCATTAGATCTTACATAGATCCTACGTGTTCTCAACGCCGATGGTGCCTGTAGCAGGTTTCTTATGGACTCATTTGTGAAGAGGCGAAAGCGGTTCCAGTCAGAATGTTTCACCGGTTTGCATATCTTTTTACTGTGAATATATTTCGACGGTCCACATACAGATTCACTGAGAATAAATGAATAAATTAAGTAAACTTCCTGTCAAACGTTTTATACAAAGAAATGAAAAAACGCAGAAATGAAATAAAAATGCATTATCTAGAAACAATGTAAGCATTTGATTTCTAAGTGTACTCTTTCGACTAAGCATATTTTTCTGGATGTCATCTTTTTCAGAACTAATGATTCAATTTACACAGCAGGACCAATCGGAATTTGTAAGAGATAAGTTGCTCATATTCTGCTCCAGTATGCTGCTGTTATCAGACATGAGTTTTTTACTGTAAATATTTTTCAATTTTTATTACTCCGACATAAGCCTCTTCACTAGTACTTTGACAAGAAAATCGTTGTTCACCTTCTTCCCAGACATGTTGTTAATCTTTTCCGTAGATTCAGGCACCATGCGCTCAGATATTTTTGCTTCTAGTTCAATCGAAGTTAATCCAAATGGTGATAGTTCACATCTTTAAGGTCTAAATTTGATTGTGATTTCTCGCAGAGATCACTTGTTTCCTTGTAAAATGTTTTAACATTTGCCTTATCTCAAGCCCGTAGCCACGTGGGGGCATTCAGGGGCAATGCCCCCCAAATGTTTTTTGTGACCCGCCAAATTTTGTTGCGCCCAGAATATTTTCTATTAAAAAATATAACAAAAACAAAAATATTTCCCCATTAAATATTTTGTCCCCCGTAAGCCTTAACACCTAGCTACGGGCCTGCATCTGCTTTCACTTGTTTTCCGAGGAGAGACAGTACTTGCGACGGGTTTTCTCTTCCAACTTCGATATAATCTCAGTGAACGAGCTGTCCCTGAACAAATTCAAAATGATGATCGTAAACATTTCTTTAAGATAGTATGCAGGGGTCTCAAACTCATTGCTCCGAGGACCAACGCAGGACTTACAAAATAATCTGAGGATTATCACGCTGACACAACAGTGGCGGTGCCAGAACCAAGAAACAGCGTTAAACATGTTATTTCATGCGAAATTATAGGCAAACCATTTGTAGCCGTCTCCACGTTCGTTTAAAAGGAACGTGTTAACTCGATAGCCGAGCACTTTTAAACACCAGTGAGTAAACTAAATAACGTAAGTGGTTATTTGGAAATTCCCAAAAGCATCGCAGGCGACACAAAACGCCCTTGCGGACTACATGTGGCCCGCGGTTCGCGTGTTTTGAGACCCCTGGTATAGGTCAACCTTACTGGAAGTTGGAGTAGTTTTTCAATCCTTTAAACATTTCCAGTGTTCTTGGTAAAATTGCATTGCTATGTTTCAAGATTTGCAGGACACAAATTATCGAGCTCCGTTAACTCAATCGGCATAAATTTGTAAATTTTATAGCAAGAATTTTGACACATACTGGCGAAGTATCTACAGAATGAAGTGGTTAAGAACAATGTGAGCTGCATATCCGATGCCTGTCAAGTCTCTTTATGGATTTTCCTGATGTTATTTTGCCATCTTTTCGCCACCCTTCAAGTTACTGTTGCAGTCGTGGGCACAGAATACAACATCAGTGACGCAACGATAAAAATATTACCGGACACAGCAAAGCAAATAAAAATATGCGCCACCCCCTGGGGTTGCGACACATCATTCTATAGGTGCGAGAGTTGAACAAAAGAGTCATTACACTGAAAGATATCAGCAAAATTTAGTAAGTCAGTTTTTTTATTTTGTTATGCTCTACATATTTCAAGCAAGTGCGATTATTTTTGTACAGTATATTCAAATTTTAATTAGTGTCAACCCTTATCTCATGTTTAATTTTCTTCACATATTAAAACATTTAATGTTTTTCTATACGTTTCAAAGACTAGTTCTTGATATGAATATGTAGGATGTGCGAGGTCAGAAGAACATTTTAGGGGTTCGGGAGTAAAAAAGATTGGGAACCCCTTATTTAGAGCATACCTGGCAAGGGAGTCTTGTCCATGACTAAAGGAGTGTTAACCAATTTGGTTTCGAAGGTGGTATATTCAAAAACATACGGGTAACAGTTCTGTATAGACCGTAAAATCGCGGTTTCGAAGCGTATAAAACTCTTCAGTTGGGAAGTAACTTCCCAGTCAAACTGCAGTGGTTATCAACTGCGTTTAGGTCGGCGGACACTTGTCATGCAATCGGAGGCGTGAGACAACATTGTCAAGTGAAGTGAAAGCTGGTAGCGTGTTCATCAAAACTTTTTAATGTTTCGCTTGTATATTTTTAAACTATATTACTGGAAACTCACAACACATTTGACCGAACTCAACCTCACCTTTGGTGTCTCGTCTCACCAGTTAAATTACTAATTATTTATAGTATCTAAAACCATAATTCTAAAATGCAGCGTAATTCGGCAACAACAGTTTAGGTGAAATTTGTTCCGGTAAAGCTGAGGTTTGGACAAGGTTTCTTATAATAAACTGCGTTTTCATTGACCCTAAAAAGAGTAGATAATTGCTGGCACCTGGTAGCTTGGTGCGGGCTACCGAGCAATTGTACCCTCCGAAATTTTGAAAAACATGTTTTTTAGGTACAACAAAAAGTTACAACCATTTTACTTCGTAAATATTAGCTGCATGGCTGTACCCCTGGCGGACCGTGCCATTTTTTAAAGACAACTATTAAAAATAGCATTTACATGTAGATTTAGCTGATTTATATACTTTGTTTGTCCGCTAGTAAACATTGTCTTGGGAGATGTGGTGGGTTCGCACTGCCACAACTTAAGTTCGAGTAAAATCGGTCAACAGTTGGCAGATTTGTCACATTTTTGAAAAAAATGTAAAAAATTGTAATTGCGATTATTGCTTAGGTTTCTTAACATGCACCCAGCGGTAATTTCCAAACTGTGGCAGTTTGAAGAAAAATTGGGCTGCCATCCGACATAATAAAGTGTTTGTTTCGAGCAAAAATCCAAAACGTCGGGCAAAAATGTTCTGCACCCCAAATATTTTTGTTCCTCTACGGCTATGCTCATTAATGTAAGCATATGGGGAAAGTGACGTTGTGTTGATCGAGCCCAAATTTTTCTTGTTTGGTGAACTTCATCAAAATTTTTAAAAAACTTCAAAAAACAGCTCATAGCTAATTTCGATACGTTCGGATTGTTCTCAATCCATTTCAGTCGTAAATTAAGCAACGTTAAGGCAATCAATTCAAAATTAAAAGACGTTGTGGCGGAGAGAAGCGAATGTGACGCAAAAACCGCTGAATGCAAACCTAAGACACCTAGTCATGTCGAACCTGAAAACACATTTTAAGGCTACCAGCCATGTAAGATATATGCCGAAAACGATATAAAGATTGCTAGCAACACAAAACCTGAAAACAAAACAAGACAAAGACTACAGCCCGAGGAAGTGCCAGACCCGTCGGCAAGGGGGAGCTAAGCCCCTCCAAATCAAAGTTTTGGCCCCCATTCTATACAACACTGCATAAGATTGTGATCTGATCTCAATACCTGCAAACCTGTTCCGACCAAATAAAGATTCATAAGCAATGTGCAGAGTAAGTTATGTTGGCGTTACAGGAAGCAAAAGTGAATGCGAAGCGTTTTTAGACTGGTTAAGTCCTGTTGTGTACAGTAGCTTTCAATTACAGTGTTTACATGGCGCATTTCATTGTGGCTTTTTTCTTGCTGAGTCATTCTCCAGATTGCGGCTTTTAGCGATCCTGCTTGCGATGTGGTCCAGGACTCGGAAGCGAAAGTGCAAGCCACGATAGATTGTGGCCTTCTATCGTGGCCTATGTGAAGGTCAATACTAGGCGGTGAATACGAGGTTTTGGCCAAATCAGCCACATTTTTTCGGATTGTTAAAAAAAGCCACAATTACAAATTACTAAATTACTAAGTGCCATGTAAACACAGTGAATGTTCCCGCTTGTTTTAAGTTCATAAATCATATGATGCCATCTGCTGTAATATACTCGTGGACAGGGACCGAGTTTGCTAAAAAACTTTGGGGGGGCAAACTTTTTATTGTTTGCGTTTTGGTGTTAACGTCACCATGTTCACTCAACCGTAGTACCACCTTTTTGTAAAATTGGCAAAATGGGGGACACGTTATGGAATTTATATAGTCTGGTGGCCATGGCCCAAGTGCCTCCCCTGGCTATACCCATGGTGGTGGTAGCTGCTATATCTAGATATCTAGCACTTAGCACTGCATTTATTATGAAAACATTAATTCTGAGAGTTGGGATTAATTAGATATAATTATGCTCAAAAATTGTGTTAATCAATTCAAATTTGGTCAGTTCCGAAATAAAATATACTGATGTATTGCTAATAAAAACTGCAAGGTCACATAGATCAAATAAAAAACAAACCACAAGATTTTGGTAAATACTAGCGGTGGAAACCAGGCGCGTAGCCACAAACTTTAATAAAGGGGAAACAACAACCGACTTTCAACATTTATAAATATTTTAATGCTCCTTTTTAAAGCATCATCCATTCATCTATGAAACGTGCGTGTTTGTGGCGTTTTCTCCAGAACAATTGTGTTCATATTTAAGTCGACAAATAAAGTCTGCTTTCTTTGAATTGACAAGTTTTAAAAGTTTTGATATCGTTTGCTCATAAACCTTTCCCGCAAAAGCGCTAGTAAACCTCTCAATGCTATACATACTAGATCTGTAGTATGCATTTTGTAACCAATATTGCAGTTGAGCAAGAAGTCATCGGGGCCGCCATTACGATTGCCCTTATACCGTATTTACACGCTTCGGATGTACACCACCCAAGGATATATTGTGGGGCGGGAACGCGTGAGAACGGCGTTCCGACACCATTTTTCATGAGTTTGAAGCTGTTTTAAAATGGTTACTTAAATGGGTGGGTTCCCACACCTTTTTTGTTAGCACTATATCCCTGACACCAACACCGCATGTTCAAGCGAAGCCGAGCAGAGACTTTGCTCTAGCTGAGGCACCGACTTCCGAAGTAGGCCTTCTACAAAACTTTCGCGCATATAATAAATGGATCCCGTTATCACCTAATTTTTGAGCGATTAATTCACGTATGTAGTTGATAAACGCAAGCGCTAGAGTCTTTCAACGCGTTTGAAAAATGTTTGAATTTGATAATCCGTAAGATCTTTTGGCTATGTTAACTTATTCCGTAAAACGTTTGTAGCGACTTCAAACTTACTTCGTTTAAATTGTTTGAGACTTTGCAAAATTTAACCGACTTCATTGAAATATAAAATAGAACCAAACTGTAAGCACAATCGTAGCCACAATATTACAAAGCTTATTGACCATGTTCAGCTGCATGTAAAGATAGCTTAGCACTGCACGTAATTAAATTTGTACAAATCACAACCTTCTAGAAAATAAAAACAACTTGTCTGCGGAATTTGAAGCCCCCATGGGAAAAAATTAAAATTTTGTTTCATTTTAGTCACATGTACTTGGCCAACAAGACAGATAGCAAGCTCAGGGATGGATATAAGGAAGGATTACGGATAACGAGGCAGTCGCCTCGAGGCCCTTCTTTCAGAGATACCGTGCCCCTTCTTGAGAGCTTTTCACCACTGTTTAGTTAAAAAGGTTGTGTACCACTCTAGAGTCACATTAAAAGAAGCTCCGAAGCAGGTCATGTGTTTTTCAAAATAAACCAAATATTATGGGAAAATGTGCCAAACGAGGCAGCTTTCAAGTGTCCAGCTGCAAATACAAATTTTTGCTCGTTTTGTATGTATATTATGCTCTTGAATTTAGTTCATGAATTTAAATGTGAAACAAATTTAATTCTTTTATGCACGTAATCCCACATCTACCTTTCGCAATGGCGATTTTGGGACCCCCTTCTGAGAGCTTGCCCCAAATTTTAATATCGACCCCTATGCAAGTTATCTCAGCATATGTAAGTAATGGCAGTGTCAATTCCCTTAGCACTTACAAAATAAAAAGCATCTTGCTACTTACGTTAGATTTTGCTGCTGACTCTTCTCGTTGCAGCTAAATGATTTAAAATTGTCTACTGTAGCATAGGGTGGCAATTGACATCATACAGGCGCGCAACCAGGGGGGCGTTTGGGGCATTTGACCCCCTCAAAATTTTCAAAACATTGCATAGCAGTTTTGACATTTGCAGAAACTTTCAAAGAATAAAGATGAAATTTTATATTCTAATCATTTTTAAGAAGTCTTATTGGAATTTTTCTTTGTACTGCTGGTAAATTATCTCCTCACAAGATGTATTTTGATACAGGGTTATCTGATCGAAAATTTCGTAAATGATTGGTAGTTAACCACAAATATGCAGGAAATGTCAAAACGTAGGAGATAGTTTAAAATGTTCGTATTTCTAAGGCATTTTTTATCTATTTGTTCGTGTACTATTTTTTCTTAGACAGGCCTCAATTTTCTCAAACTTTATAACACTAGGGTACTGTTAAACCGTGCAAATTGCTGAAACTTTCAAATTGATTAGAGAAATCTTGACATAACAGTTGGTGTCACGCCAAACCTCTTGTTCTTCTACGACCTTTTGATTATTTATGTTAGAGGCAAAGCAGACGTAGTACATTTTCAGTAAAGTGTCATATGAGTGCTAGTCAAGTGTTAAACGCACCTACCTGCTACACCACTTGGGCTCCAAATCAAGACCCTAACTTTTGCAACCAGTGCAAGCCCTGAAAGCTCATAGCCTTAAACGTGCTCTAAAAACTTTCACACAACTCATGGATGCCAGAAAAAGCCGTTTTGCCCCAAACACACCTGATCCGTTATGCGCCAAAGACACAAGACACCTGATGTGTTTTGCCCGAAATGGTGGCATTCAAAGATCCCCTCACCCCTGACATAGGCTATCCCTCAAGTTTGGGATCTTCATTTGTGATAGAAATTCAAACACACGCCAGAAGAATAGAGCTAGAACGAATTTGCCAAACAAGACGAAAACTAGGTAGGATTACTACTGTAGTAACCTATACATCTGTCACCCTAAAGCCATGACTACACTAGTTGTCTACGGAACCAGGTGTTTGTATGAGGATACTAATTTTTATTCTGTCCTGATCGTTCGGCCTGCATCTTGATTAAAACTGAATTTCTCATTTTCGGAAATGTTTCGAAGAGAACTTTTATCTGTGTGCCAGGCTTATGCAGAATCGCATGGAAATATTTTCAACTGCGGCAAAACTGTTGGTATGACGTTTAAGACTAAGAGTGCAAGAAGCACAGTAACCCCATTACTGACAAATGGGTGGTAAAAATCTATCAACCACTACAAATATCTGGGAGCTGTACGGAATACTGGGCTCTCAGATGACAAATATATTCAGAGACTGTTAAGTAAGTTTCTGTAGCGCGGTGTCAAGCGAAATTTCTGACCTTTGCGAAATTTCTAACCTATTATTTTTTGTCAGTAATTTTGCTTCTCAGAGTAAAGGAATATAGTTTGGCGATTACTTTTTGATGTGTGTTGTGTAAATTAAAACTTTTTGGTTAGATGTCAGATACCAACAACAAGCTACATTGCGGGAATAAGTAAAACCAGTGAAAAATATTGGACTTAATCTTAGTTTTCAATTATGTTTCTTTTTCTAACTGTAACTGAAACCATAACCCGACACACTTACATGAAACACCAAACCCTAAGCCCTAATCATCAGTTTTCTTAGCGTGTTTTATATGTAGAATGTTGCTCTGTGCAGTCCCGTTGCCAAGGGTGGGCTTATCCCCCCCAAACAAAGTACCAAGCCCCCCAAATCGAAATATGAAACACTATAATTCATTGGAGATTTTATCAAATATTAAATATCAACCCCCCGGAACAAACAAAGCCCCTGAACCCCCCTAGTGAAGACTTCCTGGCGACGGTTCTGGCTCTGTGCATGCGCATATGGCGTGAAGTCAGAAATTTCACTTGACACTGGTGATTCAGCCTCCAACGCTGTTGTAAAGCGTTCTGTTTTTATTAACCAGCGTTGTGCAGAATGTGTGTGTTTGTACACTATGGACTTTGTGTCTGCGGGCAAAAATACATTATTATTATTATATGTGACCGTTTGCGAAAAGTTGTACCACGGTTGAATAAGCACGATGACGTCATTGAATGAAATTTCATTAATTTCCCCTCCCTCCGAAATGAAGAGCTGGTTGCGGCCCTGAGATGAAAGTTGACAACTGAGCTTATCAAGAGTATGTCAAAGTCTAATATCTTGACAAGTCTGATTTTTTTTACTCGCCGGCAAGGCAAAGGGAAACCGTTAATGGAAACGTTAAGGCTCCACATAATTGCGATTGAACCGTCACAGTACATGTCATCACAAATGAATATCTAGAATGAATGCTATTATCGCTAAACCGTGACTATAGCGCAATGAAAAAGACTTTGAAACTGAATCGCTTCTTAGCCGAAGTTTGAGCTTCAAGACAATTTATATCACCGCCATATTCACGCATCTAATTTCAGAGCTGTGCATAAACAAAAATCTACGACATTGATTTAAGGCTACGCTGACACTGGAAACAAGGGTAAGTTATATGTTTAACACCCACGGTTACCAAAGAGAATTGCGATGGTTTTCAAATAAAGTTTACATAACCATTAGGTGGGATATAGCAAGCTGGTGCGCCATAAACAGCTGCGAAAAGCGTTACTCCAATTGTTTTTACTTGCCGTGATTGATTACAAAAGTTCAGATACAAGTTTGTGTTCGACTAAAAGCTGAAGTAGGATAGGTTCCTTGAGGCAGTTTCGTTGATTTGCGCTGACTGAAAACTTTGGCAGTGGGGAGACATTACCTTTGCTGCCCCCCCTCCCGTGGTAACGTGTTCTGATTGCGGGCTACACACCAGCGCAGAAATTCGTGATTGAGCGAAATTTCTGTGCACACCAATTCGGTAATTCAAATTAACCAACATAATTTTCAAAAATCATGACAATTCAGTTTGCCTAGTCCAGCTGTTTAGCGCACGTCTACAGATAATCAAGTGATAATGTTCATTTTTCCTATTAATTCCCTGGCTTTATGCTGGGGACACTTTTCCAACAGTCATGTAACCATGAAAGTTACACAACTATATTATTTTTATCACAAAATATTGGGGGGGACAAAAGATATTATTTCGCCCTGTCCAAAAGTTGGGGGGGAAATGTCCCCCCATCCCCTCCTTAAATTCGGTCCCTGCTCGTAGATAAAAAATCGTGAAATCTAGGACTACTTAAAGATCAAGTTTATAGCTACAGGTTGCGTCTTCCCAGATGTATATTTATTTGCGATAAGTTGCTTTTAGAAAATTATAACTGGGATCATTTGCTGTCTTCGATTGGCTGTCAGACAACCTACCTTAATATAAACAAGTGCATTATTTGTCATGATCGTTGGCAAAGAACGCTACTTCGCAAAAGTCGTGCGGCTGTTGAAGGCATTCTCTAGCATTTGTGTAGCAGACACTTTATGGTCTGTACATGCATGACATATAAAAAACTCCCAATTGCTGGGAATCAACCATGCAAAGAAACTCTATCACATTAAGAAAACTCGCAGTTGCTAGGAATCGGGTATGCAAATGACCTCTCTCAAAGGATCAGCTGAAACCGAAATAGCATATACATATCCACCTAAAATAAACTCCCGTTTGTGGGGAAACTTACAAGCAGAATCAGACATGCAAAATAATTCTCTCGCCACCAATTCTCTCGTCTGAACACTACGTGACAAGCTATTTCAATTATTGCGCAGCAATGTGAAATACAGCTGAGGCTGTCCTGGGTCTGTGGACCAGCAGCATTTACACGCCTACTAAATTAACCAATCGTATTTATAAGAAATGAAGTAATTTCCGAATCATGGGTATACGCCCCATAAATGTTACTAAGAATAGAAAAGTCTTGTGACCAGTCACATGACAATTCGACTATAAAAAGGCCGATGCCTTGCTCAGTCTTGCAGTAGTTCTCCTGGAAACAAGAGGTCGCTAAGGCGAAATGCCGCCTGGCTTGATCTCTTGAAGATCGCTCCAAGCCGAGGCCGAACAGCCCAGTGCTC
>Ga0210059_1004829_pt1 | contig 21726 bp, 10 predicted proteins | sample Ectturendosymbi2_FD_188042 | JGI IMG/M metagenome (GOLD analysis project Ga0210059, IMG submission 188042) | Ecteinascidia turbinata endosymbiont from Florida, USA - Sample 2 (SPAdes) (version 2) | ecosystem: Host-associated > Tunicates > Ascidians > Unclassified | place: Key West, Florida...
GGGTAGGTACCCTTTCGTATGCAAAGGTTAAAGATTTGGGCTAGAAATGGGGATAAGGCACTTTTACACAATTTTAGTATACGTATTGGGATGTCATTCATTCTAACACTCTTGCACTCTAACAGCCTGTTGATGACAGCTTCAACCTCTTCAGGAAAAGTTTCATGCAATACAAAAGATTGATCTGGGCCATTATAGGCTACAGGATATTTATTGCTGAGGGGAGGTGGAATGCTGTTTGCAATGTGCTTTCCCACTGTCACAAAGTAGTTATTAAATATATTAGCCATTTTTTTCTGGATTTCCTGTGTGTTGTGAATTTATGGGATTAAGTAATTTGTTTGGATAAGAATGGGTTTTGACTTGGGATTTGGCTAAGGTAGTTTTAGTTTCCACACTTTTGCAGAGCCATTTCCACATCCAAGAAACTGAGATTGATAATATTTTCTTTTGCTGATTTCTAGTTGGTGATTTACCTTATTTTTTTGTATCTTTTATGTTCTTGCTCATTACCAAATTTACAACGAATTAGTGCTCTATGCAACTTATTTTTGTTTTTGATTAATTTGTAAAGGTCTGATGTTATCCAAGGTTTTTGGGCTATTCTCCTTTGAGTTCTAGACATTTTTTATGGTGCATGATCATCTAGGACCTTTTTAATTGCACCAATTGCATCATCCAAGGCTGCTGCTGGGTTGTTTGAATTGATAATCATACCATTTAGTGTTTCCTTTATTTCATCCATAAATTCTTCTGCATTAAAATTTGAAAAATCATGCTTAAACTGGGCTTTTGTATCTACTTTTTCAACATGCGCTGATTTGATCGAGACAAAAATAGGAAGATGGTCAGAAAGGTCATTGATTAATATTCCAGGGGTTACTTTATATAATGGCAAGGTAGTATAAATATGATCAATTAAGGTAGAGCTACTTGGGATTATTCTAGTAGGTTTGGTTATAAGTTGTAAACAGTTGTAACTTTTGTATGCATTAGCATAGTTTCTTACTCGGGGTATTGCAGTCTGTTGCATCAAGTTCATGTTGATGTCCCCACATATGATAAATGGTAGCTTTTTGTCACTGAGATTGTGAAGAATTTCACATATATTTTCAGTAAATGCACTAATGTCATATCGTGGGTGTCGATATATTACCCCAATTATGCAAAGTTTCTTGTGAAGATTAATTTCAATCCAGAGACTTTCAGAATCATTACGTGCGTTAGGTACATCAGTTTGAATTTGATATGATATACTGCTATCTATGTAAATTCCTACTCCACCTGATTTTTCAGAATCTGAATGTAAAAAGTTATAGCCAGTTATAGTATTTGGAAACGACAAACCATCTTTTTTGTTAATTTTTGTTTTGCTTACTGCTACTATATGTGGCGGTTTCTGCATGGTTGATAGCATGTTAGACAGTTTATCAATATTTTTCCTCAAACTTCTAATGTTTATATGAAAGATGCAAATGTCATTTGGCTTTCTATTTCTCATAATTGAATTAAGAGTTAAGATCATGATAATTGCTGTTAATCTCCAAACAATCACTGACAATTTCTGATGGTGACTCTTCAATAACACTTTCATCTCTTAAGCTCACTAAGTTAGCAGGCAAACTCTCAGATATACAGATGTGGCAGTAAAACGGTTCTGGGCTTGAAGTTACTTCAGCATATTGCTCATCAGTTACATTGAAACATATTTTGTGTAGGCAACTCTTACAGATACTACAATAGATAGCTTTTGTTTCTTGATCAATTAGTTTTCCACAATCTGGGCAATTATCCATATCGATATGTGGTTTACTTAGTTATATTAAAAATTATGCAGAAAAACTAAGAAGCAACAATATCTTGTCTTACCAAATCTGTTTCAGTTTTGATTGCGAAAGCTGTGGTTCCTTCATCCTTCCGTAAGTATGTTATTGCATTCTTTGTCCATATGAACTTGAAACTGTTTTCCTTTTTGAACCGTAAGCATTGGTTGAAGCGTCAACGGTTGGTTTTGGTGAGGCTTTCGTTAATAAATAAGCGTGCTTTAGGATGGTCCTTGTTATGAGCACGCACCCGATGTCGATTGTTGAAGACTGAATCTCTGATTATACTTGAGCAAAACCGTGCAATGATGGTGGTTGCCGGTTACTCTCAGAGGCTGGAGACAGTCTGTGTGAGACACTAATATCTTTGGCAGATAGGTCTACCTGCAAAAGCTTGGAAACACCTATCACCAGTTGATCAGTGTTCTCACTTTCTTCACAGGACAGTCCTTGAAACTCAAGGCATTCACGGCGGCCATACTGCTCAAGGTTGTTAAAATCCTCTTGCATTTGGCCAGACTCAGCCTCAAGCTTGCAGACATGATCTCTAAGGTCCTGGTTCTCAATGCGCAGGGTCTTCATCTGTAAAGTGTAGATGTTTCTTCATCTCTTCATACTGGTCAGACAAGAACTGCTGGCTCTATCGAATCTCCCTCATCTCCTCTATCAGATGGACAAGGGTGCTGCTGTTCTCGACAAGAGTGTTCGACATCTTGTCTAGTTTGTCATTGATGTTTTTGACATCAACTTTGGTTGCAGGAGCAGCCATGCTTCTCAGCTGCATGCAGCTTGAGATGTATTACAGATTAGAAGACCAGCAGAAGCCAATCAGTTCGAACTGATTCAGGTGATGATAGAAACAGATGAAGGAAGCTGGTGTTTTTGAATAGAAAATCAGTATTTGCAGAACAGACAGAGCAGTGAAAGCAATACTAATCACTTTAGTTACAAGTTACAACGCAATTTACAACACAGCCTAAACCTTATTCAAATAGAAACAATAGATTAAACGTTTAATTTTTTGCCAAAATTTTCTGATTCTTCTTTCCAACCTGCAGACTCCTTGATGAAACTCATTAAAAGTAGCAACTATCCTTTGAAGTATTAGCCTAATTTGTCAATAAAAACTGAAGGCTAATAAAATCTTTCACGATAAGTGTTGATTAACAACACTGCAAATAGATAATTAGTAACGTCTCAAAATAGTTTTCTAGCGATTACATATTACCTTCTGAAAACAGCTTTCCAACGATGACTTATCACCTTCTGAATGTAAAATAAATACACCATATTATGGAACATAGAACTCAGTCGCAATGATTCCGCAAATATGTGCATCATCACTAATCAACCGAAACCGCTCCAAGTTGAATCTCTTTCAATAGTGTTTTCTCAGTAATTCTTTGAAGACCAAAACATTCACGATGGTTGTCGCTTACTATAGAGCCTTTATTATAAATTTAATCAGTTTGCAATGTGCAATCCATAGTACATTAAAAGTAAGCCAATACTCATGGCCCATAAAGATGCAATTCATAAAGCCCACCTCTCAATTAATGCTGCATCATACCCAAGATGATTGATAGTGCACGACGCTAATAAGCTATTTTTACACAACTGCGTAAGGCCGAAGCAGCGATGCCGCACGCCGCAGAAGCGTAAAGTGTCGTTTTAAACGGAAACGATACACAGTCGCGGCAACGCGGCGTAGTGAATCAAGCACTTTGCAGACCACTAGCGGCAAAACCTGCTCAACGTTGACAAACAAGGTAATACTGTGTTCAGCAAGCTAAAAACGATCTGACTAAGAACGATCTAAGCGAAAAATGTTGTTCAACCAAAATGCCCTTTAACTACATTAATTCTCGATCCACGGTTTGAACATACGTCAGATAACCAATATCATAACTTACATTGTTCTGCTGACAAACTAGATTCCTCTAAAGTTTGTAACAAACTAAATGATTTTTGTCAAGTTTTTGCAGCTATCCAAAGAAGTTACACATTAAAAATATTAGTTTGTTCTTGCAAGTGCTTACAAAACAAGCAGCTAATGGCCACAATTCAGGATTAAAACATCATTGCGCGAAGTTTAAATTCGTGTTGCACAAATATTTTTCAAGAGAACGATATCGCACATACAGACTTAATGAATTTTTTCTAATTCTTAGAACGCAGTGAATACGATAAACATCGCTCTGATACCACCGATTATCAGGCGAAATGCGCTGAAACCTTTTGCTATAGCCTTTTGCGTATGATCGCAACGTCAACATTTTCAAGGGTACAGCATAACGGTATCGCAAGCGAAACTTTTTCAATACCTTTTCTACGCCTCTTGCCAGAAACCCCCAGTCCCCGCAATTATTTTTATGTGGCAACAGAATAGCGAAATTCTCTGACAAAACACCTTAACGGCTCTCTTTTGGGCAAGGATACTTCTGCAATAGGGACATTATCAATGCAGATTTAGCAAATTTTGTTTCATTACCAAATTTTCAGTCCTAAGAGACATTCAAATTATTCTAGAACCTCCTACAGTTTTTGAAGATCTCTGGGCTCTATTGAGAATTGACAAAACCGTTACATTTATACTAATGCCGGCTGTGTGAACTAGTCAGTCGCTTCTGCAGCTAACACTCATTGGCTTTCTCTTTTTTCCCTCTTGCTTTCAGATTAACAAAGGTTTTTAATATTTAATACTTCGTCAAGGGCTTACCTGCTTTTTGACACATCCAATTAGCAATATACAGCCCTTTCTTCCATTTTTTCTCTTCTATACTACCTCTTACTTGTTCTAAAAATCTCCGTCCTAGGATTAATGACTTTCTCCAAAAATTATCAGATCCTTAAAATAGCACACTTATTTGCTTACATAATTATGAATAGTTACAACAAATATTATGTTTCACTATTTCCCTTCATAACATATGTCAACATATATAGTCCCACACATTCTCGTGTTTTATAGGTTGCAAGGTCGCGACGTCACGAAATATTTACCTGAAAACCTAACCCTTCTTTGATATTAACTTTGTGTTTCTTCTCTTAGTAACAAAACAAAAAAACTCAAACTACGAACCTTAGGATTAGTTAGGCGCTCTTCAAGTTTACTAATCATTTTCAAGTCGATACGTCTTTCATGTTGTAAGTGCTTTCAAACGGACTGTCAAAATAACCTTCAGAGCTAACTATATTTAATAGCAATGGGTCACCCTTCTGCACAACGAAAGCTATTTCTGACTGCCATTCTACCAACCTTTACGTTTTCGTCAGGAAGACATCCCTGGCAACCAGTTTGTCAAAATTCACTCTATTTTTTTCGAATAACCTCATAGAATATTGGCAATTCTACAAATTTACTACGAATGTTAGACATAATAGCCTCAAAATCCTTACAATCTTGCGCTACAGAAACAGCTACGCACGTTCAACACTCTAATGAATTTCGTCTACGGCAAAGCTAACCCATATGGACTTCAAAACCCTTGCTATAACTCTCTCTTTTAACCAAACCACGTATACCATGAGCGCGACTAACTTCTAACATCAACTGCACCTTCATTTAATTGCTTCGGCACTCATCCGATTTAGCAGATACAACGCACATGTCAGATCTGGTACACTTTCTAAACAACGTAACTCGCTTTGTTCCAGTAGAGTTACTAACTTTGTTTGATATCAACTCCAAAAGAAAGTAACCTCATCTCGATTTAACTAAACAAGCATTTTTCCTAACAATTACCTTATTTCAAGGCACATAAATTTGGATTCATACAATTGTCACATATTTGAAACATTTTCGCCAACTGCTAAACCTAAGCCCACTCACTTCACACAAAACTCTAATACGCCACCACTTTTGTAAAGGGTGTAAAATAGCTTGAAGTTGAGCCGAAAGCAAGACGTGTAAAAGATATCCATTCCATATTTTATTACTGCCTTCAACTAGGTTGTCCCTTTCATATCACAGATTCACAACAATGACATTCAGCAGCGCTTGAAGTTAGAAAGCGACTTTTACAAAGACACTGATGAGGTCATGTCTGCTAAGTATGCACATGTGTGGAGTTCAAAGTACTTGCCAACGTCACCAGCCTGATCAGCACAACAGCCACCAAAAAACAACACAAACTATATCAACTACGAATCTCGCCATCATTTCGAACTCACGTTGTCATAACCATCCAGTTTTTCAATTTTTCACAAATTCAAGAAAATACTAAAACTTTTTATCAACAGTAAAAACTCACCTAATACGCACAGTCGTACCATGACCAATTTAAGACGCAGGCTGTTTCTCTAATTGTGCATCTCCGGCTTTTTCTAGTTCGCTTAGACAAGATACACATGCTGACAACAGAGCGGAGCATTTACTGAGATTAACTCGTCACGCTTACGTCATTTCCAAAACGCTCTTAAAACTAACATCTTTGCACAAATTTAGCAACTAACACTCACATTCAGGAACACACAGGTAAATTAAGAAAATAAAATTGCGCATTTAAACTTTGTCATTTGGTAAACCAACTTTACGCAAGTTCACAATTTTGGATAGATACAAAGACCTTTCTCTGCAACTTACTCTTCATGCTTTTAGATTCTGTGCTATTTTACAGAGCCGTCAATATGTTCAACCCACATAGTCTTACGGATGGCTAAAGAAAATACTAAGTGATCTTAGATGCTTAAACTGGTTAAACTCACACTTCAACAACACACTATTGCAAACTTATTGCCTTATAACACATTTCAGTCATGAATCCATGCGCTACCATGCCATATATACATAAGAACATTTCCCTTTTAATGTTGATTTTCGAAAACTTTTTTGAGCCTTGACACATTACATAAACTTCAAAGCTACTTGTTAATGTTTAAACCTATAAGTGACAACTGCGACAAATTTGCGTCATCATTTCAGGAAGCATTTTGCTTCCCCCCTCAATTCGATGGATGCTAGCGTACTGAACGCGTCTCAATATACAGCAGCCTTTAGCTAGGGTTAGCCAGATAACGGTGCTATGTTATCTTCAAGTCTTTGCATACGTCTTTCCGACCAATGGCCAATCTTTTTCACTAAATTCACCTTCAACTGCATTACTACTAACACAGATATAGAAGAGCATTACCTCTTCGACTGACCATTTCGATGATAAAAAAAGCAAATACCTCGCTTGAATATCAACACACTCCCTAACACTGTCTGGCATGACACCGCACACGCACACCGTGCAACCATCTCGTGACTAAATTAAAAGCTAACTGCTTCCTCCCGCGATTCCTGTACTCGCCAGCTTCAGCAATTTACACACTCATTCTAATGACAAAACAACGCATCCAGCGGCCTAATTTGCTTTGTCTTCCTACTCTACAAACTATCATTATCTCTAAAAATTGAGTTCTATTGATGATAATTACTATATGCCCACGACAAAAATTTATACATACACCTTTTATTTCAGAGAAAGCAACATTTTCACCCTAATACTTGCAATAGCCTCAAATCACGCTATGACATAGCAAAAACAAAAACTCGACTACTAGCAGTATGTGAAGTTCTTGTTCACACTTACTTATCAATAATCCTGAGCTTCACGACTTCATTCAAGGTGTGATCGAGTTGGCAAAACCATAGACACATGTTAAAGTTATGTCAAAAATAACATGGTTACGAGGACACTTAACACGCTCTCATTGTGGTCTTCACTTAGACCAATACGGCTAAATCGAAAGTCTAAGAGTAATACTTTTCGTAGTAGTCTCATTCAACATTTCCACTTCACAGATCCTACTTAGCGACATCACATTTATGGGTTCAAATACAACACACTTCCGAATTTTTTCATGAAACATCCAGATACCTATGCACGGTGACACACTAACTTCAAAAACCTTCGCCAGAGACTCGTACTCTCTATGTGGCAATAATACAGACAGCCATTCGTTTCACTCATAAGTGACTAGTAGAGGATGCGCATCACTAATAGCATCTGAATAGTGTTTTAACACCCAGCCTTTGTTTTTCATGGCAAGTAAAGACAGCCACTGGCTGATACATTCAGCATTCCACAATTTCTTGAACTTTCCGCCACATGAACAAATATTACGACACAATGAGTCATAAAACCTGATTTTTTTTCTTGACGTTTAACGGGTATTGCCTCACTAGTTTTTCGCGAAATCCCGGACTTTTGCAATTTGTCTCGATATTAACGATACACAGGTCAGGTTATTGCCGACACTTCTGCAAAATCTACCACCATTACACTTTAAGTTAAAAAACATAACGTATATGTCAATCCCACCTAAAGACTTACGGCAATTCTATACAGTGCAATACACGGTTTGGTGTACGGTCACAAAGCGTGGAGTGGCGTGTCCTGTGCTTAGTACTGCATTCAAACAGACTTTGAGATAGATCCTGAGCGATCCTACAGCCAGTCTGGGAATTAAATTTTTTCTTCAACTCGCACTTTAATTTTTTAAATACTTGGAACCCTCTTTGCAGGTTTTTCTACGTAGCGTTCCGCATACTTGCCAAATTTTTTAGGGAAGCATCCCTCATAAGCAGGGGCGCATCCAAGGGGTCGGCTTGGCTGTCATGACAGGCCCCTTTATACCGCAGGTAACCTACTCAGCATTAAAGCCGTTGATAAAATATCAAACGCTGTCACTGCAGGTCTCTGATGCAGGTGGTTTGGAAAATGCAACAGCCTACATTTCCCGTCTAACGGTGCATACTACTACTATGAAACAACAACGTCCCTGCCTTGTCTAAATGGCGCCTGCGCAATGACATGAAACAATTCACATTTTTGAACACTTTAAATCGATATTGCGTCGAAAGCACGTGTTTCGGAATTTCCTCCTCTGGTAGTGCCAACTACAATGTAAGCAAAGCTGTCAGAAGTTCGTACACTGCCACGCACATGCAGAACTGTTTTGCATTATTTCGCTACATGGCGAGAGGACACAGTGTCCAATCGCGATCGTTTTATTTTGCAGTTTCGGCCTAAACTTTATCTGCTGTTTACGCCTACTAGATTACCACTTAATCAAATAAGTTTAGGCCTTCCTCAGCGTCACACCAAGTAATGCGGGTTCATTTCAACTTAAGCTATATTTGTGCGAGGAATTTCTCATAATTAAAGGCGGTACAGCTAGGCTCAGAAACTGTGGTCGCATTATCTGAACAAAATATCAGTCAAGCGTTGTATTTCGAAAATAGTTTTTTTAGAACTGAGTAGTTGACGATGCTTTTTTCTTCCTATACTGATATCGAGTAAGTCACTTTCACATTAGGACGTGAAATCATCAAAGCAATTGCAACTCAGTCGTTATTCTCCGCAGTGATTTCGCAAGCATATTTACAACACTGCCATCTTTGATAAACAGCGTTCCACAGACCCAGTTGCGGAGTTGATTGTCAGCTTTGATTTTATAAGTGTATGTACGTGTGCCGAGTGTACAGCTCTCATTGCTGTATGCAGTGATGGCAGGTTATTTTGGAAAAATAAGCAAGCAAATCTGGAAAATAGGCCGAAAATAGGTAATTTATTCTAAAAACAAGCCCAACATGCGTTTGGCACGAAAATTCAACAAAATAAAAAGTCGGAAGGAAAACTGAACATAAACACAGAGAGGTACAGCCGAAAAAATAAGCCTAAAATAAGCATATTTTCACAAAAAATGCCTAAATTCCCTTTAGCACTACATTAAAACAGAATAAGTGCCATGAAATTTGAAGGAAAAGCAGCCCACAAAGCAGAAATCTGCCAAAAACAAGCAAATTTCAATTAAAACAAGCTCAAAAACAAGCAACCCGCAAGTCTTAAAAAATGCGCAACTCGACAAAAAAACAAGCCCAAATTCGTGAAAAAACTGGCAACACTGTCTGTATAGCTGACATTTGCTGAATGTTCGACAAGCTAAGTCTCTTTTCAGCACCATGTTCGTAGGAACAAACATCGATTGTGATACAACAAATGCGCTGTGTCCAAAAACAGATAATTTGGAAATCTTTCCTTGTGTGTTTTACAATGAGATTAATACCACTAGCTGTTCTAAGTAGTTGGTTGCACTACGCTACTAGCTACTTGATTGGATTTTAGGGAGAGCTTAATCGACAAGGCTTTTTTGGGCCGATACCGATGTTATTTAATTGCCGATGACCGATGTCTATATTTGACAACACTTAAACCACAGGTGAAACAAAATACTTCAGTGTAATGAAGAAATGTATAACATGGGATTATGTGCAAACCTAGGTCATAATAAAAAACACGCTCTTGTTCGCAGGCAGCCATCTGCTTGCCACACAAAACTTGGGAGCTAATGCTATGTCATAGACCGGTTTAGTGGGACGATTGACGAGTGGCCTGAATATTGCGCACAACTTGACGCAGTCCGAGGCCTGCGCGTCGTAAGAAACAGTACAGAGAATTTGCGTTCAACAATCATAAACGAAGTAGCAACGTGGGTTTAACACTCCGTTCAGAAAACGAGCGTAGCGGATTTTATGAGCAAATATTGCCGATATGCGGTATATCGGCGAAATTTTAACGATATAATACTTTGGCAACATCGCAAAATTCATCAGTCGATTTCTAGTCTTAAAAGAAAGTGCAGTTTTATGCTGTAAAGTGATATCAAAAGTTGCCCGTCGATGACAGACCCCGTTTTTCCAGGCCAGATGCGCCTTTGCTCATAAGCGTATCTCTCTTTTTCCACACCAATAATCAACTTCTGACTTAACCCAATTATACCATGCTGTTGGCACGTAGCACCTCACTCTAGATGTCACGAGATAAACGCATTCCCTTTCTCCTTTTTAAGAAGAAGGCAATATGGTTATGACTGATCGCAAAAGCAGTTTAATATTAATTGGAAACTTGTGCCATTCCTGATCCGCTGTAAAGCACGTCATTCTTTACGGCAAATTCAAACTGACTTACAAACGCACACATGCGATATTTGTCTTTTGTGTTTACGACGGCAATATAATTCAAGGCTGTGTTCTATCACACAAAAAAATTTTTAAACTCCTACACAGAAGATGAAAGAAACCACCTGGTTGCCCCACTTTCTTTGCGAGCGCCCACTTTTGACCGATGGGCTGCTGCAACACAGCTTTTTCTGAGCTGTCAGGTCCCGGCGTTTGGAAGACTTTTGTTGCTTCCGAAAATTTCCTCTCAGACACAAGATACGAAAATTTTATCATAAATTACCACTTCTCTATAACAACCAAATAATCGAACAAAGCGAATATTATAGCGAAGCAGAAAAAAAACACAAATCTACCACTTCAGCATTTACTTATGAATTATATGCACTTAATGTTTCGGTCCTAACATCTCTAATCATGTGACAAGTTAAGGTTACGATTCGCACTATTTGTGAATCCCAGTTGTCATACATCGACATTCTAAAAAAACGAGATAGTAATAAAAACTATGGCACAAACTATTAAACGTTTTTCATAAATTCAAACAATCCGTTCAAACTGCTTAACCTATTGTGCTAAAACCGTCGAAATTTATTCGATCGAACTGTTGCCTTAACAAATCTTTTCACAAATTCTGATTTTTGGTCTTATTTTTTCTACCAGAAATTGCGGAACCATTTCAGAATTGTTAAATTACATTACAGAAACTACTTGTTGAACGTTTTGTCTTAACAAAACTGCCGACCCGTCCAGCTATTTTTAACAATCTTTTCATGCGGCTATTACGGCCTAATTCTTGATTTTCTCCCATCTGTACAAAATTTGTTTTCTGTGCTGCAGTAAGAATTTACCAAGAGAGAGACCTCAATGCACCCGAACCGCACGAATATGTAGGTTTTGAGTAATATCACAAATAAATACTCTTTTCGTTCACAGTCACCAAATAATATTAGCAGAAGAATAACTATTTTACCCTACCACTGATCAACGTTACACTGAAATATCGAAATTGTCCTGTATGTACAGAGCTGATGCTAACATTTTTGAGCCACTGCACTCTTTCACTTTTCCTGCAGCTCACTCGCTTACAGAAAAAACATTGAACAAATTAAACTTCACCTCTCCAACCGCTTCTTACTGATTCAGCAACCAACAACAAGACCTGCAACCCGTTAATATTTCTCGTTCAATTGTTGGGAAACTCTATCGCTAGTTTTATATGATCAACTGTAGTTTTTTTTGCACTCATGAGAAATAGTAGTCCACCAAACTAAGGCGCTCGTCAGCACTCCACTGACGAAATGACGGCCTTAACCATCCTGAATACAGACCGGACCTTCCCATATTTTGACATCTTAGTGGCTTGTTTTCTTACCCACTTCACTCACAACAAACCAAGCCAATATTTTTGTAAAAAATCTCGAGTTCCCATGTCGTTTCAAAAAGACAAAATTTTTCATAGCTTGCTTGCTTCACCTGCGCCTAAACAAGTTTCCTGAAACTCATATTCAGTGACTACTGTTAGAAACTTTTGCCTCCACGTTCGCGCAAAGCATCCTCGCGAACGACGCGGAACTGCGTCTTTTCGTCTGAAACGAGACAAACGTGCAGCCAACTTACAGCTAAGCAAGCTCCTCCTACCTGTGTCAAACCCTTTGTGTTTCAGCCAATTTTCTGAAACTGCAACCTTACAAAAAGGCAGCAGACGTCTTAGAAACCAATGGCGCACAAGAAAATGACCTCATAGACAAGTTTTAAGCAAAAGTGACCTTTAATTTCGAAAGATCTCACTATTTTTATTCCTCGCGGAAGGTTCAACAGAATTTAGCCAATAACCTGATTTTATTTCCTCGTACATCTCTAACGAAAACATTACCTGTACACCTATCTCTCACAATTCCAGTCATAACGTGACGACGGCATCATAGCCAGACATTTCTTATTCAATTTACTTGCCTCTGACTTTGGCTAATTCTTTTCCCGTTCAACTTTGCTTTAGGTCTGAGAATGCAGCGACTTTATCGTGGACGGCCAGCATTATGCGATACACCTTGTGTCTGCAATAGTTGGCATTTTGTCAACTCATGCTGCCCGCTTTTCCAAAAACAATCAGGTGACCAGTGCCACGCTGGTCTCTGACACCAAGCCAGCAGACCACCAGACATTCTGATATTGATTTCAAACAAACCTCGCCTTCCATTTTTCACATCTGTCAAGGTGTGTTTTTGATGACTCAAGAAAAATGGTTGACAGATTGTTTTTGACGGTCTGCTCACCTCATGACACAGCAAACCTTCAAGCAACCGACTGGTGCAGACTGCAAAACCCTACTTTCTCCTTGTCAACAGACTTAAAGTGAGATGACAAAGCGTCACAATTTTCTATGGAACCCACAACATTTCTCAAAATGCTACAACAGCACTCTTCTTAGGTACACCCAGATTCATAGAATTCATAAAAACTCATAGTGGATAACATCTATGGAAAGAAATCCTTTCTCAGCAAAGAATCAGACACTTTTAGATCTTGCAGAGTACATATTTCGCCTGCGATGTACACATCATCAGCTCTTATTCGAATAGAATCCTAGTGGAAAGCTTATATTTTGTCTTACTTAAAGCCAACAACTCCGATCTAACAATTATAAAAATTACTTTTCTTCTAAACTACTAGCATGTACGTCATTTTAAAACAACCCATGGCTTACATCAGGCAGTAGAAAACTTAGGACTCGACCTGTATTTCACAAAGCTTGTTATTTACCTCATAAGGTGACAGATCTTCAAAGAAAAGCTTAACCGTCACGTTGAAGCCCGAATAGCATATTTAAAAATACAGTTAGTTACTGATGAAAAAGGAATTTCATTTCTGGTGACATAGAATGCAACTCCTTTGAAGTTTATTTTACGAAAAGCAGACCAATTCTGCTGAGACCACGTTCCGAGTCGTTTTCAGCTTACATTGTAAAACAACGGAAACTAAATAAAAATACTTTTGTAAATTTACATAATCTAACCAATTGCTATCAAACTTCGTATATTTTTGAGTTTAACTAATGTCTAACGAAACTTTTTATATATTACAACTAGGAAATAAACTAAAATGCCTGAACCGAAATTCCTTAAGCAATTTTTTAATAGAAAGGAGGAAAAATTTATTTCCTCACCTTCTTATCCACCACTGGAAGACACAAAAGTTTGCAAAGCAAATGAAGCCATTACTCAACAATTAGCTATCTCTGCGCAGAGATAGCTATCTCTGCACACATTTAGCTATTTCTGCACGCATTTAGCTATCTCTGTGCATATTCAGCTATGTCTGCACGTATTTAGCCATCTCTGCACAGAGATAGCTATCTCTGAGCGCTTTTAGCTATCTCTGCACGCATTACCAGCATTCATGCAGTGAAATGCGACCTTCAGATGCTAGATTTAAAGAAACTCAAGCTGCAAACATAAGGCGCAATGCGTCCTGTCTAAAGAAAAATTTGGTCTTGAAAGCATTCTCTTTGTGCACCTGAAGGCGTTGCGAGGTGGTGAGGTGCGTGGTAGGAACAGCTGGAATGGTCAGATTTGACGAGATCCTCTTTGAAACTTTGAGCAAAAATGGCACTAACACTGAGACCACCACCACAAGCTTACTGTAGTCCATCGTCTACACAAACCAAGATATAATATTATTATCAAAACAGTATAATCTAGACATGAAACCACATTGCATTGTATGATGCCAGGGAATTCATGCCTTGCTGTACCCAAGCTTTTGTCTGGATTACTGAAACAGAACACTAAGTTTTTCTTCAGACAGGATACCATGTTTTCCTCCGACATATGCATGTCATTATCAACTTGAGGCACACCAAGACAATTAATATATTAATGTGTGAAAACGAACAGAAGCCGGAGCTGGAGCCTGAGACATGAAAAAAGAGAGCCCCGGAGGCGGAACCACACCCATGAAAACCAAGAGCTCTGGAGCCGGAGCAATGTTCATGAAAAGAAGAGCTGCGGAGTCGGAGAGGTGACATTTTTACGACGACTCCGCAGCCCTGAAATAAGAAATAATTCAAACTGTAGACGGGCGCATAGACGATCCAGATTAAAAATCAACAGATAAATTGCTTTAGCAACAACCTCCAATGATTATCATAGTAAATTAAAATTTGCAAGGAACTAGTAAGTCATAATAGTAGGATAGTGAAGTTAACTCAATGATTGATTAGTGGTTGAGCATTTTCGCCCCTTGTGGTGGCGGATTAAGGGGGTTGCTGACTGGGCTACAGCCAGGGGCCCCCAATCCTTAAGTCGGTAAAAAGTGTAATATGTGAACAATAAACAGTAGGTCTATGCTGTAAAAGATACCATTGTCACTTGGAAATAATAAGTAGGTGCTCTGTGCTCACTCACTGAAATTGCTTCGTTGGCATAACAATAGTTGATTCTTTGGCGCGTGTTCTGGCCAACACTCGCTAACAAGTTAGTACTCCAAGGTCTAAAAAATTAAGGTATTCCATCCGCATGTTTTATTTTGGTTTCCAATGCACATGCGGCTTCGATGTCATTTGAACATCAGTCCTCCAGACAACCCCGAAGGAAGTTGTGAACTTGTTAAGTGGTGTCAAATCTCTCAACAATGGTGAAAGTAATTAGATTTCAGCTTAGGATAATAAATCATGGTGTTATAAGGCAGGACTGCCAGAGTTGGAATATACACCCCATACATATCCTCGTGTACTTTCATGTATTTGTGTGTTCTTTGTTACTGTGATGTATCTTTGAAGTCTAGCGCGTTGCGTGTTGGAGTGAAGACCTTACACCATGTCAACTGCTAGTTTAATACCAATTCTGTACTATTTACTTCCAAGATGCAAGTTTGGACACTTTGGTACATACCAGTGAGTGATGAAGTCTCGAGACTTGGTCTCGGTCTCGAAACGTGTCTCGAGACCCGATTTTTGGAGTCTCGGTCTCGAATGTCTCAGGTCTCGTCTCGACACTTTGCATGGGTTATTTTTTATGAAGCTTTGCAAGAAGGAGTTCCTTAAAAAAACGGTTTTAAAAAAGGTTGCTCAAAATTTAGCGGTTCAAGGAGGTCAGTGGCTATGCTTTCTTTGTTGTTATGTTGTTTGCGAGATGGAGAAAACAATTTGCCCTCTACTCCACCCCGTTTAAAATTTATACTGAATTCAATAAAAAATGTGCATGTACCAAAGAAACCGCAGTGCGTAATCTCTGCAACAAGAGGTTTGGAGTTCTTTGCTAAGGACTATCTTTGAACTGTTTTTCCAAGAGTTTTGTTATGAAACCTATAGGCTTATTCAAAAGAGGTGGGAGAGTTCCAAAAAGTTTCTGTTTTGAGAAGCCAAATAAAACCATATGTTTTTTTCGAAGTGCTTTTCAAAGCACTGTGTCAAAACACGCTGGTGAAGTTTTTTTGTTCTGCATAATGCAGACTTTTTAAGTTCAAATATGCCTCGGAACTCTCCAGAGGAAAAGTTTTGCTCATAAGAGTTTTATACAGAGAGCAAATAATGCGTCATCTGATCAGTTACTTTGACGTAATCCTATAGTCTTTACGGCCTTTCTGCTTTTTCTAACCGACATGCGGCGTTGCGAAAACTTTTTGTCAGCAAAAACGGAAATTTGGAACTGTTGTGAATATCAGTTTAACGTAAAAATATGAAAATTATGAAAAAATTGAAAATATACAAACTTGACAATAAAAAATAGCAAATCTAGGAATTATACATAGAGCCATAAAATTAGCAGGAAGGCGCTAGACCATTTCACTGCTAGTCAACTGCACCGGTAATCTCGAACTTCGCTCATTCTGCTGCAGCATGCTACTGTATATCCCAACAATGCCTGTCGAAAACATCTAATACTTTCTTTTTATCAGAGAAAGAAAAAATCTTCAATACGAAGGCAATGGTTACCTGCAAAAGATCTGCCGCAGTTGTAAAAAAAAACTGACAAACTACGAGCACCTTGCTCTAAGTAAGGCAAAAAAGCAAACCCAAGTCGCTTCAGGGCTTCATTAGCTCTATGCACTTTGTTGTTGCCATGGAAAACACATCGAATCCACGGTGCTAATTCATGCACATGTAATCACAAAAAATAAAACTTTCCCGCTGAACCACAGCCTAGCATGTGCCAGCTGTGCTATTTATTTAGCCATACATACATGCATATGTAAAGAAAGCAAAAAAAGACAGAAAAAGCAATGACGAGAAGGGTGGCTAACACGTAGAGAAAGTAAGATCCATAATCGAGAATTAAAAACAAGACCCCTTTCAGTGTGTGAGTATTTGATTGTAATGTTCGCTATGCTTTATTATTCCTTATTGTTATAATAAGCATGATACATGATTTTCTCTCATTTTACATTGTTGTAAGCAAATGTGAGGAGTGGAAAGAGGAAGCATTTTATCGACGGGCTCGGGCTACTTCAACAACGCTACGCCATTGCAGTTGAGCATGCGGTGGGATATTACCTCGCTGTTTCAGTGTAAACCTAATTTGTGCCAAAAAAGACTATTACTCTAACAGGCCTAAATATATTTTTCTTTGCGTCAACAGCAGAATCATGAGCAACATTTTTAAAACTTGTTTTGGACAGAGTTAGCAAGTTTGGATGGATGAAAAATGTGTCACAATTTTGCTGTGTGAAATTCGAAGCAGTGCTTTCGTTTTTTTGAAATCTCTAAATTTATCAACTCTTAATTTAATATCTTTGAAGAATTCTTAATCAATTACTTGTCGTGTGAGGAGAAAAGTAATTGGAAAAGGTGTAGGTAACGTTTCAAAAAATGGCAAAGCTTTGTTAGCCAAAATACACGAAATATGTGGCGAAGAGAGTTGCGTTCCAGTGCAGATGTGGCGAAGAAAGTTGCGTTCCAGTGCAGATGCCCAGTGTTAAAATAAAAAGAATGTAGTGAAACAGGTAAGTAGATAGCAAAATCTTTACAAGTTAGTTACTTCATTGGCAAATGATAGAAACGACGAAACACCTTGTCAAAAAAATGAATGATGTGTTGTAGGAACTGCCTTACAACAAAATGGTTTCAATAAAGAAATTTACAAAAACAAAATATGTGAAACCATGGATAATACCTATGACAATCTGAACATTGCAATGCCTAAAGCACAGACAGTGTGAAACGACAAGAACGACCTTTGGACCTGGATGATACGAAAACATTAAAACAATGATGTAATGAAATAGCTGAGAAAGTTATGGACGAAGAAAATAACCAAATATGGACATAAATCGGAACATAACCAATTATGGACACACAAGCGCTGACACAAACTAGAATGAAGAGTGAAGCAAGATTACCACTCAAAAAGCCGCAACTACTCTGACGCACGGAAACCACAGAATTACGTCAAGCAACCTGCAGTAATACACCTGCTGACATAAACAAAGTAAAAAGTGAACTTCCGAAGCGGGTATTACCCCAGGTAAATTACTTTCGAGAAGGCAACTTGTGGAAGAAACAAGATAATATATAAAGTAAGAAATTAGTCAGCTTCATGAGCAGAAATAAGAAAGATACAAGTAACAAAACTATAAAAGGCCACCAAAAACAGCTTTAGACCAGACCATCTCTCACATGGCCTCAGGAGCACAAGACGAAGAACCAAGAAGAAGAAATCTAAAGCAAGGACGAATACTGCAATGACAGCACGGTCACCCACACCTGCTGCTCATTAGTAGGTTTGCCCGAGAAGAAAGCAAAAAGAAAAGACGTAAACTGCAATGACAGCATGGTCACCCACACCTGCTGCTCATTCGTAGATTTGTCTGAGAAGAGACACGTTTGCTACAGGTCAGTCTTCATGAACGCCTGTACTATGTCAGTTTGGGTATACTGTGTTTGGCAATTGACAGAAGTACGAATGTTTGATGTCAGTTACAACGACGTTTGATATGTTCTGCATTTGTTCAAGAGTACGTTATGCAAACTTCGATTTAAAGACAATATTAAAGGAGAACTATGTAAGTTGGAATTTTATACACCACTCATTAATTACATATGAAAAAAAAGTTTAATTGAGGTGAAGACTTAAATGCTAGAAACGATTATATGTTCCGGGTAACATTCGATTATGTTAAACAAACTTAGCTTTTGCGACAATGTACCTTGGTACTAGTATGGACCCACTCGAATAAAATACTGTACGTAAAGTGTCTTTTGTCTTGTCGTATGCATCCAGACCAAACAGTATATGGCAAAGCAACAGATATAACAGATGGAAAGCAACCTTTCCTGTGGAGTTTCCCATAGAATATGGTGGTCGTGTTACGCGGTGCTCGTTTAGCTTTTTGAAACAACTGTACTCTGGCCGTGGTCTGGATACCGGGGTGGTCGCGTTAGTGGATCAATAGGTAATGCATTAGCATCGGGACGACCGCATTAAAGTGGTCGTCGACGGGGTGCCACCAGTGGCGTGACTGATGGGAGGACAAGGGGGCGAGCCTCCCCCCTGGTAAGCTTAATGTAAAAACTGGGCTCCATTAGTTCAATTTTGATATTTAGCGTTCTTTAGGTTGTTGTTTTTAGCGTTTTTCGGGTGTTTTCTGTTTTTTAGCCAGTATTGATATCCACAACATCCAGATTCGCTATCATTTCTTAACTTTTTTCGGAGTGTTGCCTAGTGGCCCCCCGTTGACCAGTAGGCTCCCTTCAGCCACGTTTTGTCCCCTCTGGCTCAAACCTCCAGTTACGCCACTGGGTGCCACTGTATATTCAAAACATTCCACCGGAGTTTTGTGAACATTTATCGATATGGTTTCGTGTCTCCAGCAAGAAATGGAGACTTGAAATAAAGGAATATCGTTCATTATGTGACGTCCACATTAGTTAAGGATTCGTTTTTTGTTTTTTTGTTTTTTTTTGCTCAAGCTTTTTATTTGGATAGTACAAATACCAGCGGTGGAGTCTCGAGACTTGGTCTCAGTCTCGAGACCCGTTTTTTGGAGTCTCGGTCTCGAATGTCTCAGGTCTCGTCTCGGTCTCGAAGGATTTCGGTCTCGGTCTCGAGCTCTTTGTCTCGAGACTTTGCATAGGTTATTTTTTATGGAGTTTTGCAAGGAGTTCCTTAAAAAACGGTTCTAAAAAATGATTGTTCAAAATTTAGCCGTTGAAAGAGGTCATTGGCTGAGCTTTCTTTCTTGTTATGTTGTTTGCGAGATGGAGAAAACAATTTGCCCTCTAATCCACCCCATTTAAAATATATACTGAATTCAATAAAAAATGTGCGGGGGGAGGAAGTAGCTAACATAAACTGATTAACCATTCTCACTTTCGATGACCCAGGGTTTTTTTAAGGTGTTTTAGGAACCCGATTCAGGCCCCTAGAATTTTAAATCGGGTCACCAGAATCAGAGAAAATTATCATCGAGTCCCTAAAATCAAAGAAAATCGGGTCCCTAGAAGCAGAGAAATCGGGTCCCTACAGATCCATACCGGGTTGCTAACATTTTCCTTGAAAAAAACTGCGATAACCACAAGCGCAGACGCATTCTTGTATAAAGGTAACGTCTGGGCGCACGATCAACTGTACTCTCTATGACCCAGTAGCCTACACGAAAAAACAGTCTTCACTAGAGAGCAAACCATACATTCGTCCAAAGTTCCTCCAAAAGCCCAATTTTATAGTCATTCTTAATACATGTACTTGGATACCAACGCAAACTGTTCTTCATGAATTAGAAATATTTGCCAACTATCACGCCACAGAATGTAGAAAAAACGTAGCAGACGCAGTGTATAGTGCGCATGGTTGATTGATGAAACAGAAGCATGTAGCTGTCCATTATGATGAGCAGGAACGAGTGTGCTGGATGAGATTCACAATTTTTGCGTTGCCTAGTTAAGCCCCACTGCAGCTTTCATTCAGTGGTGTAGAAGCTGGGGTGTCCTCAACGTTGATGTACCCGGACTTGAAGTATTGTTTTTTTTACCGACTGTATTTATACTGGCAAATAGCCAAACACAATGAAAGTTTGGTGGAGCGGCAAATTATAAATGTGATGACTTGAACCCAATGAGAAACCTTGGTTAATCTTTTCTCAGCCTCAAACCATTGAACACCTGCCTGTAAGTGACAACTGGACTTTTCATACTCAGCTAGGTGCACACTAGCACTGGACCAAAAACGTTTTTTTGGTGAAAAAAGTCAGGTAACTCAATAGTCAACAAAGGTGTCGAAACGTCCATACCCGAATTTTTAGGAATTTCGCCAGACTTTTCGACAAATAAAAACTTTTCGGGTGAACCTTCCCCTCAGCTCTACACCACTGAATGGGTAATGCGACATAAACCTTTTTCAAGGTTTGCAAAAAAACAAAATATCCAATTTTTCCAGCTGAGTACACCAGCCATATCAGTTGCATCACCTCTCGATTGGATAATTTACGTTGTAAACAACAATTTGAAATGGTCCTGCCTGCTACATCTGTGGGAAATTCATAATTCAGTCTAACTTATCTGGGCTTTTCACGATTGGAAAATCTCGCTTAGCTGTTGCAAGAGGTTTGGATCAAGACGCAGGATCCGACAGTTTTCGATAAAGCCAACATGAGGGTCATCACAAATGAAAAAGTTTGGGGGCAGAGAAAAAAATAGTCTGGAGCACTAGATATTTATCTCAAAGCGAAGGCTCCAGCTTGCAATTTTTTCAGAACGACCAACAAATGTTTTGGCACAACTAGCGTTGCATGCTACTCAACATCTTTTGACCGACTGTCCAGACAGGCTGACACTGTTCAGTGTCCAGTACAGACCAAGCAAAAAATGCAAAATATAACGCTTTTTGCTGCTATGGTTGAATGGCAAACTGTTAGAGTCTTCCGATTAGAACAGAAGGTCTGCGTCTGCGGGCTTAACCTTTAATTTTTTGTGTCAGTGTTCGTTCTAACGAGGAGCATTGTTTGCCAACAATGAGATTT
>Ga0210059_1004830_pt1 | contig 21726 bp, 13 predicted proteins | sample Ectturendosymbi2_FD_188042 | JGI IMG/M metagenome (GOLD analysis project Ga0210059, IMG submission 188042) | Ecteinascidia turbinata endosymbiont from Florida, USA - Sample 2 (SPAdes) (version 2) | ecosystem: Host-associated > Tunicates > Ascidians > Unclassified | place: Key West, Florida...
GATGAGCCCAAGGAACGCTGCTGATCTGGAATGGCCCCTGAGTGAAGGCATGCAAGTTAGTGCGCTGCCGCCTGTCTGAATGGCCATGATCATCTCTTGTTGAAGCGTCAAGCTGCTTAAATTGCCAAGTGTGACGCTTACGCACGTTTGTGGCACAGTCACAATTGGTGAGCAAAAGGTCTGCCGGAGTCGGAGTCGTTAAAATTTTCTACGACTCCGACTCCTCAGGTTGAAAATCCTTCCGACTGCACAGCCCTGGTTTTAACTCTACCCACATGTCCTGCAACCTCATAGAATTTTGTACGGATTTTCTGCCGTGATTCAAAACCAATTCTTTCGCGTACTTCAGCTCTTTGCCCCGGAGGTCAAACATTTCCATCAGAAACACACTTGAAAGAATTCACGAATCATATTCATTTAGTGAAAATGATTTAAAACGTGAAATAACTTTGGCAAAGACTTTGCTTCGGAAAGAGTCGAAGCTGCGTATATCGCTCGAACAATTTTTGTTATTTGTAGATACCTAAAAAGCTGCGTTTGATTGTTCTTCCTGTCACCAGTGCTTCACGCGAGAGAAATTTTTCAAAAATGAAACTAGTGAAAACATTTCCCAGAAATTCCATGACCAGTGAAAGACTGGGTAACATTGATATGACATACTTTAAATTGAAAGGTTCTAGCTGAAAAACAGATTTAGATGATTTCGTTGATGAATTTGACAGTTGACATGATAAACGAAGGATTAAGTTACGTTGAGGTGATGTTGATATAAAATTTGAACGTAACCTGTGCAGGGAACTCTGAGAATTATATTGCTCATAGTCTATTTGCCTGAATCTTTTTTGGTTTAAAAGTAGTGCGTGTTTCGCTTCTGACAAGACAGTCATAAATCAACGTAGGGTTGAAAAGTCAGCTTTTGAGAATCAGTCAGAGGAAAATTCAGTGCGAATAATGAAATGAACGGCTTTGTTGGGAATATTCTGCAAAACAAATTTTACGCCTGTTGTTACATCTTGCTATCAGGTACACGCCGATGCACACCTATCTGCGGCGCTGGTATGCTACTTAAGGTGCAACTGGTGCCGAACCTCGCTGTTGTTAACTGCATAATAGTCCTCACCCTACCCACGCTGCACACTCGTAATAGTAGTTGCATAACATTACACCACAATCACAAAATGTCCATAAGCTACCACAAAAACGGTTGGTCAGCAGTCACCAAACCGTTAGAAGATGGTTTATTTTTACGTGCTTTGTAGTAAGAATATTTTGATGAAACTAGTTGGCTATCAACAGCCTACTTGTCTCTGTGTCAAGATGGAATTCGTGGTTGGAACCATTTCGCGTGCATGTGAATTGTTTTCACTTTCTAAAGCTGCTTTCGTTCATGTGAGGCCGGCACAATTGTGTACAGAAAATGGTGTTTCGATTTACATGTGCAGCGCTGTGGAAGTTGCTGGGTTACCATAGAATTTTCGACATAGCAGTAGACGTGTGTGATTGCATCTACAGTGGCGTTTAGGTGTCTCTGGTGAATAATAACGCTACTTCATATTTAATGATGTTCACAAACCTATGTTGAGTTTGATAGGGTTAATCATAGCAACTTAATCTTCAAAACAATGAAAAATCACCATGCAAGATAGACATTCACGTTGGCCCCCCGCTTTTTTCATTCTCGAATCGCCACTGTCTGTAGGTCCTCAAAGCGCACCTTTATGTTGCGGCAGCTAGCCTTAGATGCGAGCCGTGGAGGAGCTGGTCCGCAGAAAATTAGAGAAACGCGCGCCTGACGAACCTTCGCCTAAACCTGACCCTCACGAACTCCGTGCACCACAGGGCTGTAGTCTCTTATCCCCTACAGCAACGGAGGGCAATCAATCAGGGCAAACTTTGTTGTCACAAATCCAACAGGCGTCAAACTTCAACGGCCACTGATCGTCAAACACGGTTTCTGAAATACAACAGAAACAACTAAGCGATTCTACCAAACGCAGCAACAGCAAACTATCAGACCGCACTATCGATTAACTCAGCGTGGCAAGACAATTAATCCTTGAAGGCGCGACTGCGAATCAAGTCGGTTCAGCAAACAATGAAAGGGAGTTTAACAATGAAAGGGAGTTTGCTGCCATTATTCTCAGGTAAATCTACGCGAACTAAAGGCACAGCGATAAACTTGCATTGGATTCACTGTGAGCTACAGACGTTCAAGAGAAATAAGAATAAACATATATTACATACCAATTGGTGTGAAATCCACAGCTCAGATCTTTGGTCTTTTCGGTGATCAGAAATACTCTGACTCAATTAGCAGAATTTGGTTTATACACGAAGAGAGCCGAAATGTTACTAACTCGAAATTACACTGGACTGTGGTTTTTACTGCACGTTATGCGAGGCGAAAAGGAAAAACAGTTAATCTTGGCGCGAGATTGCGCAAACCGTCAAAGGCCGTTGCCGACTTACTCGGCAACCACGAGGGCGATATACCAGGGGACGGAAGCAGGTCAATCCGCACACGGGATCTCGGTGCGGTATTGTGTTAACAGGCAAAGATGGTCAAGAACCTGCTGGCCTACACGAGGAAGCCACGGGAACCGTAGCTGGCAGGAATACTGCGGTATCTGTTGTACAGATGCTGTCAATTAACGTTAGGCTTTAAGGTAGCATCAAGTAAAACAAACCCCCTTTGAATCTAGAGAGCTGCACACATTAAGTAACTAGTAACCGCATGAACACAGCTTGAAGCCATTGAACACGGATGGAAGATAAGTCGCTCCGCGCCGTTACACCTTTATACTAAAGTCTTCACGTAAAAATTTTAAGGTGCTTTGCACATACCTCCAAATTACTGTCAACAATGCTTACATCTTTTTCCAATTGCAGCAAGTTGTAGAAATATTTGAAATCTCTGCGTTGTAATGCAAATTTGAATAGCCCTAATTTAGAGTGAAACCCCATTAGGATTGTTCGAGCTTGAATAACAGCCATTTCGTTCATGCCCGATTTGTGTCAAGTCTGGTTTGTCACACTTATGATCGAATGATATTTCGTAGAATGGGGTTTCATGGAACAAGGTGGAACACGCTGGCAGCGTGGGACCTACAAATGGTTCGCCATCAGAAAAAGTTTGGGAACCATTGTATGATTTCTTTTGTTTGGATTGTAAAGATTGTGAGATCTGCTGTATTTTTATCATGTGTGCTTCTACTGGCTTATCTAGTCTACCATAGTCCAGTGTCGAAGTGTGGTTTTCGGGTGTGTTTTTTATTAATTTTCAAACAGTACTGATGAAAAAGAAAATGTAGGCCCCAGCAAAAAAACGGGAGAAAAAATAAGAAAATGGACATTATCACATATGCATGCAGTGTACATATTTCCCCATTTTGTCAATTTGGCAAAAAGATCTTACTACGGTTGAGTGAACACGGTGACGTGTCATAGAAACGCAAACAATAGTGTTTGGCTACTTATCTTTCAATCTGGCTCGTTTAGGTGAAAAAAATCTGTCAACCCTCGAGCCACACCTCTTCACTATGATACCGCAAAGAGTAATATCATACACATGAACATCGCCCCATCCCTTCCTCACACACATACGTATGTTCAGCCATAAATATCACACACCAACATGACAGGACTTAACTAGTCATTTCCTGTTATGCACGTTATTTAATGGGACTTCTGGTAATAGGCCTACGTAAGAGCCGCATGAAACGGGGCAAACAGTCGCCGCTGGTTGGGCAACCAGTCGCCACCCCTGTTATAAACGAACAAAATGCTCTGAGGGACCGATAGCCTCGATATTGGCGAATTGACCACACAGCCGATCTCGAATGCACGTAATAGATAGGAATTCTGTCGAGATCGACGAAAAAGTGTCGAATTCTACTGTAGAAACAATCCCTTATTTGCTACAAACACGCAACGTTTGAATTTACGGTGTAACCAAGATTACGCACGCGACACTAGCTAACAATTACGTCGCTATTCAAAAATGACGTTTAAATGAAAGATGACGCCAAAGCTGGCGGTAGAAAGCAGTGAAAATGGTGCACTACGCGTTGCTGCTGCAAGTTTAGTGGGGATCTTCTGATCATGTTTGATTTCGAAAAACGCAGATGTTCCTGGTCAGATCTCCAGTCGAAATCATAATTTCCGCAATTTAAATCGAAGATAACTGAATCTTCAGGCCAAGATCAGGTGCAAAATTCCAAGACGAGAACACAACTTTTTCTATGCTATTAAAGACATAAGTGGAACAACACAGAAATGAGCGATAAACACCAAGATGGTGTCAAACAAGTGTCTGAAATGGATAGGGTTAGACTGAACTGTGATCTTTCACGGAACTGAACACCAAGTAACAAAAATTTAAATTCATGTCCTTTGGTTTTTTTAGACCCACAGAAGAGCGGTATTCTTGGCGGATCATCGATGATGCGGAGTGGCCGGACAACACGAGACCCCGTGCTTTTATCCCCAACATCGGCACCCACCCTCCTGGAATGGCCTTGCCAAGAACAGCGTGGGTCCGGTTTAACCACCTCCGCTCCTGCTTGTACAAATGGGGTATGGCCCCTCAGCGGCTTGTGAGTGTGGCGCAGAAGAACAAACCGTCGACCATGTTGTCGTCCAATCCATCAAGGACTGCACGGCCTGACGGTTCTGGACGACAATCGAATGGCTACTCAACAACTCCCCTGCGATGTAATGCGGCCTAGCAGTGGATAAGAAGAACTCGCTCAAACGATGAAGAAGCAGATTCCACAACAACAAACACATCTTCGTCGAACGGAAACGACTCATGCAATTAATTTTCGCTACTTTGTTTGGTGAAGCGATATTTCAAGCAAAAAATATCACAGACAAATCATCGCCCGGAAAGTTTCATAATGGATACAGTAGTGCTGCTTGCTTTTAATTGCAGATTGCTGCAAACCACACGACCACAGGGAATCTTCTCAATATGATTTGTCAGGAACACTCCTCACTTATGCCCAACGTTGTAACATTAAACATACGACAGGTAAAAAATTTGGCATTAACGATGTTGGAATAATAATGGGGATTTAAAAAAAAACAATAACTTGAAAGCTACGCTTGGATTAGCATGTAAATTTCGATTGAATAACAAAACTTTGCTCAACCCACAGCAGTGGAAAGTCGTGGGAGGTAACAAATTTTCTGGCGAACAATCACAAGAACAGCAGCGATCAAATACATTACGTTGCACGAAACAAGAGCAAGTACGAGCAACGCAAGGAAGTCTGACGTGCACAGCGTTTTGGTATGTCTGCGGGAAACTTCGTCACAAGACAACTTAGGGACGATATATGAGAACGTTTTATTTTGAAATTTGGTCATTCACTAGCAAAGCCACACACTGCACCATGTAAGGAGCTGGCAAACAACAGCGAAGACTTCCGCTTATGTTCTTGCAACGTGAGGCTAAGGAAGCACAACATGGAAACGTGTTGCGAGGTTTCGCATTCGGGACAAGTCAAGAACGTTGAAGCGACGAAAAGCATTGCGTGTTGACATGTAAACAGCACACACCATCGCAACGACTTTAGTTCCGTTAGTAATAACTTACAGATTGCTTCAACGTTTATTAAACATGTTTCGTGTACAAGGCATTGCAACACAGCGGGTTACTTGAAGATTAAATTACTTGACGTTCATGAGTAGCACGGAAATAAACACATTGAATATGGCGTTCGGCCGCGATTAAGAACTTAAACGCTTTTGCTATCGGCTTTTTTGTCGAGCATAGCAAACGTGTTGCACCAACAATTGCTACTTGTAGTAACAACTACAAAAATAAATATTAATAACATAGTAAACAGTTGTCAAATTTTTTGTTAATTATGGGAAATATTGAGGTTTTACTGCACAATGCCGTTGAACGCGTTAACTTTAGAGGATATTTCAAGTGAGTGGTTGTTTGACAAGCAACATGCTGCATACTACTGAAAGTGTTTCAATCCGCTACGTCAGTGCAGACGGCTTACAAAAAATGACACACGCTTTGATTCAAGAAACGCCTAAAAACGAAAACGCACAGAAGCTAAACTAAGCCCTACAGGCTGCGTTAAGTGCCAAATTCACGGCGTAAAAACGCTCTCAAAAAGGATTATGTCGTAATACCTTGATTACAGTTGTCTCATAGGTTTGGCAAAAGGAGTGTTAAGGTGACGGGGTTCACATAGAACCGTACAAGTAAAACGAGTTGATGATTCACGTTTCAACAAGACAGGTTACTCTCCGGTCTGACCCAAACAACAGCTGGCGTGATGCGGGATATTAGACCGCCGATCACATCGTCAGTCATAATCACTGGATCTCTGGACTTGAGCGAATGCTCCAAGTACTTCTCGGCAATCTGCTCCCATCGTCTTGGCTGCAACTTCCTGAAATCCTTGATGTCAGGACTCCATTTACCAGGTTCGATCTACGTAAGCAAACTTTAAGTGTCGAAACGACACAGACGCTCGATATGACGGTAGCGTGTCGCAACAACTGGCGGCACCCGAAAGTGCTGTTAACAAATAATTCCGCTTAATGTTGCAGAACCAGCCAACAGGATAACAATAATAAAAGTCTTTCCTCAACTGTTGTAAAACTTTGAAACGATACCAACGTTTCAGCCAACTAACAGTAGGCGTTCATCAGGGCGAATGGCGACTCGAACAGGAGAGCAGTAAAATTCACTGAACGCGCGTGATTGGATGACACTGATAACTACGTTGAAAAGGCACAGGAGATAACGGAGTACAGATAATGGAGTAGAATAAAATAACAGCAGTAAAAAACTAACTGTACGTCGAGTCAAAACGAATCAAAAATATGCAATCTCGTAATAAGTCAACTATAGCCAAACGTCGCTTTGTAGATTTTTGGAAAAAGATCTGAACTCTTTTCGTTAATGACGTTGGGTGTGGAATTAATGAAGAATGATTCAATGAAACGTCTTTTCCTAAAATCATTCTCAAAAGCAACGATCTGAATTTTCGACCAATTCATTCGATGTTCCAATTCTAATGCATGTTTAGCAAGGGCACTTTTTTCAGGATGAAAATGTTTTATATAGTTGATATGTTCTTTCGTGCGTGTACACGCAAAAATACACGGATTTAAATCATATCAGATTTAAATCAAACGCAGTTAAATCAAATCAGATTTAAATAAAAAATTATGATTTTTTATCACGATTTTTATCAACCCTGGCAATGACCTTGTGTGCATCTAAATTTCAACCAGCAGTAGCTCTTACCTGAACAGTGAACAAGACAGCGACATCTTTGAATGGCGCATTATCATTCTCGCAAAACTGATAAAAGACTGTTGCTGCGCCAGCGGGTATCAGTTCCAATCTACTGACCACAGCAGCACACGAGCCAGCCCTGAAGTTTGCAGAAATTTGTTGATCTATTTCTTTTTTGGCATCCAGCATGTTCATGTCATGAACTGCAGGTCCAGATACCTGAGAAACAGCATATCACCTGTTTATTGACTTACTAGGTTCAACACAGCTTGAGTGCCAACGTCCGAAACAACACGAGTTTCGCTCAGGCTGTGTTTCTCACTCTTCAACAAAATTTCATGGTATATCCTGAAATTCCCACAAATACCTCAATTGTTACCTCAGTAAAAAGAACGGAAGGCCCATCGAGTGTTTAATGCAAACGACTCGAAATCTGAGGAAAACTAATCTGACTGAACGTTTTTTATCTGATGACATACGTTTAGATGACATTTGCATCTTTGCACCTGCAGTTGAATGAACTCGTGCACCCTCTTGTTTTGAGAGTTGTTTCCAATGCGAAGGAAATCAAAACTAACGAGTGATGGCCGTTAGTCTTGATTTCCCTCGTATTGGAAACAATTGACTCAATATGAAACAAACGATTCAGAAAAAAGTTAGCCGGTCACTGAACATCAGCAACATTTCACAGTCGGCAAAACTGCACTAAACTAAATATTCACCAAGCTGATCAGTGTCTGACATAAAGTTAAGACCAGCGAAGAGCAACGGTGCAGCATTTGCTGATTTGCACATGTATCACTGCCAACGAGTTTAGCTTAGATTGCAGTAAATTTTAAACAAGTATTGAATTTCAACTGCGCGCAATGCTCGATCATTCACTGTTCTCGATCGGTTTAAAGTTAAGATCTGTTCGAACTCCGCCAAAGTTTTCTTTCACTTTTTTGGAAACCTGCCCACTGCTGGTTGGAATCTGCTGTGAAGCAGGTTTATACATTGTCGGAAGCTTACCAAGAAACTCTCAGAGCAGTTAATGGAATACGCATCAGCGAGTTCCATCGCAAGGCATTCCGTTGTTTTCTGAGCGCTCTCCTCTGAAACAAGCATGATCACAGCAGGTTGATCGTGCTGTGAATACGCGACATGTCTCTCCAAGGCCACTCTTGAAACACAGTTAATGGCATTTTCAGTGTTCACTCTCTCATAGCTGCACAAGCGCAAATGCTTCATGGCAACACAAAATAACTTTCACCGTAAATACAATTCAAGATGTCGTTTGAAACGACCAAATAAAATAACTAGAATAGGCGACAAGTTTGGCTGAACCACATTATAAAGCAAGTACTTTACAGCCAGCCACTGACGATTTTTGTCACCTTGACCGTCAAAGCAGTGAAATCAACCCAAAGCACTTGAAGTACAAACTTTTGGCTTTTAAAACAAAACCAGAAGCGATTCACGGGGTTCCTATGTCATTTTGATTATAAATTTCCTGACTTTTTCCAGACTTAAACTTTTCCGAATGACATACCCAGGTCAAATGCAGGCACTACAATACTTAACTAGAGCTCGATCGATAAGTTTTTTTTGGGCTGATACCAATGTTTTTCATTTTTCGTTGCCGATGACTGATATTTTTGCATTACTCAAACTACAGATGAAAGGCATTACAGTGCATTTTTTCTTCAGGCCACATCAACAAAAAAAAAATAATTACAGAAGTTACAATTATGAAAAAGTAGATTGTGGTAAGTTAAGAACAAGAAGTGTCTATTTTGCCTTGTGAGACAAAATGTACATTTCTGGAGCTATTTTGCCACCAGCCGAACATGACTGGCTGAACTGGTCACATGACAAGTTTGGATAGCATGACTGTCTAAGACAGGGGTTCCCAACCTTCCTCTTACGATGTACCCGTTTAACATTCTGACAAATGACCATGTACCCCTTCAGCATTTCAGCAAACTACCATGTACCCCTTCGGCATTTCGACAGATGAACACTAGGGGTGCATCAGCTCCCCCTTACTTTCTAGTTTCAAGCCTGCCTTTCTTTTACTGGTGAGGTTAGCTTAGAAAATAACTTCTGCAAAGTTTGGTGCTGATCTGACCAAATTTGACCCCCCGACACGGCCAGTTTTTGCAGGGTTCTACACCATTTTTTCATGTTTTTTTTTGTCACTAGAGAGCGCTGTGTTCAATAAACTAAAAAATGTTGATAAACAGATGCCCGTACTTCTTTCACATATTTTGAAAAAAAAATTCTAAAATATGTTGAGGGGAAGCAAAAATATTCGTAGTTTTGTATGTTTATTTTGCTCAAGAGTGCCACTAGTGGTGATAAAAAAACGTGGAATGTCTCACTAAGTACTAATGCAAATCAAATGAAATTGGTGTCTACTCCCCTATTTTCAGGGATGAGGAATTTGTTTTTGCTGTTACTTGTTCACATTTTTACCCCTGGAGGGCACTATAAACAATTAAATACTATTTCAAACAAAATATTAACTCATACCAAGTTTTTGGACTAGAAGTTGGTAACCAGTTAGCTTGATTTTGACGAAGCACAGTGAATAGCATGTACAAGCTAACAATAAATCATACAATTTTGAGTTAAAGATAAATATTATGTTTTCAACTCAGGTTGTTGTCTTACGGAGCAAGAAACCAAGATCACCACTTTGAAGTATGGTGGGAGTTTTCAGCTACTTTAGAATGCTTTGAAAATGGTTTTCTTTTTGTGACAAACCATTAAAATCTTGGCATGGTTTTACCTTGCGTTCAGCATAATTATTTGCAACATGAATAATGTCAACAATGAATTTTCCTTGCTGGTATGCATCATTTGCTTGCCATTGAGTCACTGGAGCGTTAAAAAAACTGGTAAAGACCAATAATGCAAAAAAAGCTCCAAGAATCATGTCATTTAATGCTGATAGGTCATCTGAAACAGTTGCAGATAACAGGCATTTTATAAAACCTGGTTTTCCAAAGCCAGAACCACGTCTTTTGGAGCTTTCATTTTCTAATTTGGATTGTTGTCCACTTCATTGGTTTTTAATGTCAGTGGAGCCAGTTCCTCAGTAACATACCACAAGTGGCGCGTTATTTATCAATCACAGAGTCAAATTTCAGCAAATATATATTGCAAATGCATTATGAGCAAAAGATCATGTTTGGTGCAGAGGATGAGGTTGCTGCAGAAACAGAATACTAAAAACTGACCAAAACCTCTCATTTCTGAGTTGTCCAGATGCAAATAATATTCCGTTGGGAAGTAGAGATGAAATTTGTGATCTTAGTAGTTCAATTTTAATAGCATGCGGCAACATGGACATCCACCATGCTAAATAGAGTGCACCCGGTGCATTAATTGATGAAAATTCAAGAACTGCTTCACCTGGAAATGCAGAGATTTTGTGGTAAGATGGTGTTTGGTCCACCCCAAACAGCAATACTGGATCCCAAACTGTTGCACGTCCAGCCATTCAAACCAAACCAGACAAATTATTGCTCTGGTTTTCAGTTAACATCACATAGGTCAGGGGTTTTCAACCTTTTTTTGCTTGTGGCCCACTAAATTAGTAAGAAATGACGTTGGCCCAGATTTCTAGCATTGTCATTGGATTGAAAAGTTAATTTGAAACTGTTTGACAGAAATGGTTCAGATTTGAAGCATTTTACCACAATAGTGTTTAATGTACGGTTGTAAGTTTCACCAAGATAAAGAAAGAAAAGTTGTAACATGAAATTTTGAGTTTATGGTAGAAATTGAGTTTATGGTAGAAAAGCTCTGTGGCCCACTGAAAACAGTGTCACGGCCCACTACTGGGCCATGGCCCATAGGTTGAAAACCTCCGACATAGGTGAAGTCGCTTTGACCAATGTCTGTGTTGCAACCGGAAAGCATGAGCGGCAAGTGCACAGCTCAAAGTTTCACACTGTGGCAGCAAGCAACAATAGAGATCACATGCCATGATCACTCTATTCTTGCTTGTCGTGCCACATATATATGGGTGTTATTCTTTGCGCACATCCTGTTCGTGGTGAATCGCACATTCAACGCAATGCCAACTGAGAGGTTGCAACGCCTGGAATGCACTAGAAGCTGAAACTTCCTGGAGTCTCGATATTATTACGCTTTTTCACAGATGCAAGAATCATTTCCCCCTATTGGCTTATGACAATAACAACAACCTTCACTGTGCAGTTTTCCCACGATATTCATCAGAGAGGAAAGCTGATATTGTGAATATGTGCAAAAGTTTCTTGAGTAATGACAACAAGTGCTGTAGAGATTACAAGGAGCTTATGTTATGGGCACATTTTTACCTTCCACAAAGAAATGCAGTGTCTTGATTTTTCATCATTCAATAGACCTGATTTTCAATCATTCAATTCAACAGATCTGGTGTTTCCACAAGGCAAGGTGGATTGCAAACTTGCTCTATGCCATTAAAATTGCTTTACTAAAATCACAAATTTTTTCTCAGCACCACAAGGAAACAGTGCATCTGTACAATTCCAAAAAAACATTGTTCAGTTTTCAGTATTCTGCTATCTTCTTGGTGGGTATCTGCAGGAACCTCATCCTCTGCACCACACGTAATCCTTTGCTCATGATGCACTTGTAATATATCCTGACATCAACACTGTGATTTATAAACAGCAAAGAGCTTTCACCACCACTTCTGGTATATTACTGCGGAACTGGCTCCACTGGCATTAAAAACCAACGAAGTGAACTTAACAACACAAAATGGCAACTCCAAAAGACATGGTTCTGGCTTTGGAAAACCAGGTTTGATAAATGCCTGTTATCTGCAGGTTTTATAAAATGCCTGTTATCTGCAACTGTTTTAGATGACCTATCAGCATTAAATGACAAGATTCTTGGAGCTTTCTTTGCATTATTGGTCTTTACCAGTTTTTTTAATGCTCCAGTGACTCAATGGCAAGCAAATGATGCATACCAGCAAGGAAAATTGATTGTCGACATTACTCATGTTGCAAATAATTATGCTGAACGCAAGGTAAAACCATGCCAAGATTTTAATGGTTCGTCACAAAAAGAAAACCATTTTCAAAGCATTCTACAAGTAGCTGAAAACTCTCACCATACTTCAAAGTGGTGATTTTGGTTTCTTGCTCCGTAAGACAACAACCTGAGTTGAAAACATAATATTTATTGCAGAAGGTAGGCTTGAAACTAGAAAGTAAGGGGGAGCTGATGCACCCTAGAACACGTACCCCTAACGTTTTTCATGACAAAATATTTTGTCATGATTATTCATAGATGTATTTGACAATAAGCATATAAGGATTTTTGAATGTATCATTCACTGATATATGTATAAATATTTGGAAAGAAATGGTATGTAAATATATTTTTCTCTTCTATTGCTAACCTTAAATGTACCCCTTCAGATAGGCAAATGTACCCCTGTGGGTGCATGTACCCCAGGTTGGGAACCCCTGGTCTAAGACAAAGTTGACTGTGATGTCTGTAAATAGCTCAGTCTGATAGACAAGTAATGTCATGGTTTCAGTGCTGGCGCAGCTTCTTGTTTACATTGTGTGAACTGCAGGCTAAACCCTAACCTAAACCCTTGTCTATTTACATATTGCACTTGTCACATGACCACTTCAACCAACTGTGTTTGACTAAGGTCAAATATACACTAATTCAGGGCTTTCTCAAGCTATGGAAATGTAATTTTGGGGTCGCGAAACAAATTGGCTGGACATGTTTTTGTAAACAAATGAGACGTTTACACGTATCATTAACATCTAGACTAGACCTATCCATCAAGGGGTCGCCTAGAAAAACCTTTTTCAAAATGGGTTCGCAGAACAAAAAAGTTTGAGACGCCTTGCTCTCATTAATAGGATGGTTTCACCCATCATGCCTCCTGCAGTCCATAGCAATTTCTAGGACTCACAGTAGTCTAACTCTAAATCAACAAATGCACAAACAGGCATACATTTGTTGCGTATAAGTAGGCCCACTCCCTGTGTACTGTGTAGACATCTGTGCCTAGGCTCAGATGTCATGAGTAAGTAAAAAACAATGACCAACACATTCAGGGCCAGCCCTAGCACGTGCGGGGCCCAACACAAAACCTAGGCGCGGGGCCCCTCTGAGCAGTGGTTTTTATGACGTCGAGAGTGCAGATACAAAGCCTTACTACGAGAATTGGGCACGTTTGCTGAAGTTTGGTAATAGAGGAAATTCATCGCTGGTTCTAACGAGAGCGCTGTTTGTTAACAATGAGATTTATAAGCCATTTCTACTGAATTATCGAGCGCAAGGGGTATCTAGAAAAAATGAACAATCTACCTAAACACCAATGCACGGGGCCACCAGAGGCGCAGGGCATCGGCTTAAGGCCGGCCCTGGATACCTTGAAACCATAACTTCATTGCAATGAAGAATTGTACAATGCTGTTCTTTTTGCTACTCCTGTTGTTTCGTAGCATTTGCCACCAGGTTTCAAATCAAACAAACAGATGAATAAGCTCTTCTGGTGATTATATTTTATTATCAGCCAACATTTCGCCCACCTATTCAAGTGGGCTTTTGCCCTAAAGAAGCCCACATTGCCCTGAAGAAGCACACTTGAATAGGTGGGCGAAACGTTGGTTGATAATAAAATATAATGACCAGAAGAGCTTATTCATATGTTTGTTTGAATCGTACAATATCGTATTCTACGCAAGCCTGGACCACTGCTCACTGTGACGTAGGCACTTTTTTGCTGCACGTTGAACGCAAGGCTGCCTGGAGAGACTTTGATAAAACAGCTAACCAACACAACAGCACGTACCCTAGTTTGTTCGCAGACAATCATCTGCTTACCATGCCAAAACCTTTGAGGGAATGATACGTCTTTGAGGGTTTTGTCGGGACTGTTGCACAGCGGTCTGATTATTATTATGCATGGAGGCTCTGTGTGCTAGGAACAGGACAGATAATTTGCATTAATCAGCAAGGGGCAGAGACGAAGTGGCAACTTGGGTTTCCGAACACTCCGTGCAAAGCAGCAGCACAACACTTTTATGAGCAAATATTACCGATATATATCCGCAGAATTTTGCCGATACAATACATCGGCAGCATCGTCATATCGGCCGATATACAGTATATCGCCATGCTGACACATCGGTCGAGATCTACACTTAACATGATGAAAGTAAAATTATGAAAATGCATGTCAAAAGATGAAGTCTGGGAAATTATTTTCTTTTTTCATACAAACAGAACAAAAGGTTTTTTTCCAGACTCTTCCAGGCTGAAAAATGACCGAACTTTTTTCCCTACTTTTCTAGACCCCGGAGGAACCCTGAATACATCACGAACATTTGCACTGTCTACAAGGGCTTATGGAGCTGGAAAACGTGACATAACTAAACAAAGCATGCAACACAAAGATCAACTACAGGGAATGCACCTTTGTTACCATACGCGTAACTATTACATCCATGAAGATGACTGGAAGTGAGCGACACATTTTGCACAACCGTGGATGAAGTGTAAGTCCCGCAACGCAACAATTTCTGAAGAAGTGTCGAAGTAGTCGTTGCATCGGAATATTATTTCAAGTGGGAGACAGTGCAAATAAGCGCAAGGTGACATATACACAGCTTACTTTACCACTTTCCAGAGCCTTGGATCCTGCGAAACAAACTGACTCCGCAACATTGATAACTTTTCCTGAAACCTCTGCAGTTTGGAAGCATGCTCAGGAGCATTGCTGTCTGTTAGAAAGTCATACAACACAACAGCAGCGACTAAAATGGCGATTCCAACGAAGAAAGATCTGAGACGTGCGCCAGCTACATCTGCCTGTTCACCAGTCGTCTCACGAGGCCCCACATCAACACTCGATTTACCACGCTTGGCTGTGTGGGGTTTGTGAATTGTTTTATGGGGTTTGTGAATTGCAAACGATGGAGCATTGGAGCTACTATCTGATTCAACATCATCTGAAGCAGATTGGGGTTCATACTGGTCTTGAGAATATCCCTGTGAGCTGTCTTCATTATCATTAACCGAACGTTGAGTTGGATTGTCAGGAGAAAATGGTATTGCACGTCCTTCAGTAGACAAGGTATCCTGTGGCTGGGTAGAACCGCTGGTGTCAGGAGAGTCGGTCATAGCTGGCACCTGTTGCTTCTTCCGGTTAACGTTTTCTTCATCACTTTTCTGTAGTGTCGTATCTTTTGACGCAGCTGTGCCCCTCCGACCGCGTGAACTGCTGCGTGATGAGATCCGGCGGTTATTTGAACTCAGCCGCTGATTTTTGCGGCCAGATCTTGTTTCTGAAGGATGAAAACACATTGCAAAAGATTGGTTCTTTAAATTTCATAATATACGACTCTCAACATTATCGGTTTTTACCTAACTCAATGAGGAAAGTACAATCTAAGAAGACAAGTACCAAAAATGACAGTGGTTGGAAAAAAAGCCCCGAAATACTGGTATCAACGCGCATGCACGTTTTTCAAACCAGCGAACATCATCCTGTAACGAATTGAAAAAGCACACTTTCAAAAAATTCATTTAGCTTTGATCCAAAACCATTCTGAGTTTGTTTTTTATCACTGACAAAATTACCATATTCAGTAGTATTATAAGGCCATTTTGCGTTCCTTTAACTGATGCTATAGGATAAATTTACTTGATTATGGGATCCCAACAGCACCATCAAAAACAAACATTTTTGCACCTGAACTCCAATATAAAGTTAACCACAAAAAGTTATTTAAGTTTTAAGTGTACCTTGGTTTCTACATATTTTCTGAAAACATTGCTTCAGTGCAGTTCAGTAATCTCGGGTACATTTTACAGAGATACCATAACAGGCTTGCAACATATTTTTAAAAGACCTTTTATAGTAGCTATCCTGATGATCTTGGGGTATAGGTTACAACAGCACCATTTAGATACCTCGTTTCAGTCAAAACTATGCATATGCTGCAACTACACAACTCAGATGCACTTTTCCAGCTCCAGCAACAGCAGTTACCAGCTGATTTTTTTTCACAGAAACATTTCAGTCATTTTTTTGTTGAGATATTTTGGTCACTGAGACATTTTGGTCATTTGTCTCAAGCCTGTATTAAAACTCACTGTAGCAATGTTAATTAGCCCATATTTTCAGATATTCTGACTTAATTTTTTCAGTCATTTCAAAAACATTTTGAAACCAGGTTACCAACCAAAGACAACAGGCACTGGGACATAACACACTTGGAAGAAATACACTGAATGCTATGCAGTTTCATTCATAGCTGTGAGCATCCAGAATCAGTAACATTCCACAAATTAGATCGGCCAGTAGGTTGTTACCAATGACCTGGAACAAACTTACACATTACTGACTTATTCACCGTCTATTCCAATGGTTAACCTTTTCTCTACCATGCCTTCCTTAAGTAATTATCCTTTGTTTCAAATCCCCTTACTTTAAACAAGTTGTAAAAGCAAATTTATTTCTTGGTAAATCGCATTCCATGTTGTGGCCCCCTAAGGGCATGTGCCCCGCAAAAATTCACTGACATTCCCCAGGGAAGCATGCCCACAGTTAAGAACCACTGGTCTATTCTGAAATTACAAACAAGATGCATTAGAGAGCTCAACTTTTTCAAGATTTTTGGGCCAATAGTGAAATTTTTTGTTTTTATTGCTGATAACCCCCAATATTTTTCCATCACTCAAAACCAGAGTTAAAAAGACATTACAATGCATATCAAATGAACTCACAAAAATGGGATTGGCTTGCAGTTAAAGAAAACGAGAAGCTTTTCGTTTTTCAAAACTAATGGTTTAATAATCCAAACTTCACGTGAAGAGAAAGTTCGCAAAACACAGTTTTTAACATTGTCTATTCACAATGAACATTTTTGTCTTCATACACAAATCCAGTAATGCTGAAAAACATTCACTGGGTACTGAGGTTAGTGCTGATCTGTTTTTTTTCAGACATGACTGAAATCTTTTTTGAATGACCAAAAAAATGAAGTCATTTCAGTTAGAATGTCTCAGAATAAAGGCTCATGAACACTGTTGCAAGGTCAGATACATCTGCAAGACAAATGAGTGAAATGTCTCAGTGACAAAAATGTCTCAGCAAAAAAAATTACCAAAATGTTTCAGCAAAAAACGCTTTGAAGTTATGCTTTGAAGGTGCTGATCAGCTGAAATTTGAAGGAGCAAATAAATTTGAAGGTGCAAACGTTTTGAAGGTGCTGATCAGCCAAATTTTGCCGATGAAATACATTGACATCAAGTTGATATCAGCCACTAGGTATGATGCACCAATCAAGTTCTGTATATCTTGTTTTGATATGGTATTCATATATGCTATGGCTACAACTTCAGGAAAGCAACCGAAGGGATAGCTGTGGAATAGGTGACATGATTATATTGCTGACAAGTTGAGTTAGAGTTATTCACAAACCATAGGATATTTTGGGAACTTGCAGCAACCCTTGCAAGAAGAAATGCAGTTTGGAAATAAGTATGAGAAAAGAAAGGCTTCATTCAGCAGTGACAATGGAGTTTGTTACAAATCAGCATTTTAGGAGTGGTCACTTCCACTTTTCTATTCAAGTTGAAAAGTGCAAGACATATTCCTAAATTCAGAAAGAACAAAAAAATGGCTTGAAACAATTTTTAAGATGAACTTTGCATGCTGGTAACCCACCTTTCATGACTTGAATATGTAGATCAGCGCATCAATTTTTCTTTGCGGTTCACAGAGCATCAAAACGGTGAGAAAACCATAACCAACAAGAAACGTACAGCCAATTTAACACACAATCACTTCCTGAAAGATAAGCACATGCATGCAGTTAAAATCCATGAGATCATGGATAACAGGAAAACAAGATACAAGTAGACACAAATTGATGTCAAAAGTTTTGCTCAGACATGAAGCTTGTGACACGTGTACACCAAAAGCACTGTACCATGATTTACATTAAAAATCTCAATAGTCAGAATTAACAGGAGAACGCTATAGTTGGCATTGAAATCTAAAACCTGTTGGCCAAGTCATTCCTAAGACATTACAGCATTATCTTTCCCAAAACCCCATGCCAAAAAATCATCAACATGCCTAACAATAACTCAGAAAATTTTTGAAAAAAAACACCAGTAAAATCCTCAAATTTTCTGGAAATCAACTTTCTCTATGCAATCAACAGCAAGCAGTCTTTTCAATAGAAACAGCATGCACGCCTTATACACCACTAAAAATACTTCATAAAATGTGCACATTTGAGTGGAAAACTGATAATGACATTCAATTTACACACCAAAAAGGTAGTGCAAAGTTCACTTCCTTGAAATTTTACAGACCTCGAATACAAGTTTGGATTATTACAAATCTTAAAGCAAACATAAGATCTAAATCAGCTATGTCCAACCCACGGTCTAGTCGAAGGTTTGGTGCAGCCCAGTTTAGGTTTTCAGTGCAATAAAAGTATCCTACACGCTGATAACCAGTTCTTATTATGATAATCTTGAATTTGGCATTTTTCATGCAGGTGATCCTCAGTGCCACTTTATCACGTCTGTTACCATTGCAGGTAAGATTCAAACTCTTTCAGTTAGCTTAAGCTAAGTTTGGTTTGCCAAGATGAAAGTAAGCCATTAAATTGCAGCCCTCATTAATATCCCATTCAATGTGCAGCCCTGGTTTAAGTTAGTGACATAATGGTTTAGTAAGGCATTTGGGTTGGACATCGCTGACCTAAATGCATGCCATGTACTCAAATGCACACCCATTATTTTTTCACAAACATTCCACCATAATACAATGTGGCTATTATAAGTGACTTGAGCAAAAATAGTGAACCCAAAAAATGCTTCACACACTATGCAGAAAACTGTCTCTTATCATTTTTCCTGGAACCAACTTGCTTGTAGATTTTAGACTTCTGATTTGTGTTTTTGTACTGATTGCGACGTGTCATCTTGCTTGCTTTTTTACTGTGCACATTGAGATCAACATGAGGTGGAACTGTAAACCCAAATGACAAGGCAACTTTTTCAAGATCCAGTGTTTCAACGTTAAAGATTGATTTCAATGAGTGGGATGCATAAGCTCTAATGTACGACTTGTAAGCTTCCTGAGAAGATTTGTGAAGGAAATAATTTTTTTGAATAAGTCTCTCCAACTGGCTTTGAATGTTTGCAATTTTTGACCATGAAAACTCAAATTCATTTAAAGGCACTCGTGCTTGACGAAGGTAGCGCAAGAAACCAAGTTCTTCAGGCCTCATTATTAAGAGAGCATGACCTTTACCATGGACACCACGAGCCGTTCGCCCCACACGATGAATGTATTCTTTGGGATCATCTGGAGGATCATACTGCACAATCCAATCAACTTCTGGAATATCCAAGCCACGAGCAGCTACATCAGTGCACAAAAGTATACCCTTTTCAGAGTTGCAAAACTGAAAAAAAGTGGTTGTTCGTTTTGTTTGTTTCTGTCTACCATGAATGCTCATGCAAGGCAAGTCTATATAATTAAGTAGTTCATAGTGGTATTTCACACTCATGCATGAAGAGAAGAAAACCATGATTTTCTTATCCCTGTTTCTTCTAAGAAATGTGAATAGGATAAGGAATCTCTTTTCTGAAGGGCATACAACATACCCTTGCTCCAAACCGTCTCTTGTTGCCATATTTGTTACATCATCAACTCCAACGTAAAGAGGCATTTTTTTCAAGGAAACTCTTGCCAAGTCTTCTACTTTCTTTGTTTGTGTTGCTGAAAATAACATTGTTTGCCTGCGTTTAGGTAGGATTCGTACAATTTGTTTCATTTCTTCTTCAAAACCAACTTCTAAAATTCGATCAGCTTCATCAATGATGAGACACTGCAAGTTTCGAAACATGAACTCTGGTGTGTTTTGCAAGTGATCCAGAAGTCTTCCAGGAGTTGCCACAATCAAATTTATCCCATTGCCTAACTTTTTAGCTTCTGATGACCTGTTGCTACCTCCCATTATCAAACCAAATGTTTGGCAATGGTGTTTCATAACATCTTGAATCACACCATATATTTGCATTGCAAGCTCTCGAGTTGGTGATATGATAATTGCACCTGTTCCATTTCGGGGCATGAATCGAAGTTTATACAGTAACTCTACTGCTGGAATAAGAAAAGCAAGAGTCTTGCCACTTCCTGTTTTTGCTGAGGCTAACAAATCACGACCTTCAAGCAATGGTGGTATAGATTTTGCTTGAATTTCCATCATATGTGTAAAACCCATGTCTTCAATTGCTTTTAATGTCAAGTCACTTACACCCAAAGATGCAAGAGAAGCAAATGATGTATCATGAATAATTGAATTATTACAACTCTTAATTTCTATTGAAGTCCCAGGAACTGTTGCAGCATCTGTGCAAACAGCATCATCAGCAACTTCAGAATCATATTTCAGCACTTGTTGATCTTCTCTGACCTGCACCACATTTTGCTGACCATTTTCTTCAGTTGCTTCGGGTTGGCCATGCAACTCTGAATAATCACTGTTAGTGGATACCATTGATTCGCTTTGCAATATTCTTTCTCGCAGTAATTTTAACTGTAGTTGTCTTTGCTTTCTTTTTCCCAGCTTCTTCCTAACTTTGCGCATATGGTCAGCCATATCTTTTAGAAACAAGACCTAAAATTAACAACTGAATTATCAAGGTTTTTAGATTATCTTATGTTTCTTCAACCTAAAACAACAGTCCAGTTAAATCAAGAAGCCATCAGTCAGAAACTTGCATATGACGACATTATCAGCAAACGCTAGTTTGACAAAATTATGTTAAATAAAAAATAGTTGAGACATTTGTTTACACATGTTTTTACTCTTAAACTCATAAAAATCTTGAAAAGCCAGGCCGGGTATTTATTTTTAAATTAAATTAAGTTGCATATTTTAAATAATAAAGGTCAATACACCAGCTAAATTTCTATTCAACAAACCAAAATACAGGGTGACTCAAAAAGATGCGTACCCATATTTTGTTCGATAAAAAACCCATTTTTTAACGAATGTCTTTTCTGTTGCAGGACGTGATAGGTGAATCTATGGATGATTGTTTGCAGCTATAGTTGCCCCAAAAATGTCTTGGACAAATCAGCAGAAGATATTCTCCCTGTAGACCTATTTTGCAACAAAATCATACGAGAGTGTACGGATTCAGTTTCGAAAACGTTTCCATTGTCGCAACTTTCCACCAAAATCAACGATTGTTAGTTGGGTTACGAAGTTCAGAGAGCATGGGACTGTAGTGAACTTATGTTCTAAAGCCACAGGGCGAACTTATTCAGGCAGGAGAAAGAGTGCAAGGACAGAAGAAAACATTGCTGCAGTGAGGGACTCAGTAGGACGCAGCCCTAGGAAATCAGTGCGTAGACGCAGCCAAGAACTCGGAATGACAAGGGA
>Ga0210059_1004831_pt1 | contig 21721 bp, 14 predicted proteins | sample Ectturendosymbi2_FD_188042 | JGI IMG/M metagenome (GOLD analysis project Ga0210059, IMG submission 188042) | Ecteinascidia turbinata endosymbiont from Florida, USA - Sample 2 (SPAdes) (version 2) | ecosystem: Host-associated > Tunicates > Ascidians > Unclassified | place: Key West, Florida...
CTTCAGAAGCACTGGCACTAGAAAGTGACTCTAGCATGGGTGGCTTAGGAATAGGTAAATCTTCACAATGTGGCACTGGAGCAATTGAGGATGGTATGCTGGGGTAAACAATACTTTTTTTGTCTTTGCTTTTTCTGTAGTGGGACACATCTACCATGCAAAAATAGCAGTCAGTTAGATGGTTAGTAGGCTCCCGCCAAATTCTAGGAATTGCAAATGGCATACACTTTATTTTTCCTCGTAACCATCCTTCCAAGGTTGACCGACAACTTCTACAGCAAACATGAGGAGCCCATGTTTTGTCTTGGTCTCCGACAGGCATGCCAAAGTAAGAACTATATGCAGAGACAAGTTTCGTTCCGGGAGAAATCTTGTGCTTTTGTTGCTTGGTGCCTATGTAGTATCCACATATATAGCAAAATGAATCTGGTGACAGACGACATTTTCTTTTCGATGACATATTCTAGCTAAGAATAAAGTAGTATTATATCTGAAAAACACAGCTAGATTGTGAGCTTGGTACTTCTACAAAATTAGCCCTTATTGAGCAAAACCTTTTCACTATTTAAGCTACTTCACTGTTCGTAGGCAATCCTTCACTGTCATGATATAACTCTTAATACCTTCACGTCATAAGTGGAGGACTTTTAAGCCACCTTGGCCCACTTTGCCTGGCCCTGGGCGCCAACCGTTAGGTGGTAGTATTTCGCTGAAGTTTTTACTGGAAACTAGGCTACAATCCGAGTCTTTTGATACTTTAGATGACCTGCTGGGGTTTCAGGTTCAAAAGTTGTGATGTAATTTAGTAAAAATATTTGACTAATTAGATATTTAGAGAAAAATAGATATAAAATTGTAAATATCTTGAAAAATACTGACAGCAGGAGAAACAAGACGTCAAATTCGGATTCAGCGGCCAAAAATTATCCAGAAAACATCCCAACCACGACATAAAAAATTTTTTGTTGCGTAGTGATATCACAATAACTACTTTTTGCATCAGATTTAACTACTTTGTTACATCTTAACTGAAAAAAATTTTTCTTTTTAAAGTTTTGGACTCTGACTCCTGCTTAAAATCCAAACTGATCGCTGTAAACTTTTGGCAGTGTCTAAACGACCGTATCCGGTTTTCGCTTTGAAAAGACTAAAAAAACGTATCAAACGAAATTCCTGAGCTCTGCAAAATATGTAACCTCTTCTTTACATGTCAGTTGCTTCTCGGATTGAGGGGATTAAAGTGGCTTTTAATTTTTTGTAAGCCCAGACATGGGGTAATAATCGTAATCGTCAATCGTAATCGATTACAATCTTTTGAGTAATCGTAAACGATTGAACTGACCAAAAATGAAATGTAATCGATTACTTTGCCATTTTAATCGTAATCGACGATCACTTTCGCGAATAAACTGGGAAATCTTCACCCTACATCACTGCGCGATGAATCGCGGTTGTGGTGGCTGGGTTTCCTCCTTTATCATCGTTTGTTATGGTCATGTTTCAGGGGAGGCTATTTACCCGTCTATGTGGTTTAATTCCAGGTAGTCCAGGGGCAAGCACAGCGATTCTAGTTAATTCTCTCTTTGTTCCAGCTAGCCTTAAGGTTGGCCGCCAGAAGTAACGTAGTGAGTCTAGTGACACATAGCAACAAAAATAGGAGCTCTTCTTAGAAACGGGTTGACACTCCGGCAACAGAATAGCGGGACATTACGAGGAGAGGTGATCGTTTCATTTATATATATTCAGAATGAACTTATGAATACAAGTGCTGGAGTAGGCTATGTATGTAATTAGTCAGTGGCAGTGACCGGGTTTCCTTAAAAACTTTGGGGGGGACAAACCTTATTGTTTGCATTTCGATGACGTGACCATGTTCACCCAACCGTAGTACGACCTTTTTGCAAAATAGGCCAAATTGGGGGCGCATTATGGTATTGATACCTGGCTACTCCCATCGTGGTTGTATAGCAAATAGTAGTGTACACAAGTATGCAACGATGCTATTTCCAGAGCTGGGCAGTAGCGAGCTACTGTAGTGAGCTAATATTCGAGTAACGATAGCACGAGCGCCGCTCTTTTTTGAAAAAAATAATGGGTGCGGTAGCAAGCTATCACCATTTTACCACTACCGCTATTCGCTACTTTGGCGTGACTGGTGGCCAAAGGAAAAAAGTTCGCAAGAGTTCTTCCGTCAGCACACGTTCATAGTAACTCCTCTTCACACTGTTTTGCGCTGATTTTGGATGATTTGTTTGCGGTACGCTAGCAGCATTAGGAAACATTTAGCTCAGGTTGCTTTTGACCTGATCGATAGGTTCCACGTTTGTTCGGTAAAAACTCAGCATCAGCAACCAACTAGCTGGGGTTTCCAAGCATTGGCTACTGCTACCGGTAAAGCTGCGATTGACTGAATTGAATGATTGGAATAATATGGTACTGGGTTGAAGATTTCGCTTCATGTGTAACTACGGTTTTTGTTTTGAAGTATATGTCAATATGACAGCTTTTGTAGCTTGGTTCAACTTCAGTATATTTGGCTGTATAACTTGAAGCAAGATTATGATTCTGCCTTTATAGGTGGTGGCGTAGCCAAGGGCATGGGGAGACATCTTCCCCCCTGGGCGCAGCATTTTGAAGGCGTAAATAGAGGTTGGAATATCACGTAATAATCATAGGCGTCGGAAGGGGTCAGGGGGCCAAGGCACCCCTGGATTTTGAAATTTCGCATTTTTCTGTTATATTTTTAGCAGAAGAGGTCGTTTTGATAGTTTCGAGAGGGATAAATGATATTTAATCACTTTTGGCCCCCTCTTGAAAATTTGTATGGTTACCTGTGGAAAAATCCGCTAATGGTCCCCCTTGGAAAAAATTCTTCTGACATCCATAGTAACAATTGCGAAATGTTAAATGTCAGCGGATGCTAATAATTAGGATTTACAAAATGTCGAATGCCAGTCGCTAATACCTAGTGGCAAATTCTCATCAAGATACCAAGGTTCGCAAAGTGAGTAATTACGAACCTTAGTGACTTTTTAAGGCGTAGCTTGTGTTTCCAACAATCAGCGCAGGCTTGTGGTTTGACTCAGGGCTGCGTTACAATGCTTTCAGAGAGTCACGGTTGTGAACTTTCCCACATCGTTCTCATTCCGTAGTTGCAACAATTGACGGGAATCCAACGTTCACAGTGCATGCAACTGCGCATGCTTTTAGAGCAGCGATAAACCTGCAGTCTGTTGTTGCAACAACAGGTCTGATGTATAGGAAATTATTTCATCTTTTATGATTTTGACAAACTTCATGTTGGAATGGATTTGATGTGGTTCTGAAGGTAATTATGATGATTTTTATTTGTGTGATGTTTAAATAAATCCTGACTACTTTTGCAAAATTCTAGTTGCTATTGGGCAACAGCGTTGAGTAGGCTATATTAGTTAAAATTGTGTACTTTTCAGTTACTCCCAGGGAGACCGGAGAGCGGGGTATTGCCACCCCTGTTCTTTCAAAAGGGAAGTAACGGAGGCAGAGGTAACGTTTCATAACAGTGTCATAGGGAATTTCATGGTTAACAAGATCTATCTGAAACAAATTTATTGCAGCTATTCACGCACCCATAACATTCAGAATGGTTTTCCACACTTTCTGTTATTATTTTTGAGGTCAACATTGTTGCTGAAGACAAACAAACATATTGGTGAAGAACTTTTTGTTTTTTATAAGTTTGCATTTCCCTCAACACTATTAATGAGCCGATGCCCTACCGCTGCTTCGGCTGTTACCTGTGTTTCACGTTATTCCACCTATAAGCTAAGCATCTCCGCAGACATGATTGTCGAAATTCAGGTTACAAAATTGCTAACAAACTTTTTACAGAGAGTCACTGGCATTAGATTTTATCTAGGAATATGACACATTTAAATCATATCAGCTTTCTGGCAAAGTAATCGGTGAATTTTCCGCAGCAAAAGCAAGAAAACTTTGCCCTTGGAAATAGATAATTGCAAGTAAAGCATCAGATTGCAATGTTTCTTTTATTTTATGCTGCCACGAACGCGCCGGGTGGGGAACGCGCCGGCTGGGAGAGCTTTAGACTGAGTTTGTCCCCAAGCGCAGGAAACTCGAGGTACGCCACTGCTTGAAGTGTCGTTTGTTTTATGCAAAGTGCTTTCACATCTGTTGCTGCAACATGATGGGCTACTGTAGATACAAATGCTGTTTGAAATATAGCCTACGTAGTCGTATTTAATTTCGTTTAAACCAGCACGAAAAAACTTTTTTAGCTTAGCTTGGTAATGAAATGTCGCTTCTTTCCTATGTCACACGTTTTTTTCTTGCAGGCGTCGCATGTTTCTTTCACGTTGCAGATAATTTGTGGAAACGCTATTTTTGTAAGCGTGGTCGCAGGGGTTTTCACTTTGAGCTTCGTGCCTCGGCTTGTGCTAAATATACTCAAAACAACTGCATAATTCCCTTTTTTCTAATCTGACGACTTTAGTCTTATGAAAAAATATCGTATTTGAGAACCGTGAATGACAATGTTATTACTCCACTTTGATAATAGTGTTGTCTGTTTTCATTTGCCTATTTGCATTTTCTTAGATGCTTATAACGTTCACAAATCCAGCAACAAAAATTTTGCACCGGTGAAAAACCATGGTTTTCGCTGAACAATAGTGATTTGCACCGCAAAACTGAATAAAAATCGTCTGTTTGTCTAAGCGATGTCAATCGTGAGCAACATAATCTATGCGATTACAGACATCCACTGTTGCTTTTCAAGTAACATAATCAGTTGCTGCGCTATGTGTCTTGCCAAAATCGAAATGTTTTTGATACTATGTTACAATTCAACGGTTTCGCTGGACTACCCTCCCGCTTGCAGCGGAACTGCTATATAACTCAGCATCTTGGAAAACGCTCTTCAAAACCGACCGAGTTGAAAATATTTTTTTTACGGCGTAGCATAAACGCCCATAGAAAGCAAAGCTTCTTTGTTTACCAAGGGTTGCACTGCTTGTAAGCAAACCTGCGAAATGGTGCCAGTTGTTTTGGCACCGAAACATTTCGTCATGTGTATTGTAGTGTATCAAACCAACACTGGACATCGAGCATCAAGCCTTTACAATGAATCCAATACGCAGAACAAATTTACATTCAAATGTTGAAGATGTCACGCTTTCAACGTTGCGCACTTTGCTTTACAATCTTCGCTGATGAAGTTGTGCTTTTGATATTTGTCTTGCAAACATTTTCCTGAAATCGTTCACCAATGTATTTTGTTTGATCCTCTCTTTCTTCACTTGAAACATTTCGAAGCATCTGTTATTTTTTGTTGTAAAAGGTATACTGGTAGACATCGGATGTAATTTGTGACATTCCCTAGTACTCCAATCGCAAATCAGAAATTTTCCATACACACTAAAAAAATCTGTCTCCTGTGTGAAACTATTTTCATTGAATAATTTTACACTTTCGCTACACGAGGCACCGAAAGCGCATTATTTTTGTTTTCTGCTACTCATTCAACGTTCTGCTGTTCAGCAAAAATCAAATGCAGCTACTCTGCCAGACACGAAATGCTTTTTCTACTGTAAAACTCACGTTCTGCGTACAATCGCTATGTTTATTGTTTCACAATAATTTTTTAGTTTTCAACATCAGTGACAACTGCTGAAAAAGTTCGCATAAACTGCGGACTTTGCCAAATCACAATTCCCGGTCACTTAGGGTTTAGGTTTCCGTGCATGCTGCAGCGCGTCAACTCAATCTCCTACCGCCACGTTTTGAAAACCAAACACACTAGGGAAACTACAGGAAAGTGTACTCTATGAGATGACGGATAAATCACTTCGCGTTAAATTTGTTATTGTGAGTTTGCTTGAACATAATTTAAATCAACAAATGTCACTGTTTATTTTAGTTCTTTCAACTCTACACGCAAAGTTAACGTTGGCGAAAGTTCTGTTTCATCTATATTTAAACCTGACACAGCCCTACCAAACGTCAGGTAGTTGGGAATTGTTTATCATTGCAATTTCGCTGAAATTTTATTTGCCTCCATGTGTTTAGGTAAAAATTGCATGATGCCATTTTTTGCAAGTAGCCATGCCATCGCCTGGGTTAAACAAGCGGAGTTGGTGTTGAAAACGCTTTCTTTGATTAACATTCTTGCCTGACACAGCCATACAAAACGCCAAGTGATTGATTTCTTTTATTATCACAATCTTGCTAAAATTTTATTCACCTCCATGTGCTTAGCCCCAAATAACATGATGTCGATTTTTGCACGTGACCGTTGCCCGAATGTAATACCAAACTTTAGATGTTATAACTTCGCATAAGAAAACAAACTGTTTTCCTACCGCTTGACTTTGATTTTTCCTCAGTTGTTAAATAAATTATGTGTGGTTCCTAGTGTTTTTTTGCATATTTGTATGCAAAAGTTTTTCAGATATTGCGAAAAGTACGCATGGACAATGAATGCACTGATAGGGAAACTTAATTTCATAATGGAATAAAAGAAATTAATTATAGGAGATTTTATATGAATAAGATTTCAGTACTGTGGATGCGTAGTGGTACGTGAAATCGATGTCCTATAAAAATAATTAACTTGATTGATTCGCTTGCTTGCCACCTTTGTGGGGACCCGTAACTTGAATAGGCTTACAGATACGTGCAAGTTTAAATCATAGCAAAAAGACAAAAGCAGACCCATCCGCAGATTCCTCGAAAGCTTTCACAGTAAATCGAAAGCTTTCAATTGTTGATGATAGGAGAGTTATTTTTTTAGAGCTGATGCTGGCTGTTTATTGCGCATTGCATACCTTTGAGACTAAAGCATTCAACACTTCGGCTGCACTTTCAAAAGCTGGAATGTTAAGGAAACGGGGGTTGGTCAATTCGCTCTCGAATATCTAAATATCAATTCTTTGCACGCAGGCTATATGAACTACCTTCTACACAAAACTACTATAGCGAATTCACTGAACCATGCAGAAACAAGGATCTCAGCTTAAAATACAAGTAGTCAGTAATTTATTCAGGGCTTTCACGTAATACATAAAGCAACATAACATTATTTTGAAAATCTGAAATGATGCATAAAAATTTCGTGGCAAGCTTGATTGTGCAGTTTGTCCCCGACACTGGTTGCGGGCCTAATTTACTTTACAAGCGCATGAAACTCTGTGAAAAACAGATTTGATCTTTTATTGCTTGACCATTCTCTTGAGTACTGTAGACCTACGCACAGGGCGAAACTTGCATTGACAAAGGCGATTGTTAGCCTGCAGCAATCGACTCACAAAGCTCAATGCAGTCAATGGGCGTTTCTGCAGTCTGTGTTTAATTTATATGTGCATGCACTGTAAAATAACTTTTCCTATATCATAATTGTTCATTGACTATATTTTTCAGATCACGTTTTTCTTAAACAACTTTTTCTAAAAAACATTTTAGGGTTAGGTTTTTCAAAATAGACCCTACGTCAGTAAAATAACAGCAAAAATATTTTTAAGTGCAGCAAAAGGAGCGGTAGCGAATAGCAGTAGCGATAGTTCGCTACTATTTTTATTCAGTAACAGGCACGGCAGCGCCGCAATTAAATTTAACAAATAGCGGTAGCGGGAGCGACGCTACTAATAAAGTAGCGGTTGCCCACCTCTGGCCATATCTAGATATCTAGACTTAGCACTGCATTTAATATGAAAACTCATTAATTCTGAGAGCTCAAATAGACACAATTATGCTCAAAATTGTGATAATCAATTCTAATTTGGTCAGTTTCGATAAATAAAATATACTGCTACTAATAATCACCACATAGATCAAACAAAAGCAAAGCACAAGATCTTTTGGTATATACCAGCAGTGGAACCAGGCGCGTAGCCATAAATTTTATTAGGGCTGAGGAAAACAACAACTAAGTTTCAACATTTAAATATTATTGATGCTCCTTGTTTTTAAAACATCATCCATAAAACGTGCATGTTTCTGGCGTATTCTCCTGAACAATTGTGTTCAGATTTAAGCCGACAAATAAGAAAGTTTGCTTTCATTGAATTGACAATTTTTGAAAGTTTTGATAGTAAAGTTCCAAGCTTCTACTTTGGATCAAAGCCACCATTTGCTCATAAACCTTTCTTGCAAAAGCGCTAGTAAACCTCTCAGTGCCCAATATTGCACTTGAGATAGAAGTCATCGCGGCCGCCATTATGATTGCGCTTGTTATACTGTATTTACACGCTTCTGATGTACACCGACACAGCACGTTCAACCGAAACCGAACAGCGACTTTGCTCTGAGGCACTGACTTCTGAATCAGGCCTTCTACAAAACTTTCGCGCATATAAGAAGTGGAGTCCAGTTGCCATCCAATTTTTGAGCGATTAATTCACGTCTGTAGTTGATAACCGCATACGCTAGAGTCTTTCAACGCGTTTGAAAATTGTTTCGATTTTTGATGATCCGTAAGATCTTTTGGCTATGTTCAAAATACTCCATAAAACCTTTGTAGCTACTTTAAAACCTACTTCAGTCAAATTGTTTGGTGAGACTTTGCTAAATTTGGCTGACTTCATTGAAATATAAGATGGAATTAAACTGTAAACACAATAGTAAACCCAGTATTACAAAACTTATTGACCGCGCTCAGCTGCAGGTAAGGGTAGTTTAGTATTGCACGTGATTGAATTTGTACAAATCACAGGCGCCTTGAAATTACAATAACTTATCTGCTGAATTTGAAGCCCTAATGGGAAAAATTTCAAATTTAGTTTCATTTTAGTCACATGCGCTTTGCCAACATTACAGGTTGCAAGCTCAGGGATGGATATTAGGGAAGGATGAGGAGGCAATCGCCTTGGGCCCCTCTTTTTCAGAGATACCGTGCTCCCCCTTGCGGTCTTTACACCATTGTTTAGTTAAAAAGGTTATGTACCATTCTAGAGCCACAGAAGCTTTGAAGTAAGTCACATGTTTTTCATAATAAAGCAAAAATTCAGGGAAAATGTGCCACAGGAGGCAGCTTTCAATTGTCTAGCTGCAAAACTTTACAAAATTTTGTTCCTTTCGTATGTATGTTATGCTCTTGAATTTAGTTTATAAACTGAAATGTGAAACAAATTTAACTCTTTTATCCACGTAATCCCACATCTGCCTTTCGCAACGGCGATGTTAAGTAAGGCAAGTAATGGCATTGTCAATTTCCTCAGCACTTGCAAAATGAAAGGTATCATGCTACTTACGTTAGATTTTGCTGCTGACTCTTCTCGTTGCAGTTAAATGATTTCAAATAATTTACTGTAGGATAGGGTGGCAATTAACATTAAATGAAAGCTGAAACACTGGGCTTATTAACAGCATGTCGGAGTCTAATATCTTGACAATACTGATTTTTTACTGCCGGCAAGGTAAAGGAAAATCATTGATGCAAACGTTAAGGCTCTACCTAATTGTGATTGAATCGTCACAATGCATGTCGTCACAAATAAATATGTAGAATGAATGCTATTGTTGCTAAACAGTTACTATGGCGCAATGAGGAAGACTTTGAAACTGAATCGCTTCTTAGACAAGTTCGAGCTTCAGGACATATAAAATTTGCATCACCGCCATATTCACGCATCTATTTTTAGAAGTGTGCAACGACAAAAACTACGATATTGATTTAAGGCTACGCTGACACTGGAAACAAGGATAGGTTATATTTGTAAGTAACATCCACGGTTGTCAGAGATGAATTTGCGATGGTCTTGAAATGAAGCTTACGGAAACATTGGGTGGGATAGAGCAAGCTGGTGCGCCAAAAACAGCTGCGGAAAACGATACTCCAATTTTTACTTGCGGTCATTGATTATGATTACAAAAGGTCAGGTACAAGTTTGTATTCGACTAAAAGCTGAAGCAGGATAGGTTACTTGAGGCAGTTTCGTTGATTTGCACTGAAGTATTTCGTCTGCTTACACTTCAAATATTTTGTTAACCTGAAAACTTTGGAATTGGGAGTGGCTTTGCCCCGTTGCCCCCATAGCTACGCGCCTGGTGGCAACAGTATTCTGATTGCGGGCTGCAGACCAGCGCAGGAATTCTTGATTGAGCGAAGTTCATGTGCACACTGATTCGATAATTCAAATTAAGTAACACAATTTTCAACAATCATGACAATTCAGTTTACATAGAAAATCTATAGCCTATACTGCGTCTACAGAGAATCCAGTGATAATGTTAATTTTTCTCATTTATTCCCTAGTTTTATGATGGGGAAGCATTTCCAATAGTAATGGTACCATGAAATTTGCACAACTACATTACTTTTCATCACAAAATGTTGGGGGGGACAAAATATATTATGTCGCCCCCTGTCCAAAAGTTGGGGGGGACATGTCTCCCCGTTCCCCCGTAAACTCGGTCCCTGACAGTAATTTATATACAGTAAATTAACTTTCTTTCAGAGGAATAAGGTTTTTTAATCCAAGTCGAAAGTACCTTTCCACAACAGTGATAACTAACAAATCAACCGTGATCCACCAGATACTGGCAAAAAAACTCAACGAAACCTGTGAGGTTTTGTCAACCATTAACTGTAATGGTCCAACAGACAGGTGCACAGCTATATTGGCATCACTGTTCATTTCATTTCAAATTAAAAGCTGCGCAGTACTATGTTGGCTTGCAGACGATAAGAAGTAGCCAGCGATTTTGAAATTACTAACAAACGAGTTTTCAGCGTTGCTGGACGAATGTTCAAGCCTGACAGATGTCGTTTGACTGATGAATGATTTGAGACGTTGATGTTTATCAACTGTAACAATTATTTTAAACATTGATTATTTTTGTTTAATCAATATTTTGAAGTGTTTGTTGCATTGGAGTAATTGACGGGAGAGAAGAGGGGCGATTTGACTTCCTTGGCCAGGTAAATGTAAAAACCACCACACCCACTTAGCTTATATTTCGGTTTTGGTATCCTTTTACTAGGTTTTTAGTACGGTATCGTCTTTTTGCGTTCTTCGAAGTATTTTCCAATTGTTTGGCGTTTTAGTACTGAATAGCCGTCCACACCCTGATTTACCATTATTTCTCAAGTTTTTTTGTGAATGTTGACTAGTAGGTCCCTTACAGAGGCCAGTGGGCTTCTTTCAGCTAAGTTTCTTATCTAGCTCAAATCCCAAGTTACGCCACTGGTTTGTTGACTGCACGAACATCTCAGTAAACAATCAAAATTTTTCTTTTTCCGGTTCTTGATCCTTGCAGATTAGTAATTTCGTTTATTGCATTGATTCACATCGTATGTTGTCTGAAAATATACTTACATAAAATTATGCAAATGGCTTTGTTTTTTTTCTGAGGATCTTCCAAGACATATGTAATCGTGATTACTAAAAATGTAATCGTAATCGATTACATTGTGATTTTGTTTATTCGTAATCATAATCGAGCAAGTGGCAAGTAATCGTAATCGATTAAATTTGTGCTGTAATTGTCCCATGTCTGGTTAGTAGTGCTTTTAGGGAACAAGACCGTCAACAAATTTTTCTGAGTCAAAACAAATTTTGTTGAAGCATAGCAATGGCAAAACCTTTGTCTTGGTATTTCGCTACATTCCAAAATTTTTTTGCAGCATTTTTCAAGGAGTTAGTTTTAATTACCATTAGGGAAATGTGAAGTCTCGAATCTCGGTCTCGAACTTCCAGGACTCGCTTTCGGCTTTTATTGGAAAAGTCTCGGTCTTTAAGTTTGAGCCAGGTCTTAGTCTGGACTACATCACTGGCGTGATGTGAGAAATTTCACTTGACACCGGGTCCAATCCAAATTTCGGTATATCCCGGATCAGTGCAATGCTCATTTCTGACTAGAGGTGGTGATGGATCTGGAGTCGACCCTGACAGAATTCTGCGTTTTTCTTTTGTGCCCGGAACCCGAGCCTGGGTCAAAAATTTGTGAAAAACCGAACCGGAGTCACATGTTCCACAATAAAGCAAAAAAATCGGTGAATTTCGGTTGGATCGATGGTAACTTGAGCCTGAACAGGAGCCAGATTCTCAAATTTGAAAAATTCTGGACCCCGATTGGGATCCGGATTCAAAAAATTTGGAGCAGGAATGCTGTCGTGTTTGGAAAAAGTGACTCCCTCCGGCCACCTCTGTTTCTGACCTGCAATGCAACGGTGATTCTCACGTGATATTCATGTTCGGTCAGCCACGACCGTCACACTACTGTAACTGTGCAGATTTGCAGAATAATACTGTGCTAGTGTACTGCTGTTGGTACTGCATTGCTGCGAAGAAACCATCATTTGCCAAATGAATGATTTGGATTGTCATTGCTTCCAGTTTGCTGTTGCTTATGTGATTATGCAGAACACAGTGACAGTCACACAACATGTGTCTTGTTAGGATAGAAGTTTAAGGTCTTACCGCATATTACCTACTGTATTGTATATTCTATTGCAATCATTGATTTGAAGTAACTTTAACTTGCAAATGTAGACCAGAGAAACGGAAGACGACCCGCCGAAAATACTATGGAATGCATGTAAAGTTGTAGAAGTGACCAAATACATATGCATGAAGACATAATAAATAGGTTTACAAAAATAAGATGAAAACAGATCAAAATTTGAGGATGACTGAAAAGTTGCAATGTTTTAATTTTGGTAGTTTCTATTGTTGTACCGCCAATATATTCTGGCAGCAACAGATCAGCTGGAGCTATGCTATTGTGCCGCCAGTCGAACATTCGGTATCGTGGCATGATGCAATTCGAATAAAAAGGTCAGTTTGTCATGCAATCGGCATGCTGCTCGTAGCATAGTGGTTACGCTTCAAGTCTGGTATGGCATTGCGGTACCCTGTAAAAGGTGGAGCTCTGTGAACGGCGGAGCTTGGTTGTGTAGGTTTGATGGCGTAACCGGAGTCGCTAAAACTGATATTTTGCGTTGAGCAATGAGAAGTAAACAATAGTAAAAACAATTTTATTGCAAATCGTAATATTACACTATGGTAAAAAAAGTCTATTCTGAAGTTTGATAATTTTTGCTTATCTGAGTTTCACAATGGTTCGGGGAGAAAAAAATAGGTTTCAACAGTTGTGAATGTATAAAGTTTTTAAACATCGCAAACATCCAAGTATTAGATGTTTGGGAGAAGCGCATATTTATTTGCAATAATTAAATATTTTTCCTTCGTTTTTTTCTGTTTACTCTTTTGGCAATGCAACTTTTTTCTACTCAAGTTACGTCATCAAATCTCCACAACCAAGCTCTTCTATTTACGGAGTTCCGCCTTTTATAGGCAACCTGGCATTGCTTTTCGGTTCGACTCTCACCTTGGCGACTTACCTCTTTTTTTATTTTTTTGAAACCTTTTCAAACTTTTCCCTGAGATGTTAGTTTTAGGCTTCGGTTAGTGTTTGCGTTACAGTTACCTTACAGTAGGGGTTAGCGGTAAGGTTAGGTATTAGCGGTAAGGTTAAGTGTTGGCATTAGGGTTAGGGGTTAGCATTAGGGCTAGCATTAGGGGTTAGCATTAGTGTTAGGGGTTAGCATTACCATTAGGGTTTGGGATTAGCATTAACATTAGGGTTAGGGGTTAGCATTAGGGTTTGGGATTAGCATCAACATTAGGGTTAGGGGTTAGCATTAGGGTTAAGGGTTAGGGTTAGCTTTAGGGTTTGTATTTTGTGTTTACTTTGTTTCTGCCAAGCCTGTTGCTGCTGGAATCATCATGGTGGCAAAATAGACATTGCCTTTAATTTTTTATATTTTCACAATGGTTGAAAACTAAATATGGAACCTATTGGAGCATAACAGTATCAAGAATGGAATGATCTTGGTCCGTGTGAGGTCAATGATGGCTGAAATTATGCACAGTCTAACAACAAATGTTATTTATTTTTACAAATAGTATGGTGTCCGCCATGCTCATTATTGTAAAATATCAGTTTTCTCGATTCTGGTTATGTCATTTTATATCTGCATCCAAGATCAACAATTGACGGATATCCATCTTTTGAAAGGGAGCCAAAAGTTTATTTAACTACAGCCAAAACAAAATCTTGGCTGACTTGACAATCAGTTTTTGGTATATGTACTGTGAGCCACCAGAGATAGAATGAGCAGTGATGAGATCAGGAAAAGTCTAGTGAAGTGACCTAGACAAACAAATGCTTATCAAAAGCAGTGAGTAGCATTTAGCTGCAACATCAATTGCTCCAGATTTTGTTGAATGTTGTGAAGCAAGTGTGTTCACAATGAAAAAAAACAGTGTGTAGAAATTAGATTTATGTAAATTTTGAAAACATAACCTACATTTTAAATCAAAAACATGATTGCCATGCCCATGAAATGACTCATTATGCTGCATTAAAAAATATTAGGCAGTGGCTATAGGTCCACCAGTGGATCTAAATTTTTGAAAACTTATTCGTCTGCCATTCACAACAAGACATTAAGGCATGACAAGTGTGTAGTAGAATCTATCCTAAATGTAACCCTTAACCCTATTCCTAAACATAAACCCTAAATATAAACCCTAAAACTATCCTCTAAACCTATCCTCTAAACCTATCCCCTAAACTTAACTCCAAACCTAAAGAGAACAGTAGATCTGAACACAATTGTTGGGAAACTTTTAAAAAAAGTAAAGACAAACTGGTCCCGTAAATAGTACAACCATTAGGTATTACCAAAATGCAAGGTGTCTGATAATGGTGAAAGCCGAAGCGAAAACCATTTGCACAGTAGAAGTTGACACATGTGCTTGACTACAATGTCGGTGCTGCTAGTACGATAAACCGAGCGTTTATTTGAACCATGTCATGGCCAGCAGACCTATAGCCACTTCCAAAATATTACTACTAGCCGGACGGTCCGTTTTGCCACATTGTTTACCATTTAAGGCAGCAAAAGTGCATTGATTATCTTGATGTTCAATTGTCCAAATTGGTTTAATGCACAAAAGCATGGAGCTTTATAGACAAAATGTTTAATATAAAAAACAAATGATAGGAAAACACCAGGAACCCAAAATTTTAGGTTGTTAACCCAAAAAGAAAAGAATGTGCAATTATTTTAGTACTGATCAGACAGTAGTTGTTTTTTGATGGAGATATAAAATGAATCAGCAACAAGAAAATACCAAAGTGGCATAATGAAAGGAAAAAAGATTAAAAAAAACCTTATCCAAAAATGGCTCATTGGGTTGGCACCCAGGGCCAGGTAACCTTGGCCAAAAAGGTGAAAACATGCCCCCACTGTGATGTCACCCAAAGAAAACCCAAAACAAAAAAAATTTCACTGGAAGACCTACTGAATCCGTGATGGGTTTGAATAACTCTCTAGCTCAGGGGTCAGGAACCTTTTTGCCTAAGGGAGCCATGAAACCTACATAATATTTTTCAACACTTAATGCAACTAAGTTACTAATTAATGTCGCATTTTTTAAGCAAAACCAACAATTTTAAACAATGGTAAATGTCTGAATTTTCTCTTTGGTAACATGCTTCTTACTGTTAATATGACTTATGGTGTTGCTGATGGCTTTGTAGTCTGGTAAATGGAAAATTACAGAAAAAGTTTCAATACTAAAAATCGTGTTAGGAAAATATCAAGTGAGCCAGATGCCGTCATCAAGAGCCACATCATGGCTTGCGAGCCATAGGTTCCCGACCCCTGCTCTAGTTTAATCAGCTGGCAAGTAATGGTGTTGCATAGCTATGCCAAAACAGTGACTCTTGTGGGACTTAAAGGTTAACCACCCAGTTACAGTGGATATTGCTGCGGGGAATCCAACTGGTATCGAAAGTGTCAAGAATAATAAGAATTCATTCATGGTGCCATGACATACATTCACACTATGATTGATACACATCTGATCAGAATTGTGGCATGTAGCTTGCGAGCCATCGTGTATCTATATAAGTTTTTTCTACATCTTGAAGACTTTTTAAAGAATTGTATGTCTACAAATCAGATAGAAGCAACATTTCCTTAGGAAATTATTTAGTTCAATTAGCTAGTTTAATAATGAAATTGTTCAAGACCACAATGATTGGTTTGTGACTTTTTCTCGCTGAGACATTCCAGTCATTTGTCATATTATGGTATGAAAACTCATCAAACAGTATTTATTAGTTTGTTTTGAACATCACGACTAAATTGACTTAATTTTTTTTAGTCATTAAAAAGAATTTGGTCTATGACTGAAAAAAACAGTTAATCTCAAACTATTTCATAGCTTAGGATCCTATGTTTAGCACTGAAGTTGAAACCCTATTAGAATGAAATGAAAATCTGTCTAAGGTAAAGGGTTACGGCAGCACCATCTATATTCAAAGATAAAAATGCAGGGGTCCATGTTGTCCTGACACTGATGTCCAGAGGAGGGACTGAGGAAAAAGGCTGCCCCCTCCCTTTCAGAAAATTCTGCTCCTAGAAAAAAGCTTTGAAAAATGGTAACATTTTTTAGTTAATGGTGTAGATCAATTGTGTTCCATGTTTGCAGAATTTTTTATTTTTTAGGGTGGGAAAAAGCTACCTCTTAGAGTCACTGTGGCTGCTCATGGGTAACAATTTAAATGATGTTGCATTTTTTATAAGATCCAACATAGAATGGCAATTTTCACCATGCTAATACATATTTATTATGAAGATGCATTTGCTAAAATAATCTAGCTTACATAAGCCAACAAAACAGTATCAAATAATATCAAGATTCAGGAAAACGACACTAGAAAAGCAAGATGTGATGAAGTAAATAAAAGTGTTTGATTATAACAAAAGCTTCACATTGTACTTAGCAAGCATGTTGTTTTATATAATTTATTACAGCTCATGGCCCTATATTATACGTAAATGCAACTGCAACATACTGGTAATGCATCTACACCATCACATTGTTGGTAAAAGTAAGATTGCGATTTTAGTTTTTCATAACATCTAAGGATGTACACAAGTAGTTGACATTTTTGTTACCACATGGATCTTCACGTTTTGTGAAAACTACCACTGTGCATGTGATGTCCCAATGATTAAAAACCTTCATAGTGGCTATAAGCACATGGTGTGTGCCTTGTGTCTGCCAATTTTGTGAATATTTGATGCAACTGTGGCTGATTGCTTGGTACCTGGCAGATTTTTAAGGAAATTACCAGGCAACAAAAGTGTTGAAATGCTGAAAAACAGCATCTTAATATTTAAAATAACTAAGTGTATTGCGGTTAAGAGTTGATTGTGACTGTTCTTGGAAAATTGCTTCTTCATAGTGTTTAATATAAACAAACATGAGAGATCCACTGTTTTTTGCAATGGTTGGTATAGAAATCAACATTAAAAACATATTTAGACAAGCAGCATAACAACTACCTCCAAAGCTATGAGAGCAAGATCAAATCTATACTGAACTTTCCATGATAGTTTTATATCATAACCTCATAGAAATGGGGCTGTGCATCAAACATTTTCAAGCACTTGCAAAATCTTTATTTTATATTCTACTTAGATTGCTATAGATTCATTAACTTGTCAAAGTGTTTGCTCAGATATGCTGTTTGTTTCGCACAGTAACGTAGTAGCAACAAAGTAAGATAACAATCATTGGTCTATAATAAAACTATAACAAATGATTTATTATAATGATTTTATAATAGAAAACAAATGGTTTGTAAACTTTGCCTCAACAGATGGCGTTTTTAAAGAGCATTCTTTACCCTGGCAACTAGTGTAATAAATAAAGAATATTGTGGTTTCTTTCAACATTTTTAACATGTTTTTTCATTAGTCTATCTACATTTTTTTTATTCAGCTCATTTTCATTTTTTTATATTTCCGATTTTTCCTTTGATCAATTTATTTTTATAATCTGAACCAGAACTGTTCTAATAATTAACTCACTACCAAAATAGCTCCTATCTCAAATTTGCATTTTAAACTGTGGGCTTTCACACTTTCAGCGCTATGCCAAGACTCATTAAGTCTTATTTTAATCAGCCTTGGTGTGGATGTTAAAGGACAAATGTCTAGTTTTTGTCCAGTCTTAACCTTGTTTTAATCCCAAGTCATGTCTCAACAGTTTCATAATTTGAATGAAAAACCACACTAAAACATGCTGTGAAAAACTGATTGTAAAAATGCACAAATACCAGTCAACTACTAAAAGATGAAACTCATGTTATTAGTTTTTTCTAAAAGAAAACACTTTAAAAATGTTTGGTAATGCTGAACATGGAGCAGGGTACCAGTTTTCAGCAAAATATTTCAGGGTTTCAAGTGTTAATCATGAAGATAAAGATCTCAGCCTTTTATGAAAAGTGTTTTGATCTAGTCTCAGCCTTCAACTTCAGACCAAGTCTTGGAATCAGTTTTGAAGGTATAGGTCTCAACTACATCGCAATGCAAAAAATCCAAGTATTGCATGAGATACCAACATTGAAGAAATATGAAACAATACTGACTCTGTCCTACCTAAAATTAAATAAAAAGATGCAAAATGTATATACTGCATATCCTTTGCTTGCATACGAACCACGTCTTGAATTAATTTTTTTAAGCAACACCTTCCTCATTATGTTACTAAGGTTTTTTTTAAGGAAAATGTTAGGTACCTGGTATGGAGTTGTAGGGACCTGATTTCTCTGATTCTAGGGACCCGATGATAATTTTCTCTGATTCTAGGGAACCGAATCCGACCCTAAAATGCCTTTAAAAAAACTGTGTTACTAGTAGCAGATCTACTAGTATCTAACATTTTTTCAAATACACTTATTGCTCTGAAATCCAAAAAGATGAGTGTTCAAGTAAAGTCGCAATTTAATAATTTTCACCGACCTATAATAAAATTCTACTACAAGCATGATCTGGCCACACAAAATAAAGTTATACTTCAGGCATTATCAATAGTTTTAAACTTCATTACTTCATTAAATCATAAATGACTTGTATTTTCCTAAGATTGTTTCCACCACTGCATATACAGTGTACATGTTGTTGCTCAACATGACTAAATTGGGAAATGCGTTGCAACTATCCCATCCCCCTCAAGGTGGGGTTGGGGTGAAGTTGAATCTTTATCCCCAGCTAATATTGGTGCCCTGTTGTTCATTTATGGCTAACATGATGTCTTCTTCAGAAAGTTCTTTTCATTTATTTGATTAAAATAACTTAAGTGTTTTGTGCCATTGTGGTTTGCAATGATTTGCTCATCATCAAGTGATGAAGAATCTGATAATGCCGAAGAAGAAGTACCAACATTGATTGTCAGTGCCCAAAAGAACCCAACGCGATCTCCTAGTAAAACTGATTCTTACTCTGTTGCATCAAACCAGGTGTGAATGCAGGGCTAAGTGATAGTTCTAGTCATACAAGGTTTTGCGTGAATTATTCATAATAATTTGTATTTTAAGCTATAATTTGTGTATGCAGAACTCTTACTGTTTTTAGTAGACTTTGTTGTAAATATTTGTGAATGCTGACATTACTTATTTTGGTCTTGATTCATTCTTTGAAAGTGGTTATGGCTGATATTGTGTTGAAAACTACCTGGTTGGTTGCAAATATTGTAATGCATTGAGACTTTTCACCTATAATAACATGTTATGGTTTGAAGTGCAATAACTGCACTAAGTAAAATTTTTAACCATATGTAAATGCAAAAGAATTAAGTGCTTCTTTCTTTTTGTGCACATTTTCAAATTGCTGAGCTTTTTTGTTGTTACTAGATTGACCACACTTTTCCAAAAAATGGTTAATATAGTGGAATGCTATCATTTATATACTTATTAATAATATAAATATTAATCAAAACATTTCATACTGCTTGTTGGCAAGAAATGACTTTGCCCTTTAAAGATGAACTATTTTTGCATTCATTTTTAACTTTTGGACTAATCTTTCTGTTTTGAATCATGCTTATCTAAAACAGTTTATCCTAGTGAAAAAATTCACTTGAGAGGTATTGCTAGTCATAGCCTTGAGCATAACTTGTATCACTTAAGGGTGTTAAACTTGTTAAACGATAACAATAGCTTTGAGGCTAATTTTTGATCACTGGTGGATGTTAACTTATTTATATTTATACTGGGAATATATGTACAACATGCCATAATGTGATGTTTTGAAAAATTGGTCGTTGCATATACATTTATATGCACTTATTTGACATTAAAGTCTGGTGTACTATGTTCTTGGGTTATTCCAGGTGGCTTGTGACCAAACACATGTAACTTTGTATCACAATTGATCTAAAAGTGTATCCGGGCTGTTATGAGCTCAAATTTTAACCAAGATGATAAGTCTGGAAGATGTAGCTGAATGCTATGGATGCAAATAAAAAAACTTTAAATCAAGATACTGGTACAATTATCACTATCAGATTGTTGCAACAATATATGCCTTGATGTTAATTTAATAGCAAATCCTTGTAAATTTATTTAAAGTTTAAGTAGTTTTCAGTTTCAAAGGCAAAATTTACCTAGAATGAATTGCGTTATTATGTATTTCCTTACAAATATGCATTCAGGTCTGGTTAAAAATAAATAGTGTATGCAAATTTTGATATGACAAATGTTTGTTTCAGGGAAGCACACATTCTTCAGTGAGAGCTGGTTCACCTTCACCATCTGTGGTTAGTGAAGATGTTGAAGCTAAAGCTCGGCAACATGAAGAAGAAGAAAAAAGGATGAAGTTGCAATTATATGTTTTTGTACTGCGATGCATTGCTTACCCTTTCAATGCTCAACAATCAACAAACATTGCTAAGAGACAGGCTAAGGTAAGTGGAACAACATTTGATAATAGCTATGCTGGTGAAATATTTATTGAGGTGTGTTGTTGCATGAGTTTTGGTACAGCAAAGGTTAATAAGCAACGTATTAAAGCATTTTGTAACATTCCTAATGCTTCAATGTGTTGCTTATTGACATTTTTTAAACTGCCAATTTTACTGCAATGGATAAGGAAATCCAGGGAAGAAAACAGGTCATTTATATTGGCAAGCTGTATCAATGGTTCACTGCTACTTTCATGGAAAATCTAATTAGTTTTTTAAAGAAGAAAGATAAAAAAGAGCACATTTTGTGGTGCACATCCGCGTTTTGAATTTATGTTCTTTCATGTGTCATGTTTGGAAAGTTATGCAAAGTTTAGATTAGTGTTTTGAGAATACCATGCAACACATCATGTGTAATCCTTTGCTCTTGGCACATAAAAATGCTTGAATGTCAATAACGTGCCCAGTCTTTGTGTCTTTCAATACCACAAGCAAATAACTATATACAGGGTGTCCATAAAGTCCTGCACACATTTCAAAATGTAATTGCGAAGTAACTAAAGTAGATAAAATCATACAGTTGTTTGCAAAGTGAAGTTTGTTTATTAAAGTTTAAAATTATTGACTTTCCCGGATACATGAAAAGTCGCTTCATCGGAAAAAACTACACTGTTAAGGTAGTCATTGTCATCTTCAATGTGCTGAAGCATTTCTTCAGCAAAAGCTGCTCGGCGAGGGCGATCATCCAGCTTAAGAGCTAGAACAATTTGTAACTTGTAAGCATGGAGCCGAAGTCGTTTATGTAAAACTTTATGAACTGTGCTTCGAGGAATAGCAAGTTCATTTGATGCAATACGAATTGATTTCCTTGGGCTGCGATGAAATGCTACACGCACAGCATCAACAGTCTCTTCATCAATGCTTGGCCTACCCGATCTTTTGCCATCCAAAATGCTGCC
>Ga0210059_1004832_pt1 | contig 21719 bp, 13 predicted proteins | sample Ectturendosymbi2_FD_188042 | JGI IMG/M metagenome (GOLD analysis project Ga0210059, IMG submission 188042) | Ecteinascidia turbinata endosymbiont from Florida, USA - Sample 2 (SPAdes) (version 2) | ecosystem: Host-associated > Tunicates > Ascidians > Unclassified | place: Key West, Florida...
GAGTTAGGAATAATGAATTTTTTGAATTTATATGTTTGATGAAATGTCTGTAAGTGGTAGGGGATGGTTTTATTTTTGTAGATAGGGATTTTCCCACCCCTGAGAAAAAATTGTTTAAATCTTCGTAAGACCTTCTTCTTGAATGGTAAGACCTTCTTGAGTAAGGTCTTGAGTAAAATGAGTTCTTGAGTAAAATGAGTAAGACCTTCTTCTTGAATGGTCACAAATCTGCTCAAAATGTTTTGGATAAACCCTGGAATGTTGTGCAACAATATCGACTTATTTCTGCTACTTATGCTTTGAATCACAATGAACTATTACCTAGCGGTTCTGAGTTGACTACAGCAAAATACAAACCATGGAAGCCAAAGGTTACACGTTTGAAGCAGAATGGAGTAGAATCATTAAATAATTTTGTTAAAGGTTAGTTTTCTTTTTTGATTTGTAAAGGAATACATATAATATACTTTTTAATGATTTAACTTTTAATCACATGATATTATTTACCTACCTAGACTGTGCTTTTGAATGTTCATGTCAATTAAATTGACTGTTAGTTGCTGCTGTATTCCAAAATGCCACATCTTGCTTTTATGTTAGGCCCTTTATGCATAGTAGTTCAATTTTGTTTATAATCAGCTTTGTATTTTTGTTGGAGTGTCACAAGTGGTCTATGGGGCCCATCTCCACTTGATTGTGCCATGAGAGAATTGATTACTTTTGTAACTTTAATGCTGTATTGATGGTGAGTCAATGGCAGCACTATGCGAGAACTATTCCCTTGCTCCCATCCATTCACCCATCATTGCTGAGCATGAGGCTGGAGAGGCTGAAAATAGCATTTGTCATGTCTTCGGTATAACCTGACTGGATTGAACCCAGCCTACCAGCCTTGGTGGTGCATGCTCAACCAACTGTACCACTTGGCCAGTTTCCACTGAGGTGTATCCATTATTCTATCCAGATGCGTAGCAGATGCGAAGTAAGGCCACCACTTATGAGAGGCTGATGCTGGAGACTGTCGCAAAATTTTCAAGTGGATCCTTCTGCCTAATGCTCAAATTAGGTATTGGTTGACATCCACAGTTATTGATTGTGATGAAACGGCCTATTGATGCAAATGTCAGGTGCATTTATGTGCATAGTAGAAACAAAAAACAATCATCTTGATAACTGTATGGCAGAAGCAACCAGTTGAAACGACGCAAGGAACACAATTGAATACCAGGCGGCAAGAACCCCTTGGTGACTTATTAATGCCTCACGCCTCAATCAATGAAAAAAATTGAAACACAAAATCGGATAATCTGCTATGCATGTTACTGTACGAACTTTCATAAGAAAAATATTACAACTGATGTCCAACAAAAGCTATCTGTATCTGTTCCATAAAAACCTATTCTGTACAGGTACATAGGCTGATATGGTAGTGGAAGTAATAAAATGGGAAACATGTGCATTACATTTGATTCAATATTTCACAGTAAGCAACTAGTTTGTATATGATATGATAAGCGATATGTAATTTGTCAATCAGTAACAAAATGCTATGTTCATATTTTTAAGGGTTACTCTCTTATTGGAACAGTTTAAAAGAATATGTACGGATCACACGCAAAATCGAAAACACTTCTGCTCCATCATCTTATCAAGAAGATATGGTTGTTCATGACGTAAGTTTTGAAACCAGAATATTAATATCATTAAATTGGCTCTTTCATAAGATGGTCTTAAGATAGTGATGCACAGACTTTTTTGCAGTAATTTTTCAATTCAATACTGACTAAAATATTAGAAAATCTGCATTTTTATGTTTTCATACACTGAGCAAAATATTGCAAAATCAGGATTTTTATGTTTGAAATTGACTTTTGGATCATTTTAAGTGAGTTTCCTGTAAGATTTATGCTTGCCTGCTGGTGAATTTTCAGTGATTCTCACAACAAGGCAATATTATAAGCATGGAATTTGCTTGTAGCAAAGTGCCTTCATAGTTTCAAGTACCCAAGCTACATACCAAAATTCTCCATAATAGTATCAGAGTATGCATTAAATGAAACTATTATCAACTAATTTCCTGGCCTACATTTGTACAAAAGAAAAAAAAAAGTTTATGTAACTGCAAGCTGTTATAGAAAATGTTAGTGCCAGTCTGTGCCTGTGTTGTTAGTGCATCTGCTTTAGTGCTGGTAGGTCTGGAATTTAATTATAGGATAGGTGTCACCTAGGCCTTTTAAATTGGTACTGTAGCCACCTTCTTTCCTGGCATACACCGTAAAGAAAGCTGCATGAAAAAGTCACTGAAGTCTGTCCAGACATGGGATATGCAACTCTCTGTGAAGTGTGGTGATCTCAACTGCCTTGCCATCACAGCAGTTTCATCCAGTCCTTATCAGGGCCAAGTGTGACAGATGGTGCTGCATTTTTGCGTGTATCTTGTAGCTGCATTTGTGCTAGATTATATATGCACAATGACTTTATTGTTGACACAACAATGGGATGAAGCATAGTGTTGTTTATGACAGCACTACAGGCACTGCAGTGCATCCTAGCTATGATTAAGGTAAGACACATATGTTTGTTTGATAAAAATGCTTGTGATTTTTCGTGCACCATTCCACTGTTTGACATCCTTCTTGCAGTGTACTAAATGTTGATTGCCATCTCCTACCTGTGAGTTCACCAGCCACAGTGAGTTTTTTTAAATTTAGAACTATGCAACTGGCTGGGGTGTCTCACTGTCTCAGTGCCTTGGAGCTTAAAAATGTGTTGCAGAGCACTGTGTTTGTTACATGAATTACCATGACTATTTAGTAAACATGGTTTAGATGCACTGCAGTATGCAAGCCAAAGGTTTATTAGAAGATTATGCAGATAATGACATGTTGTAACTTGAGAAGTAAATGAAGAATTAGTCACCATGATGGTATCATACAAAGCAGTATAGTTTATATAAGGAAACTCCATGGAAAATGAAGAAGATGATATGATGATACTGCAATATGAGGCTATGAAAAACAATTAAATTTTAAATGAAAAACAATCCTATGCAAACTCTGCTTAATCTTTGCATCTTAGTATCTTCTTGTTCAGTTCTGTTTTCAGTTATCTGTAGCTGTTCTTGTGTGGACATCAAGCAAAATTAAAAGCTGCTGTTTCTGAGTGTCAGGAAATCATCAGGTGCAAATGATTTAGGGAAGTTGTTTTGTTGTGTTGAACACTTCTTCAGTTCTCTCCAAGAACTTCAAAACAAATCAGCTTTTAGTATCCCATGCATTCAAAACAATGTATTCAAAACAAATCAGCTTTTAGTATCCCTTGGTAAGTGGTATTAGTTGGCTAGTGTCCATTGCTTCTCAGCCATTCATCAGTCAACCTAGATAATTTGTTTACGAAATGTTTGTCTTTCAGGCATTTGGGAATTGGCTTGCAAGGAATAACTAGTATATATACAATGCATACCAGTGATAGAGTCTTGGAGTCTTGAGACTCATTTTTGTGGATCTCAGTCTCAAAGGTTTCATGTCTCATCTTAGTCTCAAATGTCACAGATCTTGGTCTCAAGCCTATTACCTTGAAACTTCGGAATAAAGCTTTTGAAATTCATCTTGTTTTTTTTGTCTGCAGTTAAGGAAAAACCAAAATAGAAGTTTAAAAAAAAATTCTGCTTGGAAGGGCTGATAATATTTGTGTGAAATTTTCTATAAAAACATTTGTCAGTTTTTAAGTATGTCATAACTTTGAAGTCTTCGTATGCATGGGGACAGTTGTTATCATGTCTCCTGTGCAACTGTGTGGATTATCCTGCCAACAGGGTGCAACTAGGGAGACTGTTTAGTCGGCATGCCAAGTCCCTTTAAAATATGTGACGGTCTCGCATTTGACCAGAGTATGGTGGACATATAATTTCAAAAAGGTAGCCAGTTGCATTGCAGAGCGGCTCGCCTAATTCCAGAAAAACACAAACACATACACCAGGAGCGACTCCAGGTCAACAGCGTCACTCGGGCTCATCACACGATTATAGTGACTGACACTGAATGCGAGTCTGACAGTAAGATCCTACATGGTATATGTTTCGCCTACTAGATAGGCATCATTGATTCTTATTCAAATAGAATCATAAACAGACCACTGTTCTAAAAATCTCTGACAATAAAGTTGTGTATATTTCTCCAGCCTATTACAATGATTTTACTGTAGAAACCATCATTTTTGTTGCAACATATATATCCCATTCTTTTTATGGTCTTTTGTTTATTTTGCTTCAGTAGTGGAATTTCATCTTTGTGTTGTTACAGAATAAAGCAGTGTATAAACCTCTCCTTCTACCACTTCTATACAAGACATTGGGATTGCCAGCTACAGCTGTATCGATGTAAGTCCAACTCTTAATGTCTTAAATCAGGGGCGAAAATAAGCAGTCGCGCACTCGCGCTACGTAACCAAAAACTTGCAGTGCGTGAACATGATGTTGGACCATACCAAACCATATGTTGAAAAAATACACTCTGTAGATGCTGAACTGCTAGGACATGCACATAAACTTCATGTGAAGCTGCAGAGATTGTGTGGTAATGGCTTTTCTCTGTTTGCTCTGTGCATGCTTACCAAACCTTACCACTTAGGAGCGAACTGACCAACAACACTTTGTGAAAACAAAGATGGGATACATTTCTTAACCCTCAATTTGGAATGCCATAATAGGTATAACAAGTTATTAAAGTGTAATTCTGAAAATGGTGATTTTGCATGATGCAACAAAAACAATTCAGAATGGGGTTTTGGCGTTTTTCTTAAAAAAAATATTTTTTAAAAACCCAAAAAAGCCCGGGAGGGTTGTTTTTTTGAGAAAAAACAGTTTTTTCTCAACCCTGATATAGAGTATACCTGATACAGAGTAAGAATCAACCTGATATAGAGTAAGAATATGGCATGCGTCAGGTGGGCAGAGGCATATACATAATTAGAAGGGGATGACGAACCTTATTTTCTCTGTACATATATATGTGAAATGAAGATAGCCAACCTCATTCTTTTTTACAAATATGTGAAAGAATATAACCAACCTTAGTTTTTTTCTGTAAATAGTAACTTTTAAACTTTGTGCATATGAATGCTGTATGGCGAAGCTTATAAATGTGTGCGCTACCAAAACTTTCTGCGTTCTACTAAAATCCACAGGAAATTTTGCACTGCTGGTATAAAACATAAAACGTATTGCAGTGCTTAAAATCAGGGTGCTTTTATGTGTTGGATATGCTGAAAAATTACTTAATAGCTTCTTTGTAACTTAGTCCACGCGTAGACTTGGGCTATAACAACAGTTCGCCTATGACGATGCTTTTTCACCGGTCCCGGCAGAATTCCTATCTTTTATGTGCATTCAAGTTCGGCTATAGCGACTTCAGCTGTATCGTCACTTCACCTATGGCGACGCTCTTTGTCGGTCTCCGCAGAATATTTTGTTCATTTATAACGACAATTGCAATTTGTTTTTACAGTTTGAAGTCTAAACTCGGCTATGTGGAGCCACCATACTAATCTTTTATGACGGAATAGGAAAGGAACGCAGTCAAGTTCAGAGGCCAATCATTTAGCTGTGACAGGTTTTACGTAAAATTGGCATAAAGGATTGTGGCATCAGCAGCAACGAAGGCAAATCGTTACATGAGTTTTACTGTACAGTATTGGGCAGTAGTGGTTTGTGATAGAAATGGTCAGAGGGACTACAGATTTCCATCCCTGGAGTAACAAGTGGTTTGCTTGCGGTTTGCGCTGGCTGTGACTATAATATTAGTGTTCAAGTATGTACTTTCCACGATGGGTGTAAGCAAGGAATCGACCAGCAAATTTTTAATAGGAAATCGATTTCACGTAAAACTACGCATCCTCAGACCTTATTCAGGTAATGGCGTTTCTAATGGCAATACTGTTTAGCTAGCGCAAATAAAATCTCATTAGGAAATATATGAATTTGAAATATGTATCCCGTCGATGCCTCTATGCATTTTTAACTTGTAACAGAGCTTCATGCTTCACTCGTGACGTCACGCACCATCACCATTGGCGTGTATCCAGCTGCGTCATGTGACTACGTACGCTTCGCGCCACTGCATCACTACCGAAACAGTCTTTTGCGTTTTTCATTTTTTACAGCGCTTTTCTCCTGAATGACCAATAAGAACCTGCAGCAAGATCACTGCAGTTCTATTGCTATGCACTGATAGTGATAACAGGAGTTATCGAAACGTTTGCAATATGTCATTTGTATCATTTGCTTTGGCCGTGATATTCATTATAAGCCTATTCAGCACTTCCGCTTTTCGTGTACCAAAGTTGAAATATGTAGATAATAAAAATCAATTCAAGATTTCCATAATTTTCTGCGTCTGCGAGCAAATGCAAAATTGGGGCGAAACTAGTGGAATCATATGCCTTGCACTTTGCAAGGAGGGCTGCAACCCCGCAGTCCATCTAAACGAGCCACCCCGCTATTATAGGGATTGTCACGACTAGGGTTGTGGCGTCAGAGTCGCAAGGAGTTGGAGGGTTTTGGACGGAGTCGGATTCCTAACAACACTAGGAGTCGGAGTCGAATTTTTTTCCCGACTCCGGAAGTCCAATTGGATCAGTTTTTACATCATACTCCTAAGTTGGGAATTCCTGTTGAAATGGTACAATTACTTTTCAAACTTTTGTTTTACTGTGTCACACGATTTCCATTGATTGCTAGTTGCTACAAAATTATTGACAGCCAAATTCATTCACTTTATGTTAAGGAGTCGGAAATTTTGGAAAGGTTGGAGTCAAACGTTTTACCTCCGACTTCGCAACCCTGGTTATGACTGTAGTCAATTTGATCGATAGTCTTGATGGAGCAGTGCGTAAATTGTCGAACAAAAAAAGCAGTATCCCATTATGGAAAAAAATCTTTATATTGTTGTTTTGCTCAATATCATAAAGTGACAAAACTTCAAAAAGATTTCAATATTCCAATAACGACGTTGACTACAGCTTGGAAAAAAAAAAAAAAAATTCTCGCTCTTATAAGAGCATATGCGAAAACACAGTACAGAAAGCGTAGAAATCTATTCTTCAATAAATCATTAGCTGCAAGATTAAGATTCAGTTTAGGTGCGTTATGCATGTGGATAAATATACTCAAAAATTCAGATTTTTTTGAAAGCAAAAACTCTTCTTGCCTTCATATCTGATGTTGCTGTATTTCAGTGTTTCAATTTTTATGTGGCAGATCTTTCAGTTTGCTTTTTAAATGGTAGCTGATGTCTTGCTCTGTTGCAAAAAGTTTTTGTGATGTCACTGCCTGGTACTGGCCTATGTAGATTTATGCATCTGCCTGATAAATGTTTTTTTGAGTGCCCACCAGGGTTGATATAAAAAAATCTGACCCAAAAAAAACAAAAAAAGTGGATTTTTTTTAATCAAACAAAACGAACAGCAACGAAATTTAAAGGACTTGAAAAAAAGAGAAGATTACTTCGAACAGTTTGAGTAAATTCTAACGGTTATCTTCTTCAGTACTGTTAAATCAGAATATTTTAACCAAGTTGTCTGCCTTCTCTGTATCTAAACTTTTTCTGATGTTGGACCATACCGAATCATATGTTGAAAAAATACACTCTATAGATGCTGAACTACCAGGGCATGCACATAAACTTGACGTGGAACTGCAGAGGTTGTTTTTCTCTGTTTGCTGTGTGCATGCTTACCAACTACCAACCCTTACCACTTAGGAGTGAACTGACCAACAACACTTTGCGAAAACAAAGATGGGTACCATTCTTTTCCCTCAAGTTTGAATGCCATAATAGGTATAACAAGTTATTAAAGTGTAATTCTGAAAATGGTGATGTTGCACAATGCAATAAAAACAATTTCAAAATGGGGGCTTTCCGTTTTTCTTTAAGAAAGAACAAAAACCTGTTTCTTTTTAAAAAACAAAAAAACATTAAAAAAAACAAAAACGGATGGGTTGTTTTTTTTTTGAAAAAAATACAGATTTTTCTCAAACCTAGTACCCACCATAATCTTGTGGGTGGTCTTGTATGTTTGTAAATGTACATACAAAAACTGTGAAGAGAAAAAATCATTTGAGTGAAATTGCTTGTTCACTGTGGAAGGGAGAGTACTAGGAGGCAGTTCATTTCTAACTTGCTCGTGTTTGGGTGAGGAGCTTGTTGCAGGGCGTCTGATTGTTGTCGAAAAGTTTTGGAATGTTAAGACGATGTGCAGCCATCTTGCATTGCCTTTAAATTATCTATGTCCAACCGGAATGCTTCACTGGGCCAACAATTATGTCACTATCTTTGTGAGAGCTGCATTTGAATGACTTACTTTCATTTTAGCTAACCAAAGATTAGTTCAAGCTACTGAAAGCATTCGAATGCTAACTGCAATGATAACAACTGTATGGTGCTTTTAGCCACTCCCGAACTGATGCCACAGGCAAGTTGAGTGCTAATGGAACAACATGAGTAGTTGGGAATCAGCTGAGAGTGCAGAGGGAGACATGATTAGAAATCAGAAAAACAGTAATTAGTTTTGCACCGAGGAGGTAGTGGGCACGTGGAAATCTACCACTCCGTAGTACATAATAAACAGGCACCAAAGACAAGTGCATCGAAAACGTCGAATTTAAGAATATCAAAATAAAGACAGGTTGCAACTGTATTGTACATACACAATGAAAAGCATCCTGAGCCCCAGATTGGACATAGCTGCTTTAAAAGTTAGCTGGATCGCATGCAATGCGACAAATTAAATATTCAGAAATCGAGGCAGTGCTGTGAAGATAACTACTATTGGAATAACGATAATTCTGGGTAGTCCAACCACAGAATATGGATTAAAGTTTTATTAGCAAGTACGAACAGAGTATTTTGGCTGATTATAAATTTTTTCGTTGATCAAGGTATTTTTCAGCGTTAGACGAAGTAAGTTGCGATGGTACAAGGACAAATTGCACAGCAGGAGGTGTTCGTGCGTTTGGCCCACAGCTACGCTGACAAAAGGTCTTTATATTAATGTTTAAAGGGCTGGGAGTGAATAGACTAAGATTTCTCGTAGAGTCAGCTGTAGAAACGAGGAGGACAGAAGAGGTAAGACCAGTTTTATTTTATAAAAGAACAAAAGGATATAGAGTTCTTTCCTATTAGGTAGTGGAATGAAGTTGAGATCAGAAAGGGCATTACATGATGTGCGAAAACAACCGAGTATTAATTTGGCAGGCGGGTCATTCCATGTCAGGTGATCCAGCAAAATGGGGATTTTTCATCTCACCCTCACCAAAATTCACGAAATTTTATAAGGGGAAAGATCTCAGGCTTCTGAGCTCAACAAAGTTGGAATTTTTGAAATCGGACCTGTGTTTCCGAAATTATGAGCATTTGAAATTTTGATGTTTTTCAAGAAGATTGGACCAAAAAATTCTTGGAGTTTTGCTGTTGGCACTTCGACTGAGCGTCACTCCTTTATCTCTGAATATTTTCATTTAACATTTTGCAGTAAAGTGGAAGGCTCTATGCTGAACAAAACAACACAGAAAGTTTTTCACTGGTGACCTTTGAACCCTGGTTAAATCGTTGTTATAAGGAAACATGTTTTTCATGTGCATTCAAGCATGACGAAATTTTAAATACCTATAACTCAAATAGTGCAACTTCAGTTGACTTCATTTTTTTATGTAAGGGCTGGTGTGATGGAGATTCTACTGTATACTGGTCACCCATGCTTATTTCTCAACTTCAGGCAAAAAAATTTATCTGTTTATATAATAGTACATATCCATTAAAAAATTTTTTTAGTCAAAAATTTATTTTTTGAAAATATTGTCATGAAATTAAATAAAACTTAATTTTTTAACTAAATTTAATTGTTTTGATTAAATCTGACTTAATATATTTGTTCAAGTAAATCTGATTTAATTTTTTTAATTAAAAAAGATTTTTAATGATTGTTTAAAAAAACAGTTCTTAAGTATGCTCAATACCCTCAACAAAATTTTTTAAGATGAAAACATGTTGAAAAACGTGAAAAAATTAGAATAGAGGGTCAATTTTTAATATTGCTATTTTTTATTTTTGTAATTTTAACAAATACAACATAAATTTGCATATATTATTTTCATGGTCGGGAAAATTACCACTGTGAATTCTAACATGTAATCTGATTTGCAATATACTTAGTAGTAACTTGTTCTTTTTTCTCATTTGTAACTACTGCTTATAATCTTTTTGTCTGGTTGATTTTCTTTATAATTTCATTCAGTTTAAAAACCAGAGTTGCATGATCCAGAGATCTTACTTGATTTGATACAAACATAAATCTTATTTCCATGCACACTGACAGTTGTTTTTGCTTCAAATTCACCCATACAGTATCGTCTGATGCATACTTCAGATGGCATTATTTTTGTTTTGTCAAATAATCAGTTATGTAGTCAAGACTAACCTTTGATATCAAGGCCTTGTTAAAACTTCGAGACCACAACTTGAGATTTCAAAATTTGTGCATTTTGCTGAAAATTTCAAAAAATTATCATCACCACTTTGAAGTTGAATTTTTTCAAATTCTGCCATTTTTCCAATCTTTTTTAGTTGTTTCTTTGATCAGTTGGACAAGGTGTACAAATCGCGAGTTAAAACCTGATGGAGACAAAGTCGGCAGTTAATAGAGACTAAAGTGGAAAATTGAAAAGATAACAAAGTTGTGTAGATGGAGACAAAGTGGACAATTAAAAAGATAATAAAGCTGTGTCGTCAGCGAACAGTGAGATTGAGGAGTCAATGGGTTCAGCAATGTCATTGACATATACTGGGAACAATAAGGGACCAAGGACAAAGCCCTGTGGTACCCCACAATTTGTATAGCAGAAGTTTGAATAACTGTCATTGATTCTCACTATTTGGCTCCTACCACTCAGGTTGGAAGACAAGAGATTAAGTAAAGATCCACCTATTCCTAACTGCTGCAATTTGTAGATTAATCTAGAGTGAATTACTCGATCAAATGTTTGGAAATATCCATAAAGACATGCTTGAAGACAAGCCCCTATCTTAGGCAGTATAAGGTTTATGTGTGGTTTCTAAGAGTGATGTGACTGTGGAACGTTTTTTTAGGGAAACCTGGATTACGTTGGGACAACCACTTGTTACTCTCAAGGTATGAACAAATGTGGTGGTGAATCATTCGCTAGAATATTTTAAACAAGGGTGGGAGGATAGCAATGGGTCTGTAGTTCGCGACGTCAGAATAGGAACCTTTTTGTGGATGGGAACAACAGTGGCTAATTTCCAAGCGGCAGGGTATTGTGCAGTCGAGATAATAAAGTTAAAGAGTAGTCTAAACGGTGTAGTTGGGGGTTGACAAGATAATCTAAGTAAGCGGTTTGGTAGGTTAAGAAGACCTTTGGGTTTGGAAGGGTCAAGACGTTGAAGAACATGAAAAATATCTAGCGGTTTGATGAAAATTAGGGCGATGCGCGCATCTTTTGTAGGAGCGAATGGGGGAAGCGATAAGTCGATATTTGGCAGGGCAGATACAGAGGCAAAGAAAATGTTAAATATGTTGCTTTTATCATATTCTGACTGAAGGGCACTTTGGATGTTTTGAAATAACCTAGCACATTAAGCGACATGCCAAAATAACCACACTGTGGTGAGCCTGTTGCAACGTTTGAGTGTTCATGCACGTTGCAGGGCAAAAATAAGGTAGTTCATAAGTGATTGCTTGCATAATGAAAGAAATGGTGAAGTTAATGACATATTAGTGGCTTTCAAGTGGCAAGGTAGTTGACAGTCAACAATAAGGAAAATTGGCAGAAACTTCCTGGTACCCAGATTTCTTTTTCTTGCTAACCACCCCATGCTAGATATGTTGAAAAAGTTGCATAGACCTTAAAAACGGAAAAACAATGGTTTCCCTCAATACAGTTGATGATGAATGAATTCATAATTTTTTAAGCCAAATAAGCGTAATTGGTATGTCAGTTTTCATGGGTTTTTATATTCTTACAGTTACCAAATCTGTTTATGGACTTTGTGAAACAGAAAATATAGTGAATGATTGCTCAATCAAATTGAATTTGGCGTTTCTGTCCGCTGTTACGAACTTACATGCTGTAAAAAGTAGTGGTTTGTCAAAAAGTATTGATCATTTTGTACACAGCCTATGAATATGATGTTTAGTGTGTTTAATTTAAAGTTTTGCAAAAGTTGTGCATTGATTTATTGGGATGTTTTAAAAAATTGACGTGAATTGTACAAAATCTTTCCAATTTTTTTATTTGCTAATAAGTGTTTCAAATTTGTGTTTCATTTCAGCTACATTTTCCCAGAATGGTACTTACCTCAGACTGCTTGTTCATTGAAGCAAAGGCAAAGATTTCATAGACGACTCCAAAAAAAGAGAGCTCGTGCCTACAGCAGTTTAATGGACCACTTGGACCATCACAGATTTAATAATCATGATCATGTTGTTCGTTCTGTTTTGCAGGATGTTTTTGAAACAGTAAGTAATTCTGTAGGCTTCGTTATCATTAAACGTTTACTAGTTCTTCATTCGAGTTTAATTTATTGTCCCTTGTCGTGTCATGGAAGCAACTAATAACTTATTTGCATAACTGAAGGGAATAGACATAATTTTTAATTTGGTTATCGCTGTGAAGCAAATACTTCACTTCGAGACTGCTAGGTCAGGTTGGTATCTTCGCCGCAGTACTCTGGAAAACTAAGAAAAAGCACACCAGGAAAATGAAGACTTTCATGGAGCAGCGTTACATAGATTCATATTCGTGAAAATGTGCTGGTATGACTATGGTCGTAGTCACTACAGTCATAGAAAATGTAGTAGAGCACATAACGTGTCTCAGTGTTTGAACATCTTGGTGAAAAAGTACTTTCTGATTAAAATCGTTGAGCCATCACTACGTGTGTTTTATGTTCCATTCGCAACTTGTTATATAGTACTTCGTTTTTCACTTCTTATGTACAGTAAGTGGGGTCGTGTTCTAAAAATTTCTCAACTTTACCGCCTTTTTATCTTGTATGTTTAAGAATTTATTTGAAGTATTGACTGTTTTTTCGGTAATGTTTTCATCGCACCAACCATCACCACATTAAGTTTTGGCCAATCAGGTTTTAGAGCAAACCATATTTGTATGTTTGATGCTGCAGGTTGCCTTAAAATCTCGTAGCACTGCGGGTATAATTAGTATCTCGATGCAGTTGAAACTACATTGACGCAATGGCGAAGCCAGCTCATATGTGTTGCAATGTATTCCGCTTGCTTTGTGTCAGGAACAACTCGGCAATCCAGCAATCCCTTCAATCATTTGTGATGTAAATACATGCTTAGCTCCTGTTTGAATACATTTGATGAATCGTGTAAAGTTCATGTTGAGGTGTGGAAATGTGATTATTCGCTCATCTCCCATGCAACCAACAGTGTAATGAACTTGTTGCAGAACCAGCCATCAGGATAACAATCAATAGAAGTCTTTGCTCAACTGTTGTAAAACTTTCAAAAACGACACCGACGTTTCAACAAACCAACAGTAGGTTTTCATCAGGGCGGATGGTAACGAGAACAGGAGAGCAACAGAATTAACCAAACGTGCTTGACGTAGTGATAGCAGAGATAACAACGTTGAAAAGGCAAGGTAGATAACGGAGAGTACGGTAGGTTGTGAAGCAAAATAACAACCATAAAATCAAGCTGCACGTCGAACCAAAGCGAAACAAAAGTATGCAATGTGATATTCAGTCAACTGTGGGCAAACATCGCTTTGCATATTTGTGGAAAAAAAGTCAGGACATTTTTCAATTATGACGTTCGGTGTAAAATTAATGAAAACAATTCAATAAACCGTCTTTTTCTAAAATTTTTCCAAATCGCAACAATCTGAGTTTGAGACCAATGTAATCTAAGTTTCTGAGTTGAGACCAAAAAATGATACATTTTTTATGTAACTATGTCCTTTGTATTCGCAGGTTTCACGCGGATTGGTTCCTACTAATGCGCAGCTTATCAAACTGAAGCCGTTGTGCCGTGGATCAGGTCCGCTGAGCGGTGAAGAAATGAGTTTCTTGCTGCTGGTAAAGAAATTGCTCTTATGACCTTTGGGTGATGCAGCCATAACGAACATTTTCTTGACCTGCAATGGTCTTTACTCATTCATCGTAGTCGTTTTATTAAAAGCTTGGAGCTGCCAGAGCAGAGGTAAACGTTTCCGCGATCACGATCATGAAATCAGAATTTTGAGCACGGGCCTGTACTTCATATCCATAATTTTGTTTATGTCAAGGCTGAAAACAAACATGGATGTATGTGTTTTCAGCTGTATTAGCCTTGTGTTCTGTTGGCATTTCAGAACCGAGAGGGGTTTTGTGGGAAATATGATTGTTTGCACCATGCCCCTTTGTAAAACAGCGAACGTATAACATATCATTATATCCTGCGTATTATACGCCTAGAATAAGGCCATTGTTAACTTGCTTTTGTGGGTCGCACTGGGTCTGTTTTGCTTAAGTTGTGCGCTTTAAAGGGGACTAAGTGCATTAAATTTAAAGTGTCGTGTAAGGCAGGTGTTTTGTGAATATGATTATGATGAAGACGACGAACATATTGTAAGAAGCTACTGCAACAACCTAAACTGAAAAGCCTGGCGCGTAATTAAGACAGACTGATCATCAAAATGTATAAAGAAAACTTTTTTACCAAACAATACACTCAGTACAAAGTCGCGGTCAAGATTTCAAGGCAAAGATTGCCTGAATTGTTTGATGTTTTCACATGTGTTTCACAATTATTTGTAGTTAGTAACTGCCAGAGTGGCTGTTTGCATGCTGCGCCAACGTATGCGTCAAACCTATCTTCGAACTCCGTCTCACAGCTGCGGTGGTCTATTTCCTAGCAAAGCGAATTGGGATCAGATTCGTCTACGTCACCTTTGTGGTGTCTTGATGCTGAATAATATTCTTTCAATCGCCTTTTCGGGTGTTTTGCAGAAAGTATTTTGTCCTTATTTGGTGATGTTCCGCTATCCGTACACCCCCTACCTGAAAGAGAAGTTGCGTTTGATTGCGAAGCAAGTCCTTGTTCTGGATGAAAAGCTGCGGTCGGAAAATTTGCTTAGGTTATCACCTGAAGAAGCACTGTCTGTATGTGCCGGTGTTATTCCGTTTGTGAATAAGGCTTTGTGTATATTCAGTTTGAGGTATTTGAATTTTTTAGACTTTCGATGCTGCCTCAGATTGCAGCATATCAAGAATGCAAACCTTAGTCCAAGTCGAAAAAAATTGCTGCTGCCGAATGAAACTGTTCAAACAACGGTATATTTATCGATCACATCGAACAGCTTGGGTTCGAACCCATTTCAAATAATATCAGACTTGCTAGTAGCCTTGAATTTAAGTAGAAGAATTAGACTAAACGTTTGTGCAGCAGAAGCTTGTCACGAAAAATAGAGTGAAGTGCCTATTTTACCAGCACTTAATCTTTAATAAGCTTAATATTTTACAAGGAGGTAATTAGTCAATGAAGGCCTCAGGTACGCATTGCAAAGCCATCCAAATTGCTGTGAGGAATTTAAATGATCAAATAGGTACTGAAGAATTCCAATAGACCAAATATAAAAAGTGTGCAATGAATTTTCTCCTGAGAATTTAAAACATTCCTAGAAAATTGCAATCACACCTCATGTTGCTTCAAGGAGCGAGATAGTAAGAAGAAAAAGTTTTAAAAACACAGAGTTCGGTAAAATCTGTTACATCTGAAGAGATGTGAGCAGAAAGTACTTTACATAAAACTCTTATCGGCAATCATGACAAGTGAAACGTGTTGCAAAGCTGCGCTCATTGATTTGACCCGGTCTACTGGCATTCGGTTCAATCGTGAACCGATAGTGGGTTTGTGGATAATAACGCTGCGGCAGTGATGTTCTTATTAACCCCTGTCGCGAACTGGTTGTTTGCCAAGTCAACTATGTTGGGCTCAGCAACCACGGGACAAGTCAACGTATAACAGCATAAAGTTAGGTTTGCTACTTGAAAAACTGATCGAATGAAACAATATGCATTTTGTTACTTGCATTATAGAGCGGTCCAAAATTTCCATATTAGGAATGTTGCCTTTCCTAAGCCTTTTACTGTTTTTTTCGTAAGTGGACCTGTGTGACATATTTTAAAAGATGCGAGTGACTTCGAAGGTCGCGCAAAGCTGCAATATTGGAGTGGCTACGAATTTTTGTCGGTTACTGTAAAAGCACTGACTTCAATAAAATAATCCAAACGATTAATTAAAACGATGGGCATTTTCAAAACCGTCTTTCTTTCCGGTTTCCTCATGCTAATGGTTTGCCGAAAGTTTCATGTTTGCGCAATTTTCCCTGCAAGTATGACAGCAGTACGTTTTTTTGAAAGGTGAAGTGAGTTTATGATCAACCATTTTTTAGGAATGTGACGCAAACGTCCTGTTTTGCAAGCATTACCTGCTGTCGCCTGTTTGGCATCAAGTTACTGATCTACATCAAGCAGTCGTTTGAAGTTGCTATGAAATTTTGTTGCTTTGGCTGGATTCAGGGAAGACAAATGCTCGTCCTGTTGACAGCGCAGTTGCACTCCATGTTCATCACCAGTCATGTTACCATATAACTTTTTTTGTTAAATCGGTACCAAAGCACCAATTAATTACCAAAGAGGGCGAATGAGATGCTTGTTTGATCTGAAGGCGATTTAGTGAAAACGGTTGGTTTGGAAAAATTAGACGACAGTATGTTCGAAGAAAGCTGTAGTGTAAGTTCCACCATCTGCTATCAGTGTATTCTGGAGAAGTTCAAGCATTCGGCCTCAAAACTACCCGAAACGATCGTTTCTCAGAGCTTGCAAACGAAGGCAGGAGCTATAAAAATGTTATGCAGCTGCATTAAGTGCTGTTCGCAACCTTCGCTGTTGTGCTCAGGCACGTGGAAATGTGATTTTTCGGAAGATCGGCGGCTTCGGTGAATGAATGGAAAGTAGTGTTGAAAACGCTGCGTGTGCTTATCCTTTTTGACGTATAGAAAAACTTTTTCAAAACGATAACTGAAAAAAACGTGTGCAAGGAAATAGCATATATTAAAATGTCATTTTTGAAAAATAATACGCTTTCTAATCTGGGTGCGGCCAAGAATCTTCAAGTCAAAGTCCTTGAAATCTAATTTCGCCCGTTACGAAATACTGCTTGTGAAGAAACTAAATGTGATGAAATGCTTGAGCGTTACATGTTTCCAACATTTTTGAGCGGCAATATCATTAAAGCATTTATCCAAGTTTTTCACAAATCTTATCACCATCACCAGTGGTTGTTCGCAATGCTATCGCGTCATTTTCAGGCAGTGATGATGAGAGGACTAGATGGAGGTGAGCTCTCTCGCAACGCAAACATCGCTTGGCTTGGAAACTGGATTGAGCTGACAAAGGAATGCAACGGTGTGTGGGTCATTTATTTGTAGTAGATGCTGATGTTTAAAGAACAAAATTAACTTCAGACGATAAAATTAGTTGTCTCTCATTTCCTCAATGTTTCGCAACTGATAAATAGGCGTCAACAACGAATGGTGAATATTGTTAGTTTGGTGGCTGCTTTCGGTTCCTGAGATTCCAACAAGGCCGTCTAAACAACCAGTCTCATTTGGTGATGCTTCGCTGTATTTGGCAGTCCTAAATGTGGAATTGTGGCGGTGACAGACATTTCTCTTGACTTGGTGTTTTTTGTTAAAAAATATGCGTGTATTTGCTTCACTTTTTCCACTTGTGGTGCATCGTCAACAATTCCTGTGTTTTGTAGTTTTCGGTGGTAATGTTGACGACTTTAAAATTTTATGATTCTTATTTTCAATTAAGGGTCATTCCATGTCAGTTGATCCAGGCCACTTAACCCACCCTCTTGGATTTTGATGAAACGTAGCAAGATTAAAGAACTTTTCATCCTGATCACAAAAAACTTTATTATTTAAATTGACCAACCATAGCCAAAGTTACGGTCATTTAAAATTGCTTACTTTTTGAGATCGCTCAAGTGGAAAATTTATACTTCCATGTTTTACCTAAAAACACACTGTAACTTTGCTTATATACACTTTTATGCTACCAAATTTTGATATGGTGCAGTTTGTAATATACTTAGCTAAATCTCAAAAGACCAACCTCATTGGACCTCCATTTTGACCTTTAACCCTTGGTTAAATATCAGTACCCTGTGTGTTCACTCATGCGTAACAACAATTTTGATTGTAAATAACTTCTGCTTGACACCACCTATCATCACAAGTGATACATCATCTGAAAGCTGTGGATGAGAAGATGTCAGATCACAAAAAAATGAATGGCTTATTGATAACTGTTATAAAAAAATGACCAACAATGTGTTTTTTAGCAAAATACTGTTTCCTGCAGTAAAAAATGTAGAAAAGTGTTACCACATGCTATTAACATATCATTTTGCGTTGCTTCAGCTGACATATGTTAGGCCACCTGATATCCGTTGTGTCCATCTGCAGTTACTGCATTGTTACTATCCTGCCATTGAAAAGTTGTTTTGAAAAAAGTTGCCTTGTGCTTATGGTCATGCCCAGGCCCGCAACCGGACAAATGTCCCCCCGCAACGTTTGCAAAATCGTGCTCAGTTGCTAGGTACAGCAACAAGTTAACAACCATTTATTTCTCCCGAAAATATCAGCTGGTTGCGGCCCTGGTCATATCTGTAAATTGTTGTTGGAACGCAATTGTCGAGGATAATTCTTGAGCTAGTAAGCAATGCTTCGAACATATTTCAGTCACTGTGTTTGCGGAGGTCGGTGAAATTGCTTCACGTCCTGCTGATGTGGAGTGTATTGCTTTGTTTAGGGATGAGCGCCATGGGCGTCGGAAGCATTTTTTCCCGGGGAGGGAGCACTGGGGATTTTTTCAAAATTTTTCCAGGGGGACCAAAGTGGTGAAGTTTGTTTTTTCCCGCGCAAAAGTAAAAAAAACTTTTTTGTTGAAAATTTCAAAATCCAGACGCCCATGATTAGCGCATGAATGTTGCGCGTCACGCCAGTGCAGTAAATGATCTGGTTGACGGTGCAACTTCAGTATTGTTGTTAACAAAAGCACTCGATCAAACTGATGTTGATGTTCCCTTCACCATGACCAAGCCACTGGGAGTTCACAGGTCTCTTACATTCGACAAGGTGTTGTTTTCACCATTAGAATCCAGAAGGCATTGACCAGTATTTTGAAGCGGTTCTTGGTGTTGATCATAAACTCTGTTTTGCTGTGAATATTTCAAGGAAATATATTAAACGTGTAGTTTGGAAGCTGGGCTCACATGCTCTTGTTCTTCCCATCATACCAATCAATTTGGTACTTTATTTGTCAATTTGCAGAAACCATTACTAATACCAGTGAACCTCTTAATGCCAAAACCACTATCGTATTACTTTTTGACATTATAACGATTTTCATACAAGATCTGCTGTACCACATGTTTAAATTCCACTATAGTTTTAAATGATAACTGTTGCCAAAACACCTAATTGGTATTTTTGCTCGATCGTTCTATTGAAAAAGTGTGAATTGAATTCCTGGGACACGAATCCAGCAGCAGAGTAAGATGGTTGAAACGTTTCATATACAAACGTTGTGCTGCAAAGCCTTGGACTTGACACTCAGACAGATCTTGGCACGTGAGAAGATGGTTATGTGCAATGACATTTGCTTGAGATTTGATCCTAAGTTTTCTCTGTCGACGACGCTAAAACGAAATTTCGTTCACTTTGTTGCAGAGCGCGACATCTGGTTTATTTTGCATGCCATGCCGCTACTGTCAGTCAACTACAGCGAATTGAAATACGTCCAGTCCCTGTATGACGCTGTCGTGAGCGAGCGTCCCACGAAGATGATGAGCATGCAGTATGTGGGGACCAGCAGTGATTCGTCTCGGGAAGAATAGTGTCAACTGAAGCTTTGTGCTTGAAACTGATCCTTAGAATGGACTTACAAAAATAATTTTGTGCACCATTTTCATACCGCAGTGACTAATTAGTTATTTGTCGTGAGTTCATTGCAACCCACGGTGCTCTTGCGTAGGTGCTGAGAAGTTTCATTATTATGGCTTGAGGCGAAATTGCCGAACTGTTGATAAAATGTCTGCAAAAAATTTTTCGAACGTTTTTTGTGGAAACAAAATTACGCATTTACAAAAATTCTCTTAAACAAATGTTCACACCCAAAATTAGATTTTTTCAAAAACATTTTTTTTTGGCATAAATTTCTAACCACAGTGACCTCGGCCAAAAATGCATAAACCTATCCCCCATTATGACGTCACTCACAACAAACCCAAAATACAAAATTCAAATTAAAAAAATCTAAACTAGAAGACTTTCCGCATCTTAAGAGGGTTTGAACAGCTCTCTAGCTCAATCGGCTGTCGCGTTATGGTAGTGCAAAGTTCTGCAAAAACGTGGCGCACTCGGTTCTTAAAGGGGTATTAATGCGCCTCAGCGTAACAACATCGGACGCTGGACTATTTCTTAACAGTTGGGTGCGCATGGCTGGGCTGGAGAGTCTGACGCGTTTTGAGTCGATGGTCCTGGCTTGGACAATGAAGGTCGGAAATGAAACTGAAACTTGTTCAAACGCGCACGATCCTCGCCTCGGTCGTGCCTCATCAGATAAGCAGTTTTTTTATCACACCAACTTTCTTCAATTAAATATGATCCACTCCTTCGTGTACATAGACATGTTCTCTTAATCTGTTAATTTACCTCACCGTGTTCTATGTTTGTTTCTCTAACTATGCATATTTGATTTCCAACTGTTGTTATTCAGCAGTTTGCAAAAAGGGGTAAAAGGTTTGGTTGACTAGATGACCGCCATCGTCTTTCACCAATCCGGTGTGACACATTGTGTTATTTTGCCATTGTGTTTTCATTTATTCTAATGTTCACTAACAATTGGTTTCCTTATTACGCGATGGCTCTTTGCATTGTTTCTACCTATCAGCTGAGTTATATGCAACAATAAATCAGTCAATCAAGATGAAAAGCCTTGTTGATGACTGACAGAAGAATACTAATTCCCCAGGCGTCTGCACGAATCGAGCTTTCATGCAACGCGCCGATCTGCTGTTGCTCCCACGGTAGTTGTAAGGGTTTGACTGTCGCTGGCCTTAATCTTTGATACTCAGAACAGACGCTTCCACTTCAAAACTGGTTAGGAACCGCTGTTTCAGGCCAACTGTTTGCCGGAACTTTAGCAAAGGGGCTTTGCCATGAAACGCGCTTTCCCACAGCTGTTCTTCGTACTCCCCTGCCTTTTGTGCCGTTGCAGGCGAAGTAACTGGAGATCGCGCTTTCGCGCCATTTCATTCAATTGTCGACGACATTCGTCTTCAGGCTGCTCTTCATCTGGCGACATTGCTCTTCCACTCGCCGACATTGTTCAGCACATTCAAGCGCTTCCTCTCGTCCCCAGGTGCTCCTTCTCTAGCTGAAATGCTTCTTCAGCTTATTGAAGGCACAAGTTATAGATATTCCTGTTTCAAGTCTGAGGCGAGTTGGTAGAGGAAAATCTGTAGCACCAACAGCGACGGAAAATTTTTAGAGAGAAAATTTGAATGGATAAAGTATGTTGCGTATAAGTTTTTCGGGCAAATATCTTTTGATCCCCCATAAA
>Ga0210059_1004833_pt1 | contig 21718 bp, 13 predicted proteins | sample Ectturendosymbi2_FD_188042 | JGI IMG/M metagenome (GOLD analysis project Ga0210059, IMG submission 188042) | Ecteinascidia turbinata endosymbiont from Florida, USA - Sample 2 (SPAdes) (version 2) | ecosystem: Host-associated > Tunicates > Ascidians > Unclassified | place: Key West, Florida...
GAAACAAGCAATCAACCGCTACTGCAACTATCTGGGACGAACCTCAGACCAACTCCGAACCGCAGAGACAAACGATCTGATACCGACCAGTACGCTGTCACAGAACAAAATGCCGATGCCTCAGACCGTCGAGGTCAACTGTATTACAGACAGCAACATAGCATGTCGAAACCATCTCGCAAACACTTTTCATTACAGTTTAACAGTATTTCCCAACCTTTTTGGGCTTGGAGCACCCTGCAGAAGAGAAATATAATTTGCAGCACCTAGTGGCAAATCCACAGCAATTTGTTTCAAGGATTGATGACATTTTGAAATTGTATTTTTTAATGATATATTGAAAAACGCAGGGATGCCGGAACGTCGGTAGGGCAGGGGGGCAAAAAAAAGTTGAGGGCAATATAAACTTATGAAAAACAAAAAATCGTTACCAATTATCAGGTCCGTAGGCTAACTAGGAGGGGCGCAGGGGGCTTAGTCTCTTCTGAAAAAAATTTTGCCCCTCCCTGGAAAAATGTGTTGGACATAGTTTAAAAAATGGCCCCTCTCAGTAAACTCCTCGCCTCTCCTGGTGTCCCAATCTAGTTAGGGCCTGCCAATTATGCTTGCTACAGTTCAACAATAACGTTGACTTCAAAATTAATAGACAAACTATAGACAGCTTGTTTCAATTCGATCTTGATAAATCATAAAATTACCTATGAAAAGACACCTTTGCCCCCATTGTCCCTCGTTTGAAAGGTCAGGGATTCAACTCGCTACATTACCTGCCAAGATATCTGCATTCAAGAGTCACATGCGACAAAACGCATAATATCGTAACTTGAATATTTGAAGATTTGTTGTGAATATTTGAAGATTTGTTGTGAATATTTGAAGATTTGTTGCCATGTTATTATTACACGATAAAGACCAACATAGCAAAACAATCCGCTCTCAAGTTGTCCCTGCAGGCAGCAGCGTAACCAGCCCAAAATTTGGGGGGCCAAAATGTTTGATTTTAGGCGAATAACACTATTTTGTTTGTGATACTGACTCTCAAAGCACAAATGACTATATGTTCTAAAAATTTGTGGGGGACATGGCCCTCTAGGACCCTCTGGCTACGCCTATGCCTGCAAGCAAAGGAGCGGACATGAGTGAACTGCAAGCTCAGCACTGTATGACACCACAACAGTGAACCTGGCTCTTGCGCAGTGTGAGTGTCGTACCGGCAAATAAACTGTTATTGCAAGAAATAAATCAATTAATCGGAATTGAGCTGCTGACGTCAAATTCCCTAGAAAGTTTTAGTTCTTAGTCCTAATTTCCAGAGAGGGCAAATGCCCGTTTTGACCCCGGGGCAGATCCAGCCAATAAAGTTAAGGGGGCGATTTCAGTAGTATTTGTTAGTTAAGTCTCATTACGGGTTCACCACTTTAAGATGAAGAATACTTCACAACACTTCTGTGACAAAATAATGGATATAGGGGGGACCGATCGCCTCAATCGCCCCTGGCTTTGACATACCACGAGTTCAAAACTGTTTGCTTGAGTTCTGTGCATAAGCACACCCATAACCATAATAGTCATTCTTTACGCATTTACATGTTTAGCAACAACGTTGACCTCAAAACTAATAACAGAAATTATAGAAAACCATCCTGAATTTTACGTGTGCGCGAATAGCTGCAATAAATTTGTTTCAAATTGATCTTGACAAATCATGAAACTACTTATGATACTGGTATGTAAGGGCACCTGTGCCCGCGTTTTTAAAGGTCAGGGGGGAAGTGCCCCCGTAATGCACCCCCTTTCCGGCGTCCCTGGAAAAACGTATTAGCTTGTGGTAACCCTGGGTATTGCAAATGGCACCCCGGTTGGCAACGACTGGTTTAACAAGCACAGTTATGAACTTTAAGTGTCCAAAACACCCAACAACATTAAGTAATCCATCGCTCAGAAACCACGGCCAGCAAGCGATTGTTGACATCTTTTATTTGCAGAAGTGTTGACGAAGAACGGTTAAGTTTGAAAAGCGAAAGCTTGAAACGGTCGACAACAACAAATGTTGCAGTGTAAACGCAGTCCTGCTCTCGAGGATCAAAGGCCAAGTCAGCCAGAAGCTCACAGAGTAAATAAAAAATCGATGTGGTGCATAGGGTTTCGCTCGGCTCTTGGTAAGGCGTGTTTGATAAGACGGCGCATTACAGGTCGAGTGGAAAACAACAGCTGATCAGTGATGCACCACCAGGCAATGAAGATCGATCGATGTATAATATTGCAACAGGTAGGTTTTTAGCGAACCACAGGTGAAGTCGCTCGCTTCAAAAGACCAAAACCGAGATGACTGTGCCCGTGCCTGTTTTTTTTCGGTCACAGATGGAAAAAATTTTTAAATGACCAAAAAAATAAAGCATTTCGGTCATAATGTCCGAAAATACAGACTAGTTAATGCTGTTACAGCGAGTGTTAATAAATTTCTTTTTTGAGAGACAAACAACCGAGATGCCTCAGCGAAAAAAATCAGGTCTGCGTTACCTTGGGGGGGGGGTGTGCACACACGCGTCTGTTACGTCACTGTCAGCGTAGGAGGCACCTTTTCTTTCGGACGCAGAAAAAGAATTATCGACATTACCCGCGCCGGGTAAGAATAAAAATGATATAAAATCTGGCGATCCAAGGGACTGGCAGTTGCAGCAGACATTTTGTACCGTAGCGTTCGAAATCTATGTTGCAAAATCGGAGGTTTTTTGTTCAACGATTTTCGATTTAACGTTGCTGTCTCATTCAGGGGTCTGCAACCTGGGGTTCCGGCTCCAAATCCGCACGCGGTCCCTCAGCCCCTCTCAAGTGGCTCTCTGCGTTTGAATTTAAATTTGCATTTGATTATTGTTGTCAGGATTGAGTTGATTACAATTCAACCCATGCGCCCCTGTTAATTATTAATTCCCATGAAAAATGAAACGGCATCAACGTTTTTCGGCTCCTCACCGGCCATATCTGCTGGAAGATGAAGCAGAATGGCTGTTTTGTTAATACGCTGTGTGGACATGTTGATGTTTTTCGTACTGACAGAGATACACGGACTGGACACCTCGTCTGAACAGCATTTTTAGATGCTCACAGCTCAGTAAGTATTAGGGACGTAGAGGCGCAGGGCAATGACGTAGTTAAAGCGTGGCCCCGAAAATAAGGCTGTTGGTTCTTCTTTTGGGTAGGCACTAAAAAGGGTCAACCAATTTTTATTACTCCCAGTAACTGCACATTTTCGGGTATTTTAGTCACGGCTCTGTCGAGACCAGGCATTAGACATGAACATGCTATGACGTACTTTACATTACTACGTTTCTTGGGAACCCTATGGCGTGGAATAGTCACCAGGTGCCATGGGATGATGGGACAGAAAAAGGGCCAGGAAAAGCATGGGCCTATGTCAAAAAAAGAAAAAGACAGGAGAATGGGCAGGCCCGTGAATCGGCGTCGACAAAAGAAAAAAAATTAGAACATGTAACAGCATTTAGTTACGTACGTAGATCTGAGCAATACACCCGTGCAGGCAAAGGTCACGAAACTATCTTAATCACGAAATCAACCGTGCAAAGGAAAGTAGCAATTTCCCTGAAAGAGATGAACACAGAACGAAAACATACGACTGCAGCGCAATTGCTCAGGTACTGTGCATTGCTTTCGCCTCCAAAGAGTGCGAGAATACAGAGATTGCTGCAAAAAACGATCATGCGCAGTGTGAGACTGAAAATCGTGTAGCGACTTGCGAAGTGAAGTTTGAAATCAGTGTAATTTTTCTGAAAATAAATCTCGCAAGAATTTTAGGGTTACGATCGATTGATTGCGAACAATTCCAACGGCAGTTTTGTGATGAGATCAAGGCATCGTGTATTTTTGTTTGTTAAAAAAAGTGAAAATAGCGAAGAAATTGCCCAAAGCATTAAGATACAAAGGTCCTTTGCGAAGAAGAACTCGCTGTCAACGAGAAAACAACACAATTGTGAGGTCACAACAACAACAGCAGAAAAAAGTTTCTGAAAATTGATTCATTCCCAAAAAATGAGAAAAAAACGGTGAAGATCCAACAAATAAAGAGAGACTTTTTCTGATTCGAAACACTTTATCTCAATTGCACCAAGAACAGAAATCTCACTAAAAATGTTCACGATCCATTAACTATTCGACGAGCGAAACAAAAAACACGAAACACTCGCCCAGTACCAAGACGTGATTCGAAAAATGCGTTGCATAGCAGCCGGATTCGCAAATTGCCATGGCAACGACAGTGAAGCCTGGTTTCAACCAGATGCGGTTGACCAATCACGGTCACTGTATGTCGGGTCGTTCGGCCAATAGCGGAGTCCGTTCATCGTCGGCACCGGAGGCGGATACCGGAAGCTTGGCCGCCCTTTTCTCCCGCGTGACGTAACGATTGTAGCGCTGCAGCAGTTTCAGCAGAGCCTGCGCGGATGAATATTTAGAGCTTGTGGAGTTTCGCGGCGCGAAGGGTGAAAGAGAACAAGTGTTTTAAGATGAGCAAACCATCAAAAGGGTCAAACTCACTTCAAGGGCCGTCAAAACCATTGTAGTAGCTTTTTGAGGCCATTTTCGGCCATAACTGGGCGAATAATCGCGCTAGAGAATCAATGAAGACCACATGGGACGTGTTTTTTCCGCTTTCTTTTCGAAAGTTGAAGTTTTTTTTCCGTATACTTTTCTTTTTTTTCGTAAATTGCTTGGAATTTTTTCACAGGTCCCAATAACGTCACAGGGTCGACCTCGTGACGTCACGCGTCACCCCAAAAATTTTCAAGTGTCAATTTGCCCAAATGTTTTTGAAAATCGTACACGAAAATCCACATGTTTTGATATATCTCGGCGCGATCGGCGAGTTATAAACGAAATTGCCTCGAAAAGCATTACGTTGGCTCTGGCGTTGCTTGAAAGGTCCATCAAAATAACGGAAAGAGGAAACAATTCTTCACACTGCTGGAATAGAAGTTGCCGAAAAAATCACACGAGCCGACGATCTGTTAAAAACATCACCTGCCTTCGAAAGCCTGATGGAATGTGGCAAGCGTGTACAGACGCCCCAGCAACATTCTTTTGCAGAAAGCTTAAAGACCCAAGTCAGCGGTTCTTTACGCGGGTTCGATCGAACCCCAGAGGTTGGGTCAGTTTCAGGGGGTTCGGCGTACGTCCTATGTTTCATTTCGTGTGTCAATGAACTTCATAAGGACGCTTTTCAGGGGATGACATTTTTCCAATTATGAAGAGTTCGGCGAGTGCACGGGTGGAACTTGCGGAGTTTTACCGAGTTAAGAGGCACTGCACTTGATTCAACAGTCGAGTAGCGCCTTAATTTTAACGTCGACCAGTCGGAGCATGTCGCTGTAAGTCTAAGCCAGCCGCTCAAAACAGAACGGAATGAAATCCATTAAAAGCTCTAGGTTTGCTGTAAGCTTTCAAGCAACCAGTCGACTGGGCTCTGCTTTCATCTTTCTGCAATAATTTAAACTTGCACAAATCTGCATTCAAGTACCTAACTACACTCAAGGAGGGTAAGCAACGAATCAATCAGCAAATTTTTAAATAGAATCAAATCCCGGAATCTCAAAAATACATTCTATTTGAATAAGATTGTACGATTGACGATGTGTAGTGTTACGTGAAATCGATTTCCCGTTAAAACATTTGCTGATAGATTGAAACTCTTTACCTTTGTGGAAATGAACCCTCGCAAAAAAATAAAACAATTCTCACCAGAAATAAACACGCGGCTCCCAGGAGAGCAGAAGCATCGCGATACGAGAGCTTGTCGGCCAGCAGTCCCCCCAGCGACGGACCGGCGATGTCCCCCAAGGAGAAGGCCATGTTCCACAGGCCCGACACCAGGCCGTACTGGGCCAGTACAGAATCCCGTAGATTCAGCTCGCTGAAACGTCAAAACAGAAAACTACTGGATCTTAGAAGAAACAAAGTGACATTGCTTGCACACTCTTTTTGCTTAACTAGAAACGTGTCAAAGGAAAAACTCTAAACGAGTCACGTTTAAGACGATTCCCGTCGTAAGCGATGGATTTTTCAGAATTTTTCCACTTAGGATTGTTTTTCAAATTTTTAAATAGAGTTCAAATTTGGAGTCATGCGCGTTTCAGATCCGTTTTTCAGATCTGTTTTATGCAAGAAACTTAAAAAAAGGAAAAAACAAAAAAAAAGTTCAGATCCGTTCAGAAAAAAAACAAAAAAAAACGTTCAGATAAAAAAAAACGTTCAGATAAAAAAAAAACGTTCAGATCCGTTTTACGCAAGAAACTTAAAAAAGGAAAAAAAGGAACAAACTGCCATTGCTCCTGTTACGATCGGAAAGCCCGAGCGGCAAGCGCGCTAAGCTTCACACTGTGGCAGCAAGTAATAATAGAGATCACTCTTGTCGCAAGTACAATTAACAGTTCACAAGCAATGTTGGAGATCACACGTCGTGCTCATTCTTTTGGTGTTTGCTCGCGAAATACATATATCTACTTCTTCTTGGCATACTTCCTGTTCGTGGTGCATCGCGCATTCAACACCGCGCAGACCGAGCGGTTGCAACCAGAGCTGTGGTGCTGGAACTCAAATTTCGGACTCCGGCACCAGAATGATTTAGTCCAATAAAAACTATAAATACATTGTTTCATTTTTTTATACCTCGCTTGCCCCACAAATTATTTCTGTTGAACGGGAACCCAAACTTCAGGCTCCGGCTCCACCATCTAAAATGTTTTGGCTCCGACTCCAGCCATCCAAAATCGCTTGGGCTCCGACCCCGGGCTCCACGGCCCTGGTTGCAACACCCCCAACGCTGTGCGTCAAACGCAAGAGGAAAATCTGTTACAAGGTGATCGGACTTGTATTGCGAACAGTATTGTCGCAAATATCGAAAAACATTAATTTATTCGACTTTCGATTGAGTCATAATTACGTCATCTTGACGAAACAAAACAATAAAATGTGCACCTGCGATGCAGAGAAGTGATGGCGTAATTTGAAGGCGTTCGTGCTGCATTAGCGGAAATGGCACAAAATGTAAGTTTGTTAAATTCTAAAGTAGCAAAAAAAGCACTTCACGCATCTGCGAATTCTGCGGTAGTGCTTGGTTTTGTATTATTTAAAAACATGCATACTGTGATCGAATAATCGTCGTTGTTATTGTAACCGGGCAACCGGCATAACAAGATGGTTGCTAGGTGACCGGCCCAGAACGATGGCCCATGACTTTCTCGGCCTGGTCTCGATGAAAGGCCAAAACCGGTAAAAGAAACTTACGACGCTGCAAGGTGCATATCGTTGAAGGTCGGCATCAGCGACGCTCCGAAGAAGGCTCCGAGGATTGCCGAAGACACGAAGACCAACCAGATGCGCTGGCTCGTCCATCCGAACAGCTTCAACAGGAAGGACGCCGGTCCGAAGAATACCGATCCGATGCCGATGCCAACAAGGCCGATTTCGGTCATGTACGAATTTCGCCTGACGGTGAAATGCGCAGAGAAACGATGAGCTGCGACTGTCATCGAAGAAACGGTTCGAAAGACTGACGTTGGACAAAAGCGGGAACCTTTTAAGGAACGCGAAGCCACGGTTGTGGCTTTGACTTTGTCCAGTCATAACTTGCCGCTCGATAGAGCTAGAGAGCTGTACAAATCCTTCAAAGAAATAGAAAGTCTTCCAGCTTCGATTTTAAAATATCCGGTAACTGTTCGGTTTTGAACGTGTTTGTTGTGACGTCACGACTGGGGGAGGTTTGGAGATTATTTGACGACGTCAACATGGCTTCAGGAAGAAGTCAAAATGGCAATTTTACCGTTTTCTTCTATAAAATTAAACTAGGTCAAAATTCGCATCTTCAGATCCCTCGATTGGCCATATGGCGTCAGTGGTTGGCAAGTTATGGCCGAAACACAACAAATTAATCAAATCATGGAAAGACGCACAACTCACGGTACGGAACGGCGCTTACCACTTGTCGGCGAGATACCCCCACACAGGTGACAAGCCGCCGTAACATATGCTGAATACCAGAAACACGACGCCTACCATCACGGCGTTGAAGCCGAACTGCAAAAAGAATACGATATTCAGCGGGTGGAAGTTCCATTCCATCACGGAACGTCTATCATGACACGAAGTTACGAAGGGCTACGATGGTTCGTTTGTGTTTCCCGGAAACAAATTTCTTGACGCGTGAAAAAAAACCTTTTGATCCAAAAAATGTTTTTTTTTGTTTGAAGTAAATGTTTTAACAACAAAGTGTTTTTTTAAACAACTAAAAGTTCAACAAATCAATTTTTTTTTCGAAATCGCGCTGTTTAAAACAGACTTCACGTTTCTTCTCAAACTTTTTCTCCAAAATAAGCTTTTTCTACTCTGCTGTCACACCTCTTCCACTGCAATGCATGCTCCAAATCAAAGACAATGCAGCACAGTTCTATACAAACAGCAAACACGGATGGAGAAACACTTGCACAATGTCAGTGTTTCTCTTGGCAATTTCAAGTCGTAATAAAAGTCAAGTTAAGTCAAAGGTAGTCAGCGCAGTCTGTTACAGTGTTTGTTAAAGTGTCCATAAAATGTCCTGAAAACGCAGCAGCGTGCATGTTATTGCTCCTTTGACTCTTATAAACAAATCGCATACGCTAAAAGAGAAACACTGCGACCCTGATGACAAATGGTAAACGTCATGGACAGAGATAGCACGAGTCTCTAAGGTTGAACCAGCGAGCCGCCAACGACATGTTTAGCGGTTAGACTTCACCGTGCCATTACCGCCTGCTAGTGATGAAAAAACTTTCAATGAGTTTTTTGAGTTAGGAGAACCACTCGTTGGCGCGAAAAGTCCGTGAAACCACCTGACTTTTGTGGAGACTGGTTATTTTTAAGTAACAAGCCACTGTCGCTTGAACAGTTATGTTTGTAGGTAAACCGTATAATTGTTCAGCAGGCCATGCACGGGCGTACGGAGGTTAGATGGCGCCCGGGGCAAGAAAAAAAATTGTGCCCCCATGTTCGAACTTGAGGTCTTTTGGGAGTTTTCGGCGCCCGAGGTACTGTACCCCCTTTCCCCCTCGTTACGCCCCTGGGGCCATGGGCGAGCCGGATTGAAAAAGAAACAATGTCCTCCGTCCGTCAATGGGCTGAATTTTGCGGGTCATGGGCAACCCGGGCTCAAAAATTCTTGGACCGTGCCATCCCCACATGGAACCGTGAGATACAGTAATTCGAAACCTTCATCCACTAAGCAGACGGAATGACTGCAGCAAACATTTGTCTATTGCGGCACGCGGACGTACAAAGCGACTGTCATCCACGAAGTAAAGCCGGTGTCTATTCAATGTACGTAGGCGTTGGACGAGACAGCCGGTGATTAGGTAAGGCATGCGCATCGCAATCATCAAACATATAGCACGGACACGATCTTTTATTTGTGGGTTTCGTGTTGCTTTTCGCCAAGCAAGCTGACAACATCGCCGGGATGCAAAACGTTAACAGGCGCCTCAGTCGCTCCCCCCCACAAACACTGAGGAATTTTCCGTCTATCGTCACCGACTCGAGGTCATCGCGCACGTCTTTTGCAAGGCATTGCTTGGCATGGCAGGCAAATGATTAACAGACAGCAACTATGCATGTTTTGTGTCATCGTGCTGCATCAGCCGATAAGTCCAAGCCCGAAACATAAATTCGTTCAGCGAGTTATGGTCAACGTGTAGCACAAAAGCCGTTATCGTCAGAACCAGTGACCGATTCCAGCAGTTTTCTTTCGTCAACCTTAGTTGCGTACAAGCATTGAAACTGAACGGTCGACTGCAGACGTCCTTGTTGGAAACTCACGCCATGCTTTTCTTGAATCGTTGTGCACGCGGTTCGCATACGGGACGTCAGCACTTTGTGGTGACCCGCCCTGCGTCGTACTTTGCAATGAGTGCAAGATACGAAATGTGTTCAGCATTTGATGGTTGTAGCCGTAGCTTAAGACACAGGAGCTTTTGCTGTGGTTAAAAAAATTAACACATCCTGTCTCGGTCATTAATCGCATTTGTGGTTCAGATACACGACTTAAAGGGCCCGCAACACAGTCTTGCAACTGGTGCCTTTCAAATAGAAAGCAATGCACCAAAAATTGCCACCGATCTCAAACTCCTAGAAAAAGGAAGCAACCAAAATCAAAGCCTATAAAACAATGTTATTCTGAAGCTGGAGTCATGCTAACGTTCAACACCGTCTCATATTCGTAGTAAGTCAATATTTGAGCAGACGTTTTCGTATTCGCTACGGGCGCAAGCCATTGTTAAACTGCAACAGCACCTTGATTTGTAATTTTAAGTCCGAGCGGAAAATTTGGCGCCGCGTTTATTTGCAACGGCTTGTAATGTCTGGGGCGCGCGTGCCAACCACAAGCGTGCATCGTGGGTCTGCGTAACGTTCTCAAGGCTATAAAGTGCCTTTGAAAGCACAAAACGACGACAAAACAGCCAAATCTCTGTTCATATAACAACAACAGCAGTGTCTTTTGCCCAAGAAATGAAACGGCAGACAGTAGCAGCGCATTTTATTGGCACCCGAATGTCACACACGCCGTTAGCACCCAGAAGCTTTCACGCTTCTATTTAATCAGGCGTTCAGGAAGGTCCTGCCCTGCGTGTGATAAGCCTCTGTTATAAAGGCACCGCATCTTGGCTGTGGTTCGCTCAATTCGGTAAATAAAATCTTTCGTTGATTTAAGTAAGTTTGCATTAAAAAGTGAACACGTAAGATTTTTGCAAGATTTCATAGTCTGACCGAAAAGTCTCGAGACCGAAACGACCAGACCGAAAAGTCCTGTTCCGGGTACAGCATTTTTCCGAAACTTGGGCGATTTTTCTCAGGTACGGCTCGTTTCTTAACAAAATAAAGGCAAGATTTTAGAAAATTGTATCGAACAGGGACGGTTGACAAGAAAAGGCGATAGACTTCAATGACTGGCTGGCAAAATATTACGTATCAAATGATAGAAAATTACCCGTTAGCGTCAAACGTCACATCGCGAAGCTGCGCCGGGAAAGCTACAAAGACAAAACAAAGCGAAACCGATGCAGCATCGCAGGAGGAACACGAAACTACGACACAATTGCAATGCGAATGACGACGGCGGCACAATTTCGACGTAAAGCACGCGATGCAATTTTCGTGCAACTTTGGCGATTTTCGTGCAACATCGGCATACTTCGCGTGTGAAATCAGCGCACCTTGCAATGATGTACGCGAATATTTCCGAAAAATGCAGCACTGAAGGTCTCACCTCTGACTTGAGATAAGGCGAAAGGTTGGCCGTGATGAAGCCGTTGACGCTAAAACTGATGACGACCACGAGGGTCGCGAGAAGGCCGCTCGAGTGTCGGAGAAGGTGAAAAGGCGACACAGACGCGGTGTTTTTCTCGACTGAACAGAAAAAAACGAGATTTGAAACAAAGTGATTGAGAAAACATACAACTGGATAAACAAGAAAGGCCGGGATATGACAACATAATCGGAAACGTCTATTGGCGAATAATGGGAGTTGAGAATTGACACTACAGAGATAGTTTACTCGCTAGAAGAAATTTTTGCCAGCGAGGTTTAAAAAATTTAACGAAAACGTTGTCAATCTTTCATTAAAAGACGAGTTGAACACTTCTCCTTTTTAAGTTCTTTTCAACAGCTCGTTGAAAAAGGCGTTATTATCACATGAGTGAAGACGCTGCGTCGTCTTGAAGTGCTGTTATGACCATGCAGTGAGCAACATGGATCTGGAAAGTCTGAACAATCGCAGTGCACGTACGGGCACAAACCTGAGTTGGCGATTATCAGCCAAACATGTTATTGAGTTGGCGATTATCAGCCAAACATGTTATTGAGTTGGCGATTATCAGCCAAACAAGTTGTTGAATTGGCGATTATGAGCCAAATATGTTATTGAGTTGGCGATTATCAGCCAAACATGCAATTGAATTGCCGATTATCAGCCAAACATGTTATTGAGTTGGCGATTATCAGCCAAACATGTTATTGAGTCGGCGATTATCAGTCAAACATGCAATTGAATTGGCGATTATCAGCCAAACATGCAACTGAATTGGCGATTATCAGCCAAACCAGGAGCAAGCTGGGAGGCGATGGTTTGGGTTTAATCATAAATATTATTGTAGACAGCAAAATCTTATGAAACCTACTTGCAACACTTGGAAGGATCTTCCAGCAAACGGTGAGCAGAATGATCTGAACACCGCCAAGCACGAAGAATGGCGTCATATATCCTCCGGCCTAAAAACAAGCGACCCAAACAATGAATGCCATACCCTTCATAAATTATATCACCCGGTAAAATTATACAACTAGTACCAAGTTATATAACCTAAATATAAAGTTATATAACCTGTATAAAATTAATTAACCTGTATAAAATTATATACCTTGTATGAAGCTGTATAATGCGTATTTTAGTACTATTCCAGTTTAGAAAAAAAATATTTGTTTTAGTAGCGGAAAGTTTTTGGCACTATGAAAACAAACTCAGCTTGATCTACGGTCATACCAAATGTGATGGAGGTTGCTCGTGAGATTTATGAGCAGACATACAGTACATGGAAATAGCTTTTAGATCATTAAAGCAAGTGTCCAATCACGTGTATGTGACGCACTTGATTAGGTGGCAATGTTATCAATGCCAGTGCATTCGCTGGTAGCATCAGATACGACCCCGATACACACAAAAACACAAGAAAGGACCCAGCTCAGCCTTTTGCGGACACGGCGCATCATTTGCAAATTTAATAAAGCGAAATTCAACATTTGCACGCAGAGCAAAAGCTATGGCAGACTGCGTAGCACGCGCGCGCACCAGCATAACCAGATGTTTCAGAGGCCAGGCCATACCTTTTGCAAGGGGCTGCGCGTAACTTAAAGCTATTGTAAACCTTCGTACCAAAAAAACACTGTTCGAAAAAGTGGATAGAATTGCGCTGAAGAAAAAAAATACGCACGTCCTACTTAAAAAAAAACGCTCAACTAACCTGGTAAAGAGCGCCTCCTACTAAAGGACCAACCATGGCGCCAACGCCGACAAGGGCCTCGGAAAGGCTGATGACAGTGATGGCACGGTCGTTAAACTCTTGAAACACGATGGCGAATATCGCTGTGAAAGCGGTGTTGCTTCCGAAGCCCATCAATCCCCGAGAAATTGTGCTCAGGACGAAGAACGGGGTTGTGCTCATTTCGTTCAAGAGCCTGGAGAGACAAAAGCAGTATCATGACGCTCTTCTCTTTCTCTTATTTTCAGAAACCTTGTCTGCGAAGCAAGGTCCCTGGCACTGAGAGCTGAGAATGATTTTTTTTTATAGCAGGTAATTTCACATACGTTGATGACATCGTAACAAAAAGGTTTGGAGAAGTGCACAATCAGCATTTGCACACATCGTCAAGCTAACTGATACACGCTTCTGCTGCAGCTTTTCAAATACGCATCGTGCCAGTAGCGCAGCCAAGAATTTTGTTCGGGGGGAGGGGCAGTAAACCGCGACGTCAGTCACTGACTTTTTATTTGAAAATTGATACTGAAGCACCAGTAAAAATCTTAGCAAGTTCGTTTCGGGCAGGGGGGGGATGTCCACTTCGGCCTCATTTCGGCTGCGCCACTGCATCGTGCTTACCCGAAACAAAAGAGCGAACCGGCATTCCAGAACATTCCCGCAAGGACGCAGAACTTGGCTCCCACTCTGACAAGCTGAACAACAAAATGAACGGAGGGTTTTGTTGCGACGCACAGCGCGTCAAATGCATTGAACACTATGCTGGTTATGACAAATTCGACGTTGTCTGTTTCCCTGTATGCTGAAATATACGGCGGTTGGCAGCCACGCACTGGTTATGCAGCATCAGAAGAGCCTTGCAAACAGTAGGTATGATTATATTCCCCCCTGCATGGAAGTTTTATAGCTACTGCGCTATGCTCGTTTTGGGCCGTTTCTGGCACGCAATGGTAGAGGTGCAGTATGTGCATGCACTGCTTCTTTGATGCAGTTCTTCAAACCACATCAACCATAAGCGAAACCAGCGTTCTTGTTTGTCCTAGTCAAGTGCAAAGCAACGTTTTCGCTTGTGCTTTACCCAACTTTACGCGTTTTGGGAACGAACGGTCAAAAGGACCTATCCAACGGTCCAGCAAATATACAAAACGGTATTTTTGCCGCTGCAGTGTTATTGCAAACATTCTCTTTTTCCCACGTTTCTCTTAGTTTTTGGGGCAAGAAAGCAGTGGGCGTGACGCTCGACGGCAACCAACGATAGGAGTGCAATACGGTGGAGGGTCACGATTTGTCTATCTCCAAAAACACACTTGCAACATATCCGTGAAAATAATGATGAAACTAGAAGAAACTCAATTCTCCTGACCACAAACTGTAAAACGTATCCAAACACTACCTTAACAAAAAGCATTGCTGATAGTGACTAGATTCAAAAATTGTATTTTAACTCTTGCAGCGCCGCTTACATATATAGTCGATAGTTTTCAAAAATACAGTCATGACTAAAAACTTCAAACGGCAACGTACCACAATTCCAATAAAGATTGATGCAAAAAGTCCACATATGGAATACATGGAGAAGATTATACCAACATGTACAGGTGACAAGCCTTTGTTTTGAGCCTGAAAGTACATGAACACTAAAGTGCATGAAACTTGTGCAGCAAAAACATGCTGATATTTTAAATTTTCTTCCATTTAATGCTCAACTTACAACAGTTTATCGAAATTACACCCTGTCCTCCCGATTGCAAATGCAGTTCTGCAAGTATTGGCCAAAATATTTGTGCAGTTAATGAATGTTAAAACAGAGCTAAAATGATCTTCTTCTGAAGAACAGAGTCTATAATCAAAAGTCATTTCTTAGTAAAGCATCAGTTGGCTAAGTTTTTCTTAACCTTTTCTCAACCACGCCTTCCAAAAGTAATTGTTCTTTGTTTCAAGCCTCCCTGAATTGAAATAAGCAAAGTGGACAGAACACTTCCTCGTTCAAAACCTTTCCCTGTTGTAAAGCGCGTAAGAGCTCACGCCCCCCTTAAGACGTATTTACACCCCCTGGTTAAGAACCACTGAGTTAGCATGATGTATTACGGAGCATACAATTCCAGATGAAATTACAGATAAATACTCAGCTCTTTGGGGTTTAAGTAAAATACACATAGGTCAGTAACTAATCTGATTTTCTTAAAATATATTTATATAGCACGTAATTGTGGATTTTGTGAAAAAGCAGTAATTTTATCAAAAATTTGGTGAAAAACATCAGATACATTAATCACTCACCACAACAGGAAAAAATGGTGCAATAGCGGAATAACCCATTAAATCATTTAATGATAAGAATACCAAGGAAAAGAACACTTTCAATTGCTTTTTTGTATATCCAAAGTGAAGCTTTTCAGCAGGCAAACAGGCTTGATCAGTATTATCCTGAAAAAAATTAAAATACGTTAAACAAAAGATAATTAATCCCCTAGAGGAGTAATTAATTAATTTGTTGTTTTTAGGCCAGTTTGCCAACCACTAATTCTAGATGGCCAATCAAGGGCCCTAAAAGTGTGGATTTTTGCCTACTTTATTTTATAAGAAAAAAAGGTTGAATTGCCACTTGAACTTTTTTCTCAGGCCCTGATTGCATCATCCAAAAATCTCCAAACATCCCCTAGTCATGACGTTGCACCAGAAAAAGAAACAAAACAATAAAGCCAGCAATGTTTGTCAATTTTTTTCTATATTCATATGAACATAATCCATGAACAAACCAACTACTATGATGACCAACATTGTGTGGGTTCTGAGAACCAGTGCAGGATTATTTTACAAAATTGGACTATGATATCAATGTTTACTGAAATATCTGTCTTTGTTTTGACCTTAGTGTAGACTGCTTATGGATCCTATGTTGAAATGTCAGGTCACTTAATTAGGAAACAAGGCCAGTGATCTTGCAACTGATAGTTGGATATTCAACTCAACATAGGATCTGCAAGCAATCCTTCGCTTCAACTCAACATAGGATCTACAAGCAATCCTTCGCTGATTCCCAAAAGCCCTACATTGCTTTCCAGGCTGCTTTGTATACATTAGGGTGCATCAGGAACCCTCAACATTTTTCATACAAGTTTTACCTAGTATTAAAGTGTTGCATATATGTAAGAAATATGACTTCTAAATTTTTTTGTAATCGATTGATGTTTAGGAGTGCATTAAGGCCCCCAATGTTTGACCAGGGGTTCAAAACTTGCAAATATATAATGAAAATTAGCTATAACTTAGTAACTACTTCAAGCATGATCATGATTTTAATGTCAAACCCTACTAAAATATAGCCTATACCAGCTATTCATTAAAGCTATCAGAAAGACCTCAAAAGTTAAGCAGTTTTCATTGTCACTGGTTTTTGCTTAAATAGATGAAAAAGGCACATTTTTTACAATAATGTTTTAACTTTTGTTCTGTATTCTTCTTCTCAGTCAAATTTTAACCCTGGTCGGACTGCTACTACCACATTTGGTAAAAAGCATATGTGTGAAACTATGTAAAAAATAGCTTGAGTGTGCAATATAGTCATAAAAAATAAGCAGTGCAGGACCTCTAATGCCCAAAGCATTTAGCTGCCATCTTTGGCATCTTACTTTAGAAATAGTTCCACTCACACTGTTTAGCAGTTATTTAAAAGAGGTGGAGAAACGGACCTTGGCAGACTACCGGTTAGCTGTTAAGCCGATAGAACCAATCTCTTTATACTCGGATGGTAAGTCAAGCTTCCCAAAAAACATTGACGGTGGTAGTAATTTGGCAGATTGGTTAACCAAGATTCATGGTTTATCTTCATTCTATTAAACAATGACCACTCCTTTCAGATTGAAGATGCTCTTAACTGGCCAGGCTCAACAGTATATCAAAATGCTCTTGTGTGAATTGATGGTATTAGCAATTTTTGTAAAGCCACAGCAGTGACCCACACCAAGCGAATCGATCGCAATTTATTGCATAAGGAAACTAGTTTCGCATGTTACACATCTTCAGTCCTCAAACAACCGGCTGCAAAGCTAGAGCCTGTAATTGTTGCTTTCGATAAGGAGAGGCGAATCCCAGCCGCTGGTGCTTTCTACTGAAGTTGACATCAATTAAAAAACTTTGAGACACAAGAAATGACTTACTAATTGTTGCTTGAAATTTTTAGCATGAAAAAACTGAATAGTTTATTGTACCGCAACTGCAGTGTAAACTTTTTTACTGAATTACTCCATTTTACTGTACCGCCCGAACTAACTATAGTTTCTATGCTAGACTTATTCCACTGCACGTTACGGTCTGTTGCAAACCACGTGATAGTCTGAGACAGAAACCACGCTAAAAGCGGAGAGTATGTTTTGTCAATCAGAAGTGCAGAATGGCCGTTGCGATCTGTGTTCGTTGAACAGTGTTGTAGTTGTGTTTAGTGGAGGAGTTACAATTGTGCTCAATTTTTGTAATCTTCAATTTTTGTAATCTTGAGTTTTAATCTTAGCAACAGTGCGTAATTTTTTCTTTTTGTTTCATATGTTCACTTTTGCGCAGGACTGAAGATGTGTAACACACGAAACTAGTTTCCTTACACAATAAATTGTGATGGATTCACTTGGTGTGGGTCACTGCTGTGGCTTTACAAAAATTGCTGAATGATAAGTGCAAGCTTGAATCATTGCAAGGGGACGGGAGCAGAACCAGGCAGGAGATTCCTCAAACAGCCGGCTACAAAGCTAGAGACTGTAATTGTTGATAATATTAATGTGACAAATGACTGTGAAAACCTGGTGTTGTTACAACCTCTCTGCTGGCGTTGCACAAAATGCACGGTTCACCATGAACAGAATGTGTGTGAAGAACAACACAATGTATATGTGGCGTGAACAAGCAAGAGATTATGGTGTGTAATCTCTGGTGATACTAACGATGTGAACGATTGAATGTAACAATAGCGTGCGTGAAGAGTGATCGCAGCGCTTGATCTCTATTGTTGCTTGATGCCACAGTGTGAAGCTTTACGCACTCACCTCTCAGGCCTTCCAATCACAACAGTGTTAAACTTAAAACAGGTTTACATGCTGCAGCAAGGTCTGAGCAACACTATGTAAGTGGTTCCAAGACAATTGCTCAACAGAAAACTGCCCAGTGTCCACCAGAAAGCTCCTACACCTATGAACCAGACAACTGCCAACAAGGACAATTGACCACTAAGACAACTTTGAATTAGGCCATGATTACTAATTATTATCGCTGTTGGCAGTTATCCCACTGGCAGTTGTCCGGTTGCACACTGTCTGATTGGCAATTGTCCTGATTGACAGTTGCCCTGTTATCAATTATCCAGTTGGCAGTTGTCCTGATACCTATCAAAATGTCTACAAGTGGTGGAACAAAACAGAAGAAATCATGAGCCTGCATCAAACAAGATAAAGAAAATGGACAACCTTTTACTGTTTTAAGTCTTGTGACATGGAAGTCCAACAACAATGACAACTGTATTGTGTTGATGATTATCAATTTCTTATATTGTCTTTCATCAGCATGGGCATTAGAGGTCCTACACTGCTCACTTTTTGTGACTATTTTGCACACCCGGCAATTTTTCACATAATTTCACACATAAATCTGTGTATTGATTTTAACAAAACCAGTACCACCAGGGCTTAGAAAAGGAATATAGAACAAATGCTTAAACACTTTTACAAGAAACACAAATTTCTGATGTATTTAACCAAACAGTAGTGCTAATGGAAATTGCTTAACTTCTAAGGTCTTTGTGACAGCTTTAATGAATAGCTGGGCTATATTTTAATAGGGTTAGACAGCAAAATCATGTTCCTACTTGAAATAGTTGAGTTATAGCCAATTTTTATTATTTGCAAGTTTCGTCAATGTCACATTTGGGGCCCTGATGCTGTTGCACTAATTGCAAAAAAATGCAGACGTCTTATTTTTTACATAAATGCAACACTTTAACGCTAGGTAGATTTTTTGAAAAATTTTGAGGGCTGCTAATGCACCCTAATATACATGTATAACTGATCTGTACTACTGCTCAGCAATTTTGCAAAATTTACTTATTTTTCAACCATCAGCTGCTTACCTTTTTCAAGTCTGAAGTGCCTGCATGACATGTATCTCTTTCACCTTCAACAACAGAAGAAATGTCTTCTTTGTTTCCACAAAAAGCTTGTGGGGAGCTATTATAACTAGGTGGGTAACTTTTAGAGTAAGCATAACTTTCTGATATAGATAAGCTATTGAATGGTGGCATGGCAATTGAATTGGAACGTCTGAAAATAGGAGCTCTTCGTTCAACAGCTGCAGACACAGGCTCAGTCATAGACATTGTACGTTTTGGTGAACGTTCTGGACTCAAATTGCTCAATGCGGGATCATCTTGATCTTTATGACTCACATCAACAGAATTTTTTGGACAAGCATTAGTTGACGATGCAAATTCCAAGCCAGAATGACTATGCTCATTTGGTAAATGGTAATCTGATTTATGCACATTATCTTTACTAGATGTTAAAGCAGGCATTATATTATTAACAAAAATGTGAACACAGTGTAGTTATTCGGGAAAAACTTTTGCTGAAAATTATCAAAAGAAAATCTGCAAAATAAACATCAAGTTACAAAAAGGTAACTAAATCAATGCTGCAAACTATCTTTTATTATTACTAATGATGCCTTTCAAACAGTAACTTAATCATGAGAGCTTGCAACAAAAAAATTAGAAAGAAGAGGCATGAAAATGATATGCTTATGGCTTTTTTGTAAAAGTCATAGGCTTTTATTTATACAAAAAAATTATCTACAAACTTAATTTGCACAATCACTTTTTTTCAAAAAAGCAATTCAGAAAGCATGATCTACAAATCGTCAATGCACTGGTTAAGAATATATATATATATACACAATGTAACACAGCTTCGAGCTTCTGTATTTGATACATGAATTAGCACTGTTGGTAGCAAGTGTTTTTCTTGGAAAATGCACTAACTACCAGGTTATTTTTCAAATGTCTGCGATTGAAGCACAGGAAAAAATATCTTGGCTTACCTGCATACAACATTAAAAATATTTCTACAATTAGCAGTACTATAGCGAACTGGTGATCTTACTGCAGCCATGGATGTTGAAAAATAATGCTGTTTTCCAAGCAAATAGCGTAATCATTTTTAGAAATTTCGCCAGTAATAAAACTACTTCAAAGCATTTTAAAGGAGTACGATTCAATTAGGCCTACGTAATTTAGATAAACAAATTTATTAACACTTGTTAGAAACGTACTAAACGTAAAACCCTAAGCCTAAAAGTAAAACCTAATCGCTCGGCTAACTCTAGGTAGACCTAACCCAAAACATGAAGATGAACCGAAGTTGGGAAACTTTTTTAGTAAAGCAAAACTGCAATAATAATTTTTTTTGCCTTTTCTCATTTTGTTCTTTGGTGCGTAATTCCCGCTGCGTGTTGGTTGCATTCACAAAAATGCAAGAATATCCTACTAACGAAACCGCGAGCTAGTTCATCGAAATGCTGACACTGAAACAGTCTACATCGCAGCACTGAAAACTGAGCAGGGTGGTCAGCTTGTGTTGTCTTGCAGTCATTCACGCGAAACGACTTCATGCTTGCTGATCACGATATTCGACACTACCAAGGAAATCCAACAAACAAATATTCAATTTTTTAATAATAGCACATATTTAGTTAAACAAAAACACAAATATGAAGAACATATTTTTTACAACTATTTTATAAAACCTTATAAAATTGGAAGTTTTGAGGATTCTGAGGGTCACAGTGAAAACATACGACATGTGGCAAATTCCACCAAAAAATCATTCATTGAACCGACACATTTCAGGTGTGGCAAGAGTTGCGCAACGTGCTGCAACTGCAATGTGTAAACCAGAGGTGGCCGGAGTCACTCTTTTCAGACTCCGCTCCTGTTCCAAAATTTTAGAATCCGGATCCTGGCCAATGTGAGGAATTTGCCCTTTGCCCTTGCCTCGCTTGAACGGTGATTTGTGCTTGATGGCGCGGCGCTGATTAGAAGTTGACGTGGTGCCGTTTTGTTCTGTGATTCTCAGTCGTGAAGTGACGCTGTACTGTCCAGTCGACTTTTGTTATTCTTCGTTATTTATCTTTTCTCTACTTGTTTTGTTCAAATGTGTTGAAGTTCAACTCATTAAAACCTAGCGTTATACGCCTCAATAGGTCTGCTTCTGTTACAGTTTAATGAGTTGTCTTCTGAAATGGAGAAACTGGTTCTCAGACCGAAAGAATTGTCAGTGCAGCCCGAAGCACGAGAAGCTCCTCGCATTTTCAATTTTTGGCTTCGAACTGTCGAGGACTTCATCGCGTCCCTTCGCGATTATCGTAAAGAAGGTGAGCCTAAGATCAACAAGAAAAGAATCATAATCAGCTGTCTTTCCCCCGATGTTTTTCCATATGTTGAAGAGGCTGTAGACCACGAACGAATTGTGGAGACTTTAAAATCTGTCTTACTTGCTCATGCGGTGCCTCGTACATCGGGCAAACACAACGCAATTTAATAAATCGTATAGAAGAGCATCGAACGTCACTAAGCTCTGCAGTATGCAGACACTTGCAAGCCAATCCAGATCATC
>Ga0210059_1004834_pt1 | contig 21717 bp, 16 predicted proteins | sample Ectturendosymbi2_FD_188042 | JGI IMG/M metagenome (GOLD analysis project Ga0210059, IMG submission 188042) | Ecteinascidia turbinata endosymbiont from Florida, USA - Sample 2 (SPAdes) (version 2) | ecosystem: Host-associated > Tunicates > Ascidians > Unclassified | place: Key West, Florida...
TCTGCCGCGCACTGCATAAGTATTGACAAGACAAACTAAATACGTGCTTTCAATCGGACGCAAGCCCCACCTTTGAGATTTGAGCTCACACGGCCTTCCATTCCGCGCACACTAAGCAAGCTCTTAGCGGGAACGTTGGATGCAACTGTTTGATAGCGTGCTAAGCAAAGCTGCGAGACGCGACAATTAGAGCTGCGGTTTGTTTTACTTTACGACTAATCTTTGTTTCCTTTACTTGAAGCGTATTCGCTGATAAACATTCCCACAGGAGTTATACCTAATGGTCCAGATTCTTTACTTGGTCATTTATACTCTAGTGACATACAAAACTCTCTATATATTCAGGTTTATTGAGTTAGACATCAGTGGTCATCTTGCAACTTCCGTATTAATTGAAAATACGAAAACGCCAAGGCCAACGACATTTTGCAGAAGTTCTACTCAAAAAGATTCCTATAGATCCTCTTTTTTAACTGATTTAGAGCAAATTCTCACCATTAACTATATCTAGGATGTAACAGATATGGATGTTAAGGTTAACATGTCATTTGACATTTTTTGTTTGTCGTGAACAACCACTCTCCGATACTGCAAAAGATACAGCGAGAGCTTGCCTTCGTAGTACACTTGTGATAGGGTTTACTCCAATTGATTAAAATAGAAATGGTTATGGACAAAAAAAAACTGTTCAATACTCGCTTTAAACTATACAGTCACCTTTCCCCACGTTAAAAATAAACATGAAACTGTTTATTATAGAAAATAATTTGTACAAATTCAACCCATCAAGTTTGAAAACTCACTAACGAACTTCTAAACAAAACCAAACCAAGCAACAATATATCAATGTTAGAAGCTGAGGATTACAATCCTCTATATAATTATATTCAAACTGCTGACCAAAACTCCATTCCACATATTTTGAATGGTCACTTTACCTACGCTTGGGTAAATGCTATTTTTTTTAACTATATCAGTGATTTACCAGTCAGGATTGCCAGGTCTTGTTGACCTCGCGCACATTAGCCTCGTACTCATCTTTTTTTATTTAACATACCACGCGTCCATACTACGCGAAATATACAATTGATTTGATTCGATGCATGTTTCTGTAGCACGGTTCCAGCATGACCTAACAGCGATTGCGAAGTTTCCGCACGAGTGAGCAATTTCAAACAACGCGGACGTTGCTCGCAGCGGACCTTTCAAAATTTTCAAATTTGATTCAAATGAGTGCCAGAAGAACGGGACCAAAATTCAAATTAAATTGTATGCTGTAGAACTTCTCAGCTGTCTTATATTTAATTGTCTACGAAGCTTAAATGTTTCCAAGGCCATAGACAGGTTCTCTTCGTCATTTATGACTGCGCGCTATGAATAGCAGTTGACGCGGGGGGCACCGGTGGTGCACCGCATTGACAGGAAGCTTTTTCAAGCAAGCAGCTTCCTGAGGAGACAAACATTCTTTCTTATGCGTGTGAAAGGAACTAAGATTTGCCGTGCGCTTCCACAACGCTCAAGATGATATACCTTGCCACCTTACACAGGCCAGCCAATGGTGACTTCTGTAATAACTGCGCACTCCAACAATATTTGTATCACTTTCAGAGGTTTCCCCTCGAATAAAAAGGTCAACGATTCGCCCAAAGGACGTTGCGCTCGTTGTTACTCATGTTAATTTGTTGCACGTGCGTCTATTATTCCCGGACAAATTGAAGTTTTTCTCCTGCCGGACCCTTAGTTTCGTGCCGTCTTTTCGCTTCGCTTACCTACTCAGATGGGCTTCATTAGGACAATGAAAACCTGGAGCGGACGTCCCGGAAACCTACACGCACTTTGATCGCGAAAGGCAACCATCAAACGGCAATCACTGGGTCAATGGCAAAACTTTTCGCAAGCGAATTTCTTACGACAGACTGCGAGCTCACCACCATCACGTCGGGGCTTGGAAACGGCGGCGCGAATATCCGAATTTTGCGTCACAGGAAAGCTCCACGCAAGGTTGGCAAGGCGACGGGCGTACGCACCTGGGCCCGTGCGGCTCCGAGGAGCCGGACGCGCGTACAACGCTCAAACGACCAGCTTACCGCAAGGCCGCGATTTCTATGAAGAGGTCCCCGTTCCGAGTTAAACCGCACGCACTCACGCACGTTTCGGCACGAGCACGCCCTCCAACAAAGACAATAAAGACGGAAGCGAAGAACTGAAAAACGAAAAAAGGCGCCCGTTTGCTCCCGACAGCGAACCAACCTAGCCGCGCCTGGTCTTTGTCGTCGAACGATTTGTCTTGGTACGGCTTCAGCTGATCGTCGTCGTACCCGATGTTCATCCACTTGTCCGACATGGCGGCCTGCGACGCGAAACAAATCGAGTCTTTCAAGCAAAAGACAGCGGCGCGGCAGCACAGAGTGCGCTGAAAAGCTTCTGTCTTGACGCGCGTGAGTGAATACATGCTGGGGATGGACAGATAGCAGCCAGATGAGACGATCGAGCGAATCAATTGGCAGGCGAGGCCGCGAATGTCAGCAGCCCGCTTCCTCTGATTAACGAAACGGCTTTCAACGCGTCGCCACGGCCGGATACTGTTGTGAGCAGACGCTGCCGAAACGAAAAGTCCACCACGGTTTATAAATCACCCGAGGACAGTAAATACGCGCGCGCTCGCGCGATTGACTCTTCCGCGGTTCGACGAGAAAGGCCGAAAAAGCCGGTCATCAATGGCAATTGTGCGACAGCACCTACCGGGGCGAGCGACGTTCGACAAGATCGGCGGAAAATGCCCGCGAGGCGCGATCGGCTACGGCGAGAAAAGTCAATTAAAAACTTACGGTGAGTGTTCCGCGTCGTGTCGGGTTCAGGACAAGGAACTTTTTCAGCAACTGCTCGCAATCGGTCGACATGTAGAAGGGGATTCTGTACTTTCCGCGCAGCACGCGCTCTCTCAATTCCTGACAAGAAAAAACGCGCAGTCGTGTTAAAAACACCGGAACTAAACAGCTCTATTTCCCATTGGAGGCATTTTGATAAAGCACACACCCGCTGTAAAGGCATGTTGGGCACAGACGTTTGCTTTGCTGTTTTGTGTGGTGGCGTCTTTCAAACAACAGACAGATTTTTGTGACGCAGGAGAGCAATATTCAAACTTGCTCCGGGCTAAACCTTGTGACGAAAGCTATTGCACAACATCCCGTGCGACATTGGACAAGTGACAGGCGTAGTAGGGGCGACAGAACGGAATATCAACGTTCTGATGGAAGCCTGAGGCATGTCGTGTTTATCTTCAAAATGATTGAAACATCCTTGGATATACCTGTTTAACAAGTACTGCAGGTTATTTCTCTGTAACAGCAAAAATTATTATCAGAAACTTGTTCAAGTGAGCGACGCAAAAGAATGCTTAGGATTTCGAATCATTTTTGCACGGTCTTTATCGAATTCCAGCCACGATCACTTCCCGCTTCTCGTCCACAGACCAGCAACGCAAGCCTAAGCGATCAGATTCTGACGAGAATCAAGCGTCGGGCTTCGGCGATAACAGCCCGACGAAAAGACCATTGATACAGAGCAGCCGAATGGAAAACAAAACAAATCGATTTCCACCCAGACCTCACTACTGCTGCTCGCCAGCCAGCTACGCAAGTCTGAGAGGCTACCGGTAGATTGAAAAATTAACGGCATGGAACAGCGAACGCGCATCCGAAGTTATGGCACAAGACGATGAAACGGTCTGGAAAGCGTGTTTGGCCGTCTGAGTGAACATCAAGAACAAGATTTGCTTTTACATCATCATCTTTGCCCTTGGCATTCATTACATCAAAATTGTAGGAAAAAAGCTTGCCCTGCATTAAGAACAGGAAAGGCAAAATGAGCCATATCTCAAGTTCACAATATAATTTAATTTACTAGGCTTTCGGAATAAAAATAAATTAGGCGCGGAGTTAAAATTTTAGCCGCTGTCTCTTTTTCACCGCAAGTAAGTAGGCAGCAGAGCTAGCGACTATTGCGAAATCAAAGCAGGAAAGACAGTGGAAGACAAACCTGGCGTGGTAGGCTATACCAGCGGTCTCCACACTACGACCCACAAAGCCATGTCATCATGCCCGCGAAGACATTTTGTCAATAATGAAAAATATATTTACGAAAAACTTGCTGATTTGGTAGAATGTAATATAACCCGAAACCATCACATTACGAAATATCCCCGGCGCTCGAACTGCTGTGTAATAGGGTTATGTGGTCCTCGGATAAAAAAGTTTGAAGACCCTTGGGCTATACTCAATATAAAAAATCAGTGTTAATTAAACGAGAACAGACAGCAATTAAACAACCAAGGGTTTTTGCTTGAAACAACATTTTGCTGAAGCGGCATATTGAGACTGACGCAGCTCGGTGCTGCCAACGCATGCAATACTTCCTGGACACAGGCTAGAAAAGGTGACTGACGACGTAATCGACATCCGGGACCCCGAGATCAAGAAAACACAAGCAGAACGTACTTTCAGGTTCTGTCCGTCGAAAGGTAAAGATCCGCTAACTAACGTGTAGAGGATAACGCCGAGCGACCAAACATCGACTTCAGGTCCGTCGTACTTCTTGCCCTGCAACATCGATGCTCAAATTGAAATTACGCAGCAAAAAAACAAGTAAAACTCATCTTTCATCTCTGCAAAGTGCTGAAATCCACTCGTTAGTTTCAGGAACATGCGAATATCGCATAAGATTGTTGCAGCTTCATCCGGTTGCTTTTCATTTCACATTCACACACTCCAGCACTTCTCATCCTACCCCAGCAAGCGTTTTGAACCTCTGGATACAAACGGGTTCTTGGCCCGATTAGTCCCCTCCTTAATCATTCCACGCATTTTAAATCTAAGAGTTCATGAGAAAACGTATTGCTGAGTCGAAATACCATGCTGGGATACAACAGAAGTCATGGTTTTCGGCTTGTAATGATAATTCTTGAAGCGGGAACTGCTCTACAGCAAGACCCGAAGAAACAACGGATTGCACCGCGACCGTCCTACAAGACGTTTGGCTGATGCAGAGTGCATGGGTTGGCAGTATCTCTCCCGGCGAAGCAGGGTAGGCTCCAAACACGAACCTTGTTTCGACTCTCATAAATCAATCGCCGAACGGAAATGAAATTTAACTGAACAAGAGGTGTTGATGCGCAAGAGACAAGTGCACTTCGAGACAATACACACGCAAAATTTCAGGCCGACTGTTGCGTAACAAAGAAGAAAAACACCCGATAATAATGGACAGAAAGAGACAAACGGGATGAAGCAGAAGAATTTCCCAGGCAGTTTTTGTTCCCAAACGACGCACCTGGAAAAGCTCGGGCGCAGCGTAAGGCGGGCTCCCGCAAAACGTGTCCAATTTACGACCGGGAGTGAATTCGTTGCTGAAACCGAAGTCGGCGATCTTGATGTTCATATCAGCGTCGAGCAGCAGGTTTTCGGCCTGGAAAACATGCACTTCAATTAAGACCGCAACAAAATTCACATTCGACGATAAGTGTCTTTATCGTTCCGAATAAAAAACGCAACGTAGTGTTGTTTGCTGTGGCCTCGCTCGCTTCTGTCTACCACTTAAGTTTTCAACCGGCAACTGGTAAAGCGGTCTTGGGGTGCAACGAAGTTTCTAAGAAAAGATATTAAGGCCCAATCCAAAGTGAAAGTTTACGCACCAACCATTAGTTTGTCAGTCTTTTCGAAAATTAACAATCACTATTAAAGTATTTTACTACTGGTGAGCTCGATGAAGCCAGAATGACGTTAAGGCAAAGCGATAAATTTTAAATCATCGTTTGCTCAACAACAAACAGCAGTGAACAGTGAGTAATTGCGCGGCGACAAAATTATTGAAATCCCCTTTTGGCCACAATAAGACTGAAGAGAAATCAACTGCCGTGAAAGAGCTTGATACAAGCTGAGAGCCGAGCATCAGCAGCAAAGCTTTTCGCAAACACGACCAGCATGTGGGAAACTATGACTTAAACCTTAGTTTTCGGTTTTAACGGGAAGTGGTTAAAAAAGATGTTCTGGACTCAATAAATCAAGTACATGGGTTTTAATGGTGTGCGCGTTTGGTGAAAAGTTGCTTAAATCAAAACATTGTCCTCCGATTTTCTCTCATTATAGGGACCCGATGATAATTTTCTCTGATTCTAGGGACCCGATTTTCAATTCTAGGGCCCCTAAAACACCTCAAAAAACCCCTGTGCATAGGCAACGCACGTGCAGGCAGATGATCCCAGGGAAGAAGATCAATGCCCAGCTGCCAGTGTTTCAACCTTTTTTCAGTGACGTACCCTTTGGGCAATATTTTGTCCATCAAGAACCTCTCAACTGTAACCATGAGCACAATAATTAGAACTGTACCTATGATTATTATTGTACTTTTACGTTAGAGTTTCATTATGAAGACACTTAAAAATTCGTGTACCCCTTGGAACACCTTAGCGTAGCCCAAGGAGTACGCGTATCCCCATTTGAGAACCACGGCCTTAAGAAGCATGTTTTACTTAAAGTTTGTTATATAACTTGATGTCCCAACAAGCGAGGAAACCAGCAATCCTTGTGGTGCAATCAAATCGCCACGCAACCAATCCGCAAGCAAGAACGCGACAACAGAGTGAATAAAAAGAACATACCTTCAAGTCTCTGTGAACGATGTTTTTGCTATGTAAGTACTGGACCGACGAGACAATCTGTAAAAGATCATCTTTTGACACACCGGTCTAGAAGACATTCCATTCAACCAAATAAAACCAAAGCGCAAGATCACTACATTCTATAAGCTACACTGAACAACATCGCTTTGACGCAGGCGCAACAACGTGACAAACAAGGACTGCGCTGCTATTCTCTAAAGGCATTATGTACCACTGTAACTACTAGTTCACCTGTCTGAATTTCGCACGAGCTTCTTTTTCTTTCATTCGCCCATGAGCTACAAGGTAGTCGAACACTTCGCCTACAAAAAAGGTTGGATCATAAGGAACGTTTACCGCACATTTCGTTCGGAAAGCAAGTAAAGCGTGGCGTTCGTATTTTCGACAGTGACGTCATTTCACATGGCTACAGCCAGCACGTGAAATCAGACGTGCGGTAAACAGAATTAAGAATTCAAGAGGCACGCGAGCTTTATTTTTTATCCCTCATCACTGTCGAAAAACCGCGTTCCATTCGCTGAAAACAAACACAAAGTTACCACGAAATGTCTGCCACACACAGCTTGACATAAACTTATCAACGCCAACAGCTTGTGGGGTAGTTTCTACCGTGCGGGCGACATTACGAACGTATACAGATCGCGGGAAAGTTAAGGTTATTATGATTTACGTGAATGACATCAGGCCCTTCACACACTCTCCATGACATTATGAAAATGTTATTTTCTCTGAAGTGCCTCAATCGAGCACAGCAATTCGCATTTGACCTACTGACGCCCGGTGCTGCACAGTTAATTAATTGCGCAACAGTGAACGCGAAACCGTGCCATTCGAACTATTAACGGAACTCCTAGGGCAGTTCCAACGTGAAAAAACGGCGTGCGTGTGGCTCACTTTTTGCATGACTGCGTCCACCTACAGAGGGAAACGGATTAATTACTGGCCGAAGTCTCGCTTTGTTGTCTATCTCATTCACATTGCGCAGCGACGTAGAGGGTAAAGCTGAGTGATTCTTCATTGCTCTTAAGTAATGGCCGAACAGCTGGCAAACCAACTGACCACAGCCAAGTTTAGAAAGAGGTAACTCCAAGACTTGAAACAAATTGCAAAAAAGAACTATAACAAGCTGTCTATTTAAGTTTGTAGCGCTGGAAATCCAGTACATAGAAGCACTGAAGTTCTTTACTTGAGGGCATCGGCACTTGACGCAAGAAATACACCCAAAAGGCTAAAAATGTCAGACAACAGACAAGGGCCATCAAAAATCTTGACGGACCTAAAAATGACGGCAGTGATAAAAGCACTTGAAAAGGTACTTTCAAACTTTGAAAGTGGCCAAACGTGAGTAAGGCAGACAAATGTATTTTAAATAAAAATGTCTTCACAACACACGTGTCGAGGAGCGAATTCTTTGATAGAAACGTCGGCAACAGCCGATTAATTTATCATCTGAACTAAACCATGTCTTTCAAATCTCCAGAACTGCCTTAAATTAAATTTGTAGAAGGTTGGCCAAGTCGAAAGCGAATGTTAAACCAATATCGAACGGACTGTTTTACCTCCATTGGCGTACTCCATGACAAGCAGCAGTTGTTTGCTATTCTCAATGACTTCGTACAGCTTGACTGCAAACAAAAAATCAGCAATAATTTGAATAAACCATGTGGACGTTCACTGCATACTGCTTCTGACAACGAAAACAGATGCTTCAAAATGTGCAGCACGGTTTCCATTTCGTTGGTGTCCATGTTGTTTTATAAATATGTTGAAAAAATTGTACAAAACATGACGTACGGCAGCACCCAAATGTGGTGACGTTATGAAACACAAGGTTTAAACCGAATTAGTAGCAAGATATATGGGAAAATGACGAACCACCATTTTACTTTTACCACAAAACCAGCACGCCCAAATTGGTGTAGCACGCTTAATCTTTTAAAAGAATTATTGCAACAAAATGGGATGGTCATATCAACACATTCAGCCCTGCTCTATTTTAAGGCAGGGGAAGATAGCCCTGTTGAACTACGTTTTCATTAGAAAAATGCAAGTGGCACTGATTGAGTGTAACCTTGACAGAGGGCAGTTGATTCTTGCAAGACAGCTTGATTCACAATGAAAGTATCGATTTACAGTCATCGCTAAAATCTAACATGGTCGGCGTGTACGTTTCTTTGCTGCCATAACGCCAATACTGCAGCACCATACTGCATGCCAGTCTCAAGACAGCAGTGCGTGTTTTTGGTGAAAGCACGTAATTACGGTGCGCATTTTGATCGGGCGCGAACGGCAATGATCACTGCAAATTTTAAAAGCCTTCCGTTCAATTTCAACTGCATAACAGAATATACTCGTAAGTATGAATATATATTACAAAATAACTGCAAGTATCACGTTTGCAAGTCTCATTTAACCCAGACTACGTATTCACATAAATAATTGATTTGGAGTGAAGGTAAGTCACTTGCACGCAGGCTTGAGAAAACTCTTGTTTCAGCGTGATGGACGGAGAAGAAACGCAACCGCAAGCAAATCAAAATGGTGCATTTTAAGGTGCCCAGAATACAAGACAATAATGAAACTCACCAATATTGGGGTGATCCAAGTTCTTCATAATTCTAACTTCACGGAAAAGCTGAAAAAACAATGCAACATTAAATGACAATGAAGCCTGCATGCGATGACACGTGTAAACATGTGTGTTGTTTTAATTATGAATTTGCTGGCACAACAGCCAAGCGATGAAAGCACAATTAATATAGGAAAACGTATAATAATTAATCCAGGAAAACAACAAAATAATGGTTGAAACCGTTGTCCATGTCTTTCGTTTGTTGCAAATATCATAAGTGTAAAACAGCAACAGCCGCAAAACTACCACAGACATTGCAATACAAACTAATTTTTCTTCAGATTCATAGCCCAACACTCTTTTATTTCAACTTTACATACCCAGCTGATAGTATGAACTTCGTGAGACAAAATGCACTGGTGATAGGTCAATTCAGTAGTACAAGCAACTATGCAAATTTCACAATGAGTTTCTTTTCAGGTGACATAATATTGCACTCCAAATAAAACAACACTCACAGTGTGATATTCTGAATGAATTTTGTAGTTGAGAGTGTTTTTAATATTTGAGTTGAGGTTGAGGGTAGTTGAGATATGGTATATTTGTTATGAAGTTTGGAATTCAAGAGAAAAAACAACAAATTATGTCTACCTTCTTGATAACATGTTTCAAAGTGATACATCAATCAAGGTTGGGAACTTGGCCTTTTGTTTTTTTTAGTATTTTAAAAGTATGTTCTAACTTGCATGTGATACCCAATTCCAGAATTTACACATTCAGATGACTAAAGAAAGATCAGTTAAAAGTTGTTGGTTTAATAACTGTGAAGTCTCAGAGTACTCTAGTAGGCTAGCCTGTGTTGGATTTTGAAATCAAAATCTGGCCAGCCAGACAATATTAACTTGCTAATGAAAATATTGATGTATAAAAACAAAAAAAAAACTTCTGGCCTTAAGCATCGAGCTTTAGCCGTTTGTGAGAGTTCACCTGGCCACTGTGCTGATGAAGTATTGAATAACCCTGGGCCATATCCCTGGTATGAACACAACTCAAGCAGTGCAGACAGCAGAAAAAAACAGTAATTCTATTGTTACAGAGCCAAGGTAGTTTTACAGGTGGCTAGTTAACACCAGGGTTGATGTAAATTGTAAGTGGACCCAATCCAAAAAAACACTTGAGATTTTATAAAAAACCCACTCACAAAACCCAACAAAACCAACTCTTTATTTTTCCTTTGAAAAATCAACTGTGAAGTAAAAAGTAAAATAAGCAGCACACTTGTACAGGTGACTGTAAATTTTTTTTTTTATCAAACAAACCGAACAGCAACAAAATTTGAAGGACTTGACAAGGAGAAAAGAATAATTAACAGTTTGAGTAACTTCTACTGGTTATCTTCTTCGGCTCTGCAAAATCGGTACCAGGGTTTTCCAGAAGTCTGCCCTGGGCCATTACATGGACAAAAGACAAATTGGAAAAATAAGACGTGAACCAAATAACCGCCTGGGGTGTTATACGGCAGTTGCATATTTGCCTGGGTCTGAACAACTACACATGCACACAAAACCCACACATTCAAAGTCGTTACGGTAATAATTGAATAATGAAGTTATAATCCATATTTATTTCAAAATTTTCGTCAAGGTTATATAATTGTCAACGTTATAAGCCATTTTGTTATACAAACGATTGATGTTGTTGTTTAACAATCATTTGTTTTGTTCTAGTGGTTTCAAATGTAGTGGGCTTTCAATAGCTATTGAAAAGGTGATCTGGGCCGTGATAAAAAAAGTTTGCCGACTACTGGTGTAAGGTGACAGCTACAAATAGTATTCAAACTCAGTATGGTACAACATTGAACGTACCGTGTAAGGTGACAGGTACAAATACCAGTAGGGTATTCAACTCAAATATTAATACCATATAAACGCCCACCTAAATTAAGCACCCATGGGCAGACTAAAGACGGGGCTTTCTGGAAAACTCTGGTATATTTAACAATTTTTCTGCCCTTTCGGCATCCAAACTGTTTCTAATGTTGGACCAAACCAAACCATATGTTGAAAAAATACATCCTATAGATCAGGGGTTCCCAACCTTTTTAGGACCTTGTACCACTTGGGCACCTCGTATTTTCAATGCATACCACTTCTACCACAACAACTAATTTGATCTTAGTTTATTCAGAAGAATAATATACAATAAAAGACCACAGTAAATTTAATGAGATTTTGTTTTTGTTTACCTTCCACAAATTGGTTGATGCATGTTTTTGTTTTACCTTCTACCAATTGGTCGATAAATTTACTAACAGCTCATCGAAAGTCATAATGTTACAGAACAGTAAGAATAGCAGGCTACGGGAAAATTTATTTATTTAGAAACAAAGTGCAATACATAAACTAGAAAGCTGTGAATCTAGGTTTTTGTGAAAAAATGGAAGTTACTCGCATTCCACCTGGGAGACCTTTGCATACCACAGGTTGCGAACCCTGCTATAGATGCTGAACTAGCAGGCTGCATAACATAAAATTGCAAAGATTGTGTGGGAGTGGCTATAAGCTTGACATGAAATTGCAAAGGTTGTGTGGTAGTGGCTTTTCTCTGTTGGCTGTGCGCATGCTTGCCAAGCCTTTGGAGTGGACTGACCAACAACATTTAGCTCTGCTAATATTAGTTCTGCTAATTAACAATTCTGCTAATATAATTTAATTTTAATATAAATTTAAACTTGAACTATACGGCATTCTCAAACAAACTCCCTCAACCATGAGATCCAAAACAAATACTGGGCCTAAGCTTGGTCATCTTTAGTTTATTAGAATGGCAAAAAATCTATAGAAGTCTCTGCAACTTCTTTGAGCAATCTGCCTATCATCCACAATTTTTTTGTTTCAACTTGAAAAAAAATTGATTTGCATTAAAAGTTTGTGTTCACATTAGCATTCCTTGAAATATAATCCCTTCACCACAACTTCATGGGGGCATTTGCAAATCCATACTTGATAATCATTGCCTAGTTGAGTAAGGTAAGTGGAGTCAAAACTCTAAGTTGTGGGCAACTACAATAGGATTGATTAAACTATCCTTTTACAAGCAATTCTACAGCATTGCTTTCTCCCCACAGCTGACTAACATTCAGAGCTGATACTGAATTACAACAAAAAAGTGCAAACCATTTTCTTTCAAGTTTCCAGAAATGAATCCTACATCACAAGAGCTAAAAGAACCAAATGTGGGTTGCAATTATTTCACAACTCATTTGGCAATAAACTTGACACCTCACAAACTTTTCAAAACATATTTACCTTTTGCAAGCTGCTGGGATTAAGTTGCTTTTTGTCAATAATTTTGATGGCAACCTGAAATAACATACATCATCATAAGAATAAGAAATATAGAAAAATTTATAAACCAGGAAAGTAAAGAGGTTGCAGTTGCTTGGCACATAGGATTAAATATGAGGCTGCAGTTATTTAAAACTTCTTATTGGGAAACTACAGCAATAACAACCACATGTTTTTATAACTATTTTTGAAAAGTAAAATGCAAAGTGACTATATTTCAGAAAGTCTTGTTGGATAGCTCATGATTTTTATGTCGTGTCGCACAAAGCATCTTTCAATGCACATAGCGAAATTGCTTAGTTCAAAACAATTTCTTTCTGAAACAAAACAAATCAATGTGAAAAATTTATAATGAAAAAAACCTAAGATTCTGTTTGGAATATAAATATTTCATTGCATTTGTTATTTTAATTAGGCGGTGTAGATGTAAATTTGATACTCAGTTCAACTAAGATCCAGTGCAAGACCCAAACCATTTTATAGCAAAATTGTATATGTTTTCAATGTAGCTATATATGCAATGTGCAATCCAGAATTAAAACCGTGATATATATACTAGCATGAAAGAAATTTTCCCCGCAGTTTTCCCAAAAACTTTTTGAGACGACTTCAAAAGAAGTACAAATGACAAAAGGTAATTGAGAAATTACTCAATACAAGCTGAGGCAAAGTAGGTTAGCGAAATTGTTATAAAAATACATCTACTACATTTTGAGTTCCCATTATGCACAGCAGACAAACACGGACCTGTTGCAATTCACAGTATACAGTAAATGCTTCAAAATCTGTTGCAGATTAACATTCTCAGACTGTCCCCCATAAGATTGTCACTGCCCTGAGCATGACAAACTTCAATCCTGGATAATCCCAATTTGGAGATACAATCAACAACTAATTGTGATGAGCATTGTGAGATGTGCATTGTATGCAAGCTGCTAATCTCTTTAGATTGAAAATGAAACTTGTAGCAGGTAGCAAGCTTTGCCAAATAGGTTTTATAAGTCACAAGACAAAAACATTTCAAATGTACATTTTCTTATTGCAAATTAGCAAGCCTAAACACACAACCACACTTCTTTAAATCAGCACTGGTGTTCAAGGTTCACAACTGGGAAGAAATACTGAACACTGAGTTATCTCAAGGCTGCGCTTGGACTAATCCAGTGATTTCTACCCACAAAAGCAAAAAAGGTAAAAAATGCTGGTACAGGTTGAAGACTTTTGGTAAACCACACATGTCTGCAATCAAATCAAGAAGAGACCACCACTGAATATGTGAAAACAGCAGATGGGCGGTTTTTGAAGGTTTCAAGCATTATTTATTTTTCCTGTATAGCAGAACATAATTGTGGTCTAAAGAACATTAACTCTTTAACTGCCGTGCTGGCATACATGTAGACCGGCACTTTTTTGGCCATAAATTGTCGACCACTGGAGCTAGACAGCTGTTCAAACCCTCTACAGATTCAACAAGTCATCTAGTTGAGATCGAAAAATAATTTTTTCGTTTTGGGTTTGGCATTCTCTGGGGGGAATGCCACAAGTGGGGTGTGTTTGCATTTTTTGGCCACCTTTACCTGGCTCTGTGCGCCAATCCAATGAGCCAATTTTTGGCTCAAGTTTTTTTGGAAACTAGGCTAAAATCCACGTCTTTAGAGCCCTTGAATGGCTTTCCAGCATATCCGTAATTTGTGAAAAATTCTGCATCCACAAACCCCAACCGGGGTGGATGAACCAATTTTTCAAATGGCCATCACTCGCCAGCATATTGAGCTAGAGAGCTGCTCAAATCCGCTCTAAATGGGGAAAGTTTTCTAGTTTAGACTGTCAAAACATTGGATGACGTCAACGTCCTGTGGGAGTTAAAAAATCGAGTTGATTTTGTGGCGCAAAACTTGACTGGATTTAAATGGATTCTAGGCTATTAGTACGAGTCTTTCGAGGGTTTGATTGATATTCCAGCGTTTCTAGTTGAAAAGTTATGGCAAAATGTTAGACTATTAATTAGGGAAATCCCCTAAATGCCCTAGGGAATTCCTGAAATATTTGGAATTATTTTGGCATAACTTTTGAACCAGAAATGCCAGAAACTTGATCAAGGGCTCTAAAAGACTCGTATTCTAGCCTAGAATCCAAAAAAAATTGAGCCAAAATATCGGTGCATGGGATCGGATGATGACGTCATAGAAATAACTGCCAAACATACCCTAATCACGATCCCATGGACCCAAAACCTCAAATCCTAAAAAAAAATTTTTATTCCAAACTACACGATGCCACGAGTCATTAGAGGGTTTGAACAGCTCTCTCGAATCTGCTGGCCAGTTATGGCTGGCCAAAGTTTGCCCTGAGAAGGCAAATTATACCTTATCTGAAACATTTTGAATTTTGTCAAAAACTGGGTTTTTAAGCCATGATGTTGGCTACAGATATGCTAGCAAGTCAATCAAGGGCTCTTTAGATGTGGATTTTGGCCTAATTTTCAAAACAACTTTGAGTCAAAAAATGGCTCAATGGGTTGGGGCCCAGAGCCAGGTAAACTTGGCCAAAAATGCGAAAACATGCCCTCATTGTGACGTCACCTCCAAAAAACCCATATCCAAAGCAAAAAAAATTTTTTCGATCTCAACTGGAGGACTTGCTGAATCCGTAGCGGGTTTGAACAGCTCTCTAGCTCCAGCAGCTGGTGATTTATGGCCAAAAAAGTGCCGGCCTATATGTAGGCCGGCACGGTTGTTAAAGGGTTAACATCATTAATGTCAGTTGTCACAAAATAATTGATTAATCTCCTAATGAATTAATTAGTTGAATATACATTTTTTGTTTCTAAACCATAACTGTTGAACCAGAAACGCTAGAAAGCCAATCAAAGGCCCAAAAGACTTTGATTACAGCCTGGTTTCCAACAAAAATTTGTTTCAAAAAGTTACCTCTAGCAGTTATGTTTCTCGGTCATTTAAAAAAAAATTAGTCTATTTATGTTTTTTGGTCATTTAAAAAAAATTGGTCTATGACTGAAAAAAAAACAGCTCCAAATAGAGAGATCCCAGCTACAATGGTTTGCCCGTTTGACTACCCCAAGAAAAATTGGTGAGGCGAGTTCTGCTGGCCATACCCAAGGGAAAGCAGGCCAGAGGTCCACCATGAACCAGTGAAACCAGCAAAACAATCTGTAATTGCTGCAAACTGAATCTCACAGGGCTCCTGCCCTCAATCCTCCCAAAAAAGCAGGTGTGAAAATGAATGTTCAAATTCAAAGTGCAACCTCAGCTATTTTTTCAAAAAACTCAATGATTACTCATTTGCTTGCTAATCAAACAAAAAATAAGTTGAAATTGTTAATACCATATCCACACATGCATTTTTACAAAACAAACTTTATGAAAATACAGCATATTATTTTTTAATATTTAACTTTTTCAGCAGCAAAAATCGTACACAAAAATGCTAGGTGTTTAAGATGCTCTCTTACCACAAATGGACAAAACCAAGATAACCTGCTCACGTTTAAGTAAACTGCACAGAAAATACACCTAGTTTTGTAAATTTTGACATTACATAGCAAAGGTCAAATCCACTTACTTCTCTGCCAGTCAAAACATGCCTGGCAAGCTTCACTTTGGCAAAGTTTCCTTTTCCAATAGTTTTTAATATTCTGTAGTGCCCAATGTGAGGCTGTTCATCACAGTGAGCATTTCTAGGTCTTGGAATTTGATTAACAGATGGGCGACTTTTCTGAGTACGTGGCCCATCACCATCACCCTTAAAACATTTTACAATGTATCAAGCACAACTCCAGAAAACATCATCAAGAAAAAAATTGCGGTCAGTATAATGGACATAGAATTACTGGCAATTCAATCCACTATAGCTGAATAAACAATTTTTCCTCAAAAATTTTAGATCTAGCAATTTGAAGCACTAGTGCTGAGGCAACATCAACCCAACAATCCAATCCTTCACTTCCACACTCTCCAGATTTTGGCTTTGTCTATGTCATTTGATAGACCATATCAGCACTGGACAAACTTTTTGGAGAAAGAACCACACCTTTTAAAATCAAATAGTGCAACCTAAGATACAATGTACAGACAGTATGGGTAACAAAAGCTAATAAATCATTGTTTTTTTTGCTGCAGGTTTCAGCAGGCTGCATAGAACCCTGAAGAGGGCTGCAGTTTGCTTACCCTGGTCCTTTATGTATGAACCACAATGAAAGTATTAACCAAAACAATCGTAATAAAATCAAAACCAACTTGGTTTTGCAATGGTCAAGACCAGTGTTTCTCAAAGTGGGCGGAATTGCCCCCTTGGAGGTGATTTTGATGGGCAAGGGGGCAAAAACACCAAAGGGGTGATAGGGGGGCAAAAAACATCAAGGGGGTGAATATGCTCAACCACTAATCGATCACTGAGTTAACTTCAGTATTCTTCTATTATGACTGGTTAGTTTCCTGCAAATTTTAATTTACTACGATAATCGTGGGAGGTTGTTGCTAAAGCAATTTATCTGTTGAATTTTTACTCTGGATTGTCTATGTGATCCACTACAGTGTGGATGATGTCAGGACATCAGAGCCGTCGTAAAATTGTCACAGCTCCGACTCTGGAGCTCTTCTTTTCATGAACATTGCTCCAGATCCAGAGCTCTTGGTTTTCATGAGTGTGGCTCCGTAGCTCTCTTTTTTCATGGCTCAGGCCCCAGCTCCGGTTTCTGTTCGTTTTCACACATTAATATTTTATTGTCTTAGTGTGCATCAAGTTGAATAGAAAATGAATTAAATCAAGGACACAAAATTAAGAGAATATACCAAATTTTTTTGATTAATTTGATCTGGAAGCAGCATTGTTACCATGAGGAAATCAGCGAGAAAAACAATCACAGGTTCAGACAATCCAGAGAACAGTTACTGTACTAACAGAAACGTAACTCAATATAACAGTAATATAAACAATTTCTGGAAAGGCAGTCACTGGTTTTGCCGTCAATGCCTGGGAACCTTTTGTAAATTCTTACAGCCAGAATCAAGAAAATGACTGTTTGGAAAACTGCATTTGTGTCTGAGCATTTAAACATAGACCAGGCCCAACTGATCAAGTGTTTTGCAAACGTTGCATGATTTGCCTGTTTCAGTCTTGGCGATCCCAGCTAACAGCGCTGCCTGGGCAAACTATGCAAACAGCGCAATACACATAGTCCATTCTCATGTGCTCTTTCACATACGCACACATTGGCATTAACACAAACGCGAAGATGTGTTTAAAAGCCCTTTGTTCAAAGATATAGTATGACGTCTAGCATGAAATTCACATTTGACCTTTTCAAAACAGCTGAATACTTCTGATTTCTTATCTTTTGCACTCAAATTAGCAGTGATGAATCGCAAAGTAAAGCACAATTTAACCTGCAAAGCTTAGGAGATAATAGGACTGATGGTTACCATGCTGAAAACATAGATTGTTTCCACAGATGAAAACTTCAAGAAAAGTCCTCATTTATTTACAGTGATTTTTATACCCTCCTGATAATGTACTGCTATGCAAAGCAATGCTAGTTCACTACCAAATATAACTTTCATGTTATGCTACTGTTTGTAAACGTAATTTTTCCTAGTCAACTTCACCAGTCTAGTAAACCTTGCTAGTAAGCCTAATGGTTTCTAATAAAAATTCCTACTTTACAATTGCATGCCGTGCATTTCATACGTAACTCTGCAATGTTACATATGTTAATCATACTCCCTGCTAAGTGCTAACAGCATGACTACACAGCTACAAAAGCTATGGATATTATACACCTACTCAGTATAGTTCAGTTCTTTTTAGAACGCTACACTACTACAGACCTGCTTTGATCATTCCAACTAGAAAGTAAGATGTTGTGTTAGTTAACGTTTTGCTTACTTCTACAACAGTGGTTCTCAACCATTTCGCTGAAAGGAGCCAAATCCAGACCTATGATTTTGTTAGAAACCCACACTAAAAAATTACCGCAAGTCTATTGACATGTTTTGTTTTATTGCACTAACGAAGTCTGTTCCACAAAATATTAGAGGTGCTACTGAAGGACACTGCCTATCGAAAGTAATCCTTTCCCAGCAAATAATCAGACGCATAAGCAAGTGGTTCCCAACTGGGGTGCCATTTACAAAACTCAGGGTGTCGCAAGCTAATACGTTTTTCAATATGTCATTGAAAAGATATTTTTAAAGTGTCGCCAAAACCAAATTGCTATGGGTGCCGCAAATTATATTTTTCTTTTGTAGGGTGCCGCAAGGATAAAAAGGTTGGGAACCACTACACTAAGATCTTATTGAGTATATATTTCGCCTACGAAGTAGGCATCATCAGCTCTTATTCAAATAAAATCTGTTACAGAAAGATTGCTGAGTATATATTTTGCCTACGAAGTAGGAATCATCAGCTCTTAATAAAACAGAATCTGTTATAGAAATATTGCTAAAAGCCGCACAAAGGAAACTTGGGAGCTGCATGCGGCTCTTAGAACAATGTTTGAGAACCATTTTTTATCAAGTAACACCACACCTGCCAGCTACGATGTATGTGACACCCTTAGTGATTACATTAAGCCAAAGAAACATCAAAGGCTTGCAGATCCATTGTTGTAGTCTGGTGTCGTAACTCATAACAATAACGTTTAGTGTGCTATATAGAGCACACGTAATTCTATTTGGGAAAACCGTTAGTATCTAGGAAAGGTCCTAGAGCCGGAGCAACCTCTCAAATGGCCATAACTCAGGCTCCGGTCCTAAATTTATTAACTGAGCACCAGCTCCTTCTGACTTTTAATTTGAGCTCCAGCTCCATAGCCCTGGATTATTTTCACAGGAATTCTGAACGTAATATTAGCATCGAAATAAAATATTGCTCAGTTCAGCTTTTCAATTGCTTCTTGGTTCAGCTATTTAATTATTTCTTTAAATGAAACTCTTTACAGCCTTGTGTAAAGAGATTTACTACCTTGTGTTTGCTTTATCAGGCTTGGGGGGCGAAAACAGCGTGTCGGGAGTGAAAAGGGGGCGATGGAATAAAAAAGTTTTAGAAACACTGGTCTAGACCAGGGATGTCCAATTTATAGCATAACGGCCAGTCTGCAAAGTTATATTATCTGGTCCACCAAGATATTTTACCATAATGAAAAAGCAACATCATTACAGAATATTTTTATTGATTTGGCAGAATGTAACATATCCCAATGACATTATCTATGATGTCCATTTGATTATCAGTTGGGTAAGTATTATTGTGTTGCTAGTTCACCCCACCTCAGTATGTTGCCCTGGATAAAATGCCAAGGGAGTTTACAGCTTTCAGGTTTCCACACGATGCTAAGATCAAAGACATAATTCTACCATTCACATCAATAAATGTACTTTTATTATGAAATAACATTCATGTTTTGACATTCTCTTTGAGAAGGACCAGGAGCTATGTTCAACCCTGTAACTGTTGTGCAACATATGTACTCATCAAAGAAAAAAATGTGTGGAGACCCTAGCCTAAACCAATGGCCAAAACGGCCAATATTATTGGCCTCAATAAGAGTTGACAAAACGTTGTTATATTCCTTACGCATCTAGACAACTTGTGCATGAAAGCACAACGAAGCAAGTCAAGACAGTTATTTTACAGCAATGCTAGCAGGTGCGGTTTCATAAACAAACAAGATTAACCATGGAGCGTGCATCAGCCGTCACAACCGAAACAAAAGCATCATCGGGAAGTTTCGCAATGCTTGAATGAATTGCGTTATGTTAAGCAACATTTACAACATTATGAATATGATTACAAATGCAATAGTTACTCATTAGTGATGTTGCAACCTCTCGGGTGGTGTTGCATTGAATGTGTGATTCACCACAAACAGGATGTGAGTGAAGAACAACACCATACATATGTGGCGCGAACAAGCAATAAAACAGTGATCGTGGTGTGGAAGCACTGCCGATATTAACTTGTGAACGATTGAACGCAACAACTAGCGTACGCAGAGAGTGATCATGGCATGTGAACTCTATTGTTGCTTGCTGCCACGATGCAAAGCTTTGCGCATATGCCCCTCAGGATTTCCGATCGCAACAAAATGGTGCTGTGACCAGGATGTGAAGGTCGTGCCGAGTTCAGCCTTCACACAAAAAACGTGCGGTTCGTTGTAAAAAGGAGGGGATGTTGTTGCAACCTCTCCGGTGGTGTTGCGTTGAATGTGTGATTCACCAAGAACGGGATGTGCAAGAAAAACATCACCATACATATATGTGGCGGGAACAAGCAATAAAAGAGTGATTGTGGTGTGGAAGTTCTGCCGATAGTAACTTGTGAACGATTGAACGTAACGACTAGCGTACGCAGAGAGTGATCATGGCATGTGAACTATATTGTTGCTTGCTGCCACGGCGCGAAGCTTTGTGCATATGCCGCTCGGGATTTCCGATAGCAACAGTGACGACAACTATCGCTATGAAGCAATTGCAAGTAACATCTTAAATAGATTCTACTTTTCTTAACACTTTGAGAGCCGGTCTACGATATATTTGTACTTGGATTTCTGCCTAAAAAAACAGACGTTTTCGGTTGCCTTTCCAACGCCTTAGCTCGTCCGCTGATTGCGCTAGAGAGCTGTTCAAGGGCTCAAATGGATCAGCCAGTCTAGTAGATTGCACTCGAACAAAAATTTTTTGTTTGGGGGATGCGGATTTTTTGTGACTGACGTCATAAGTGAAGTAGTTTTAGGGTCATTTTGGCTCATGTTGCCTGGCCTAAGGCCCAACTGCTAGACCAAAGTGTTTGGCTGAAGTTTTCATTGGAAACTAGGCTTGAGTCCGAGTCTTTTCAGCCTTTGATCAACTTTCTAGCGTTTCTGGTTCAAAAGTTATGATCTAAAAAAAACAAATTTATTAATTATCTAATTAGTCAAATATTTTTACTGAACTTACATCACAACTTTTGAACCTGAAACCCCAGCAGGTCATCCTAAGTATCAAAAGACTCGGATTGTAGCCTAGTTTCCAGTAAAAACTTCAGCGAAATACTACCATCTAACGGTTGGCGCCCAGGGCCAGGCAAAGTGGGCCAAGGTGGCCTAAAAGTCCTCCACTTATGAC
>Ga0210059_1004835_pt1 | contig 21710 bp, 15 predicted proteins | sample Ectturendosymbi2_FD_188042 | JGI IMG/M metagenome (GOLD analysis project Ga0210059, IMG submission 188042) | Ecteinascidia turbinata endosymbiont from Florida, USA - Sample 2 (SPAdes) (version 2) | ecosystem: Host-associated > Tunicates > Ascidians > Unclassified | place: Key West, Florida...
CATGGGTTCTCATTACTGAATCTGGGACCGTTCTCGCAGAAACTATGTCTGGTTAACAGCCCCTATTAATTGCCCGAATATTAATTATTTCTCAACGGTTCACACTAGAAAATACACACACCAAAGAGACATATGATTTCCCATCTTATAGGCTTTTATTCATGATGATATATGTTCAGATAAAACAAATTGGTACTCACCAAAATACGACGTTTCGTAATATTCAAGCACTTCTCGACAAGTCACAACGCTCACATACTTTCATATCTTGATTCTGTTCTTTAAGATTTGCAATAAGGAGATCGACAATCTATTCGTATCGGTTCTCCCATTCAAGCAATTCTTATACAAATAGAACTCAATTTTCTATATCTCAATGTGTTTCAATTTATAAATATATTCAACAGGTAAGTACACATTCAATCCGCTGATACTAAGCTGACGTCATAATGCTCACGTTTTGTCATGCTCATGCTTCATTGCTCGCGAGTTACGCCTCGCCCTGTACGGCAAGACGTGATCAAACACAATTTAATCCTGAACAACTTGCATGATAAAACTACGATAGTACAGTACAGCATTTATAATTTAAACTGACAGAACTTCACTTTTCACAATCTGGTCCTCACAAAACAAACTGGCAAAACTTCATTCTCATGATCTGAATTTCATAAAATAGTCTGACAGAACTTCGTTCGGACAAGTCACTTTCTGCAGTTTAACCTGTCAGGGATTAACCCGGACAAAACCAAATTTACAGTCTGGTCTGACAGAGATTAACTCGGACAATCCAGTTTCTCCTGATCATTACTGGCGCTTAGGCTCCCGTAATGATTTAACCGTGACCCCCTGGGGCTAAACGGCGGAGCGAGTCTTGAAAAAGACTTAATTTCAGTTGAAATTGGGCTGTATTTATACCCGTAAATCGTCTTGTGACTTGTTAACGCCCCTTTACTTCAGGTGTTCTAATTGGTTATTGCTTATTGGATCACCTGGTGATTGGCTGGTTTCAAATACTTCCAGAACCTTCAGGTGCTTGTCGGTGCTTGGGTTTTCACCTTCTGTTACGTCATCCTTTCCTAGTCGTGATCAGCACCATGGGATTTCTACTGCTTGTCTTGTGACTTCTGCTGACGTTTTGATTATGTTGTCACTGGGGTGACTTGAGGTTAGTGTCCTAGGATAGCCGTTTTCAGTCAGGTCAGCTGATTTAATAATCAGTTTTGATTGGCCGTAATCTTTTTGAATTTGTTCTGGCTGTCTCAGGCTTGAGGATATTTCAGCAACTTTGTTTTCTGTACAGCAATAAGTTGTTACAGGCAAACTTGCCTGTAACATTCCTCCGGGGTTCACGGAAATTGATTGTCTAATCAATTTTCATTCATTCAGGGTATTCTTGAAGATTTTGGTCTGGTTGCTTTTTTTTGATTTCCTTTTCTTGTTCAGTGTTGCGTTGATCTCTGGGGATTTCTTCGTCTTCTTTGATTGTGTTGTTAATTAGAGTTGATCCGTATCCAGAGGAGCAATTTATACTCTGGAAGTAGTCTTCTGGTAGGGTGAAATTAGAGCTGAGGTTCTCGGTGTGTGGAATGTCTCCTGAGCTCTCGTGTCCCTCCTGTTTATCAGGATGTCTCCTTCTTGATCGTTTGTTGGAGAAGGATGTGATGCTTCTTATTCGTACTGAGTCAAGGCTTAGTATCAGTATAATGAGGACAGTAAGTGAAAGTCCGATGAATGCAGTTACGGTGAACCAAGATGTTCTCAGTGCTTGGGGGACTAGAGTGAGATTCTGAAGTGAGAGTATATTTTATTTCTTATAGTATTTATCGTATTCTTTCCAGAAGTGTGGATGTGTTTGTAAATTTATTGCCATATTTTCTTTCGCATCTTCGCGTTTTCTGGCGAAGAATTATTTTTAGCAGTGAGGAGTACTATTATTCCTCCGGTAATGATTGCAGCAATAGTTTCAATTTTTATTGCTTGTGAGCTTTCTGCAAGATTTCAAATTCTCTCAGTCTGTGGGACTGGTTTCTTGCAATTACTGGGTATTGTTTGACCCAATTTGTAAAATTTTGACGTTCTTGCTGTATTAATCGATAAATTTCAGTATTATGTATGATCCCTTTTACAATTTGATTTCGATAAATTGTATCGTTTCTCAGAGAAGGTATGTTTTTCGATGTTTTCAGTGTTTGAAAAATTAGTTTTCGAGAATTATATTCTTCTATGGAGCATTGTGTTTTTTCGAGCATTTAGGCTTAGAATTAATTTTCTGTTCTCAATAGATCTTCTCGTGGTTATAATTTGTTGCTCAAGAAGTTGTCTAATAAAAGAAAACATGAAGTTTTCAAATCGTTGTTGTCTGTTTGCCAAGTTGGCTGTTACTCTTGAGAGAGTGGCGATAGCATTTGCCTATTCAAGCTGCTATGTTTGTAACTCAGTAACTTGGTCTTCCACTTGATTTAATTGTAACGTGGATCCACTTTTCAAGTCTTCAAACTTGTCATTTAACATATCATTATATGTTTTCATTTGAACTTGGATTATGCTACCTACTAAAGCATCTGCTAGGACAGAGAATAGTATGAATACTAGTAAGAGCAACTTCTCTCTTTGTCCTAGGTGTTTCGTTATTTTACGTTACAATTCCATATATAGTATAATTATTTGGTGGGAAACACGCATTAGCATAAGCAATTAAAGGTTTGTTGTATTATGTGTCTGGAAGAATTACAGATTGTTTCACTGCTAATTTTAAAGATCCTACTGCACTTTTTACGTGAACCTGTATCGGTCGAAATGAATTTATATTGTCTCATTTAACCCTGAGAAAGTTTTATAGAATCCTGCGATTATATGTGCGGTTGGTGAGGAGATAGCACAAATATAAATGCTTTCTATAGCATTTATCCTTCTATCTATCAGGGAATTTTTGATATAAGCATTTCGGATGTTATATCATCCGTTTCTGAGTGTTTTGAATTTGATTACTTCAATTCTGTAGTTTTTATGTGGGATTTCTCCGAACTTTAAGGTGGTTCATTTTAATGCTGGGTTCCAGATAATTTGTCGTATAAATGGACATGTGCAATGTTGATCAAATTCTTGAATCGCATTGTAATACCTTCCTTGTGGGAAGTATTGCTGAGTGTAAGTTTTGTTCTGGAAACCTGCTGAACCATATTGCGGAGATTTAAGTGACACCATCGAATTTTAAAAAGATCGAATACGTGTGTCATTAGTGTATGTATTGGAATTTGTCTGCTTACCTGTTGCTGTTTTGGGATGTGAGTAGTTTCATATCCCAGCGGTGTAGCATCTGGTCCGGAAAGGGACTGGGATGTACAGGATTAGCAATTAACGTTAAGATGAAGGTTATGTATAGAAACATGATGTTCTTATGTTGTTGTGTTGCTTATTGTAGCGAAAAAGTATTTACATATGAGAAATGAAGTTCTTGGTTCCACTTAAAGGTAGTGAACAGTTTGCAACAACTGAAGAGCAATTGGTAAATGAATCACAAATTATGGGCAAAGGATGTAACCTGTGCTCGTTGTTCTCGAGCTGAATCGGCCTTGAGCCTGCTTTTTAATCTCAAACTTCCAAGAAGCACAGTTTTGGGAATCACGATTTTCTGACTTACTGCCAAATGTGTTAAGTTCAGCTTGATTCCTTGACTGATTACCACGTGATTGCCAGTGACAGTGTTAGTGTAACTTAGTGACAGAAAAAATTTGAAATTGTGAAGGTGATGACTCATGACGCTTACACTTAGTTAAGTACAAATGTACATGATAGTCTATGGAAGTTAGAATGTGAAAGGGCTCATGTCGTTGTGGAGTTTGTCAAACATGTTGTTTTATAAAATGTTTAGAATTTCGCAGTCGCAACTCTTGTGTGGTCAAATGCCCAATGACCTGTGAGGTGTCGAAGATGCGTCTTTCTGCATAAAATCATCGGGGTCTGAGTTGATTAATCAACGACAGTTATTATTGCGACGCTAAGTTCGCTTCGTGTTGGACTTGCAGCACTGAATTTTGTGTCGGGTTGATTGCAGATAAATGTTTGCATTCAATTATCGTTTAATAAGCCATAGCGAGAGGTTGATGACGTTTGTCTTCATACGTTGTTTTTTTATTCATTGTCTTTGGTTTTAGGAGTTTGGTACTAATTCATTCGATTCCTGAACTTTGATTTGTTTATGGAATCGTCTTGAAACAAAAAGTAGAGGTTAAGATATTTTTGGCGTAAGCAGTCAGTATAAGAATTTAAATGCCTTAGACTATTATAGTTAGGTTATCTGTATGTAATATGTGTTAATTACTGAGGTTAGTGCATGAATTAGTTCAGTAAGAGTTTAAATGCAGTGTAGTGGTGATGTGTAAAGCACCAAGATAAACGCCTCGCGGGAAGACTACTTGTTGTGTTGTAGCCAGGCTAGTTAATTTTATCTTGATACCACCATACACGGCCACTTTATCTTTAACTAGTAAATCACGGTATTTCCGTTCTGGCGTGAAGTGAAAGTGCACTCCGTTATTCTGAATGACATGAAGATCAGATATGTGTAGAAATTTTGCGTAGTCTTGGGCACGAGCCAGTATCGGCGTGACGTGGCCACGCGAGTCGCGCCAGAGTGGTTTGGCTACATATCTTCGTGGTGTTTTAATGATGATCTTTTGATCCCCGTAAAGCCGTTGTATACAATTTGGATCAAGAACGCGAAAGACAACGCGTGCTGCGGCAGGTGTTAGCTCGTAAGTGAGTGCATACTTGTATGGGGGATTTCGCTCTGTTAGAGGTCTGGGTCTTTGCTGAGACTCATTCCTCCGCTGTGACCAGCTGACTTGAGCCAAGTCTCGTTGAATTTTGTCAAGCTTGCGATCCAAATTTCGCAAGGTGTGACGTGTATTACGTGATTTGCCTCTGGTTCTTTGAGTGTTTCTTTCTTGTGTCTCTGGTGTGTGTTGTGTATCTGGTATCCCATCTGCTTTTTTGTGGTGATCATTCTGTGTGTCCGTCCATCGCATCGATGGTGAGATAGGTGTGATTTTGTTACCAGTGTTATCTTCCAAAAGGTTATCATTGAGATCTAAAAGTTCGAAGTCTGGAATATGTTCAGCCATGATTTAGTTTCGAAAATAGCTGTGAATGGGTGAAAAGGAAAAAAAATGTGCAACGTTAAAATATCTGGTTAGTATTGGCTTAATATGGCATAAATAAAACTGCTTGCTTATGAGACCAGGGTATGAGGAATGTAACTTATGTATGAAACTTAAAAGAATGGCTGGAAGGTTGCATTTGTCCAGGTTGTTCAAATGGTTGCCAGTGAATTGTTCCAATTCGTTGTCCGACATGGATGAGTTTGTCCTTCATGACTTGAAAAAAGAGAATCGCTCCATTGAGAGTCCAATCTAATTTTGTCGCAAGAATGTTCGGTCCTGGTATGAATCGAATGCTCAATCTGGTGTCTGGTTTGAGTAAACCTCTTAATTGTAAGCCAATTTGACCCTTGGTATAGCGTGGAGTAAATATGGGAGAGGTGATGAGAATTGAGTCATCAACTTTCGACATGTAAGATGCCGAGTTTTCTGTCAGTTCTGATCCGTTCATTGTTATAGTTTTTTAAGAGAAAAAGCTGTTATTTAACATAAAACAGAAATGATTTGCGTGATAACTGTACGACAAAGTGGACATTTGGTATTACATCATAGTGGACACTCTCTGCAGGCTATAAAATGTTTACATGGGAGTGACAATGTGTTTCGTTCTTGGTCGGTGCAAATTATACATTGTATGCGTTGTTGCAGGCTAGCAATTGGATTATCAGTGTGTTGTTGCAGATCTTCGGGAGGTCTTTTTGAGAAGTATTGCAAAATTTTGCTGAATATTTCACTTGTCAAATTAAGGTATTGTAAGAGGATGAGAGTGTTTCCAGGGTTAATGAGTTGTCCCAGCTCTCAACGAAGGAGGTCAGTGCTGAAACATCGTATTTGTAGTTGTAAAAATTGGTGGTACGTAGTGTATCGAGACGATTTGTCGGTGTTCTATTGTAAAGTGTTGTTAACCGAAAAATTTAGTTTTCCAATTTGTGACGTGTGGGCAATATAGAAAATAGTCTGCAGGTATTTTGCATGTATTGTCAGTAAGTTGTCATTTGTTGTGTATTCCATAGCATGACAAGCGCTTATAGTAGATTTCACATAGATTCGTCATGCTAGTGAAACCAGCCACTTTGATAAGGTAGTTCATATGTGCTTCAGGCGTGTTTTCTTGGAAGTCTTTTGAGTTCCCAATTTTGCGTAATTGTGTAAGGCGATAGGTACCATCGGTTTTATTTACCTCGTCAGATTGAATGAGGTGTTTGCAATTTTGGAGACGCAAGTAGATGAATGATGAAACTAGAAGTGTTTGACGGGAATTTGGTTAATATGATGCCACATAAGAAACGTTGGATATTATTGTAGGCAGTAGAGAGAGAAAAAAAATCCTTCGTTCACTAGATCCTTTGGATCGTATAAAGCCTGATCCCCATTTGCATTGAAAGTGCGCAATCTATGCTGTTCATCCGTTGAAATCGAATGTACGGGGCTTGACATTCTGAAAATTGACAAAAACTCCACTGATTTATGGTATTTCATATTTCAATTTAGGGGGCTAACCGCACCAAAGCCTCCCGTGGCGACGAAACTGGGTCCAGAGCAACTCAATGATGAGGGCGCGCTTGAGATTGCTCGTGAAGTTTGTGATTGAAATGGATAAAAGCAAATAATAAAAGGAGAGTGACACAGCAAGCACTAAAGACCCTAGAATCTGCAGATGACGAGTAAGAAACCGATTCTTTTACCGATGAACAAGAGCTGTTTAATGAAGTTGAAATTGAAAAATTTGTGTTGAAATTTTTATTACTGCAGTAGTACTACTTGTGCACTGTGACTGCCAATAGGCTACTAACATACGTTTAGTAATATGTTTAATACTGTAATACGTTTAGGAATTATATACTGTAATAATGTAATACGTTTAGTTACATATTTTGAACGTTCTGCTGAAAAATGCGGCCTCATGAAAATTTTTGGTGTTCCTTCAAACCAAACCTTAAAAAAACAGGGAATACTAAATTATTTTGTGTACTTAATGAAGAAGCTAATCATCACCATGGGCATAGCTAAGGGGGCCCTTGGGCTTTTGGTTACCATATCTACCTCATTTTTATTATTTGCCGCCGCCCATTTTGCCAAATTTGCGAAAAGGTCGTACTACGGTTGAGTGAACATGATGACGTCATCATGGAAACGCAAACAATATAGTGTTTGGCTGCTTATCTTTCATTTTGGCTCCTTTCAGAGCACTGTTTGGCTACTTTACGTCAAAAACATCTGGCAACCCTGCCGCGGCACCGATGTTAGTAAAATTTAGTGATTTGGAATCAGAACGAAAAGTTATATCGATGTGAACAAAAAAATTCGTGTTAGTTGACCTTTAAGTATTGGTCATTCCTTTCAAGCCATCCTTTCATATCACGACTTGTATCACGTTCAAAATCGTTCTGAGGAATGACATATAACACACAGGGCCGGTCTTAGCAAGAGCGGGGCTCGATTGGCAGCGTTTTTGCGGGGCCCACTGTGTGGCGTGTGCAAAAATTTTTGAGGGGGCATCAAGTCATAATGATAGAAATTAGCGATATTAAAGAGCCAGGCCTGAAAGGACAGCCTGAAAGGACTTCAGTGGACATCTCCGTAACACCCAATAAATCCAAGAGTTAATACATTCAAATTCAATACCTCCTCTCTGGCCAGGTACCTTCCACGTGGTACGACAGCCAATTGGCCATGTGTTAAAAAGAATTAACAACACTGCGTGATATGATCAGCCAGTAAAGATATAACAGCTTAGCGAGAAAAAATCAGCAAAAGAAAAAGCGTGAAAACAGCACTTCACATAAAACTACGCAGTGCAACCTTGTGTTATAATGCTGCACAATAATGACAACACCGAATGAAACAGGTAAGACAGCTCCAAGCAAAACAATAACAAGAAAACACACATATCAAATGGGCACACTTCAGGCCACTGTAGCCTGCGTTGCAAATGTTGGCTTTGCTAAGTGAAACTTATTTTTTGTGCTTTAACATCAGCAGTCTTTCAGCATTTTTTCCATATCAATGGACAAAAACACCAAACCGTTTAGGTGTTCCTGTTGGATTGATGATCTTAAATAGGCTTTAATTAGTTTTTTTTTATTTAATTAGTTAAATAGGCTTTAATTAGCTTAGAAGCACTCCTTTTTCTGGATGCTACGGTCACTGGGATGGTCATTCCAGTGTTGCCAGTGCTGGCGTCAGCCTCGTTAACATCAGATTGTTGCCTTCTCGAACATCAGATAACATCATATTTTTACGTTACATTTTCATGTATGTCAAATGCTTTTATTACCAGTACCTAACAAAGCGCGATGAACCTCGTTGAATCCAAAACAAAGCCAAGTGTCGTTTGTAAATGGACAAGTAGGTCATGCGTAACAGTGGCGATTCTAGAATGAAAAAAGTGGGGGGGCACTGCGGGGCCAAGGAAAAGTAGGGGGACAACATAAATGTCTTTCTTGCATGGTGATTTTTCAGTGTTTTGAGAAGGTTAAGTTGCTATGATTAACCCTATCAAATCCAACATAGACTTGTGAATATCATTAAATATGAACTAGCGTTGTCATTCACTAGAGATACCTAAACGCCACTGTGTAGATGCAATCATGCAATCGTACTGCTATGTCGAAAATTCTGTGCTCACCATGCAACTTCCACAGCACTGCACATGTAAATCGAAACACCATTTTCCGTACACAATTGTGCCGGCCTCACATGAACGAAAGCAGCTTTAGAAAATGAAAACAATTCACATGAAAGCGAATTAGTTTTAATCACGAATTCCATCTTGACACAGAGGCAAGTAAGCTGTTGATAGCCAACTAGTTTCATCAAAATATTCTTACTACAAAGCACATAAAAATAAGCCATCTTCCAACGGTTTGGTGACTACTGACTAACCCGTTTTTGTGGTAGCTATGGACATTTTGTGATTGTTGTGTAACCATAACAAGGTTATGCAACCACTATTACGAGTGTACAACGTGGATGGGGTGAGGACTATTCAATGCAGTATGCAGTTAACCACAGCGAGGTTTCGGCACCAGTGGCACCTAAAGTAGCATAGCAGCGCTGCAAATAGGTGTGTATCGGCATGTACCTGATAGCGAGATGCAACAGTAGGCGTAAAATTTATTTTGCAGATTATTCCCAACAAAGTCGTTCATTTTATTATTCACACCGAAATTTTCCTCTCACAGATCCTAAAAAGCTGACTTTTCAACCCTGCGTTGATCTTTGACTGTCTTGTCATACGTGAAACACGCACCACCTCTAAACCAAAAAAGTTTCAGACAAATAGACAATGTGCAATATAATTTCACACAGATCCCTGCACAGGCTACGTTCAAATTTTATATCATCATCACCTCAACGTAACTTAATCTTTCGTTTATCATGTCGTCTGTCAAATTCATCTACGAAATCATCTAAATCTGTTTTTCAGGTAGTACCTTTCAGTTTAAAGCATATCAATGTTGCCCAATCTTTCACTGGTAATGGAATTTCTGGGAAATGTTTTTACTGATTTCATTTTTGAAAAATTTCTGTTGCATGAAGCACTCGTGACGGGAAGAGTTACAGCTGCCAATAACAATCAAACGCAGCTTTTCAAGTACAGTAGCTATAAATGACAAAAATGGTTCGAGCAATATACGAAGCCTCGACTCTTTCCGAAGCAAATTCTTTGCCAAAGTTATTTCACGTTTTGAATCATTTTCACTAACTGAATATGATTTGTGAATTCCTTCAAGTGCGTTTCTGATGGAAATTTTTGACCTCCGGGGCAAAGAGCTGAAATACGCGAAAGAATTGCTTCTGAATCATTACAGAAAATCCGTACAAAATTCTATGAGGGCCCAGGACATGTGGGTAGAATTAAAGCTGTAGTCACGAACCACTTACGTAAGATGTTTCGAAGTCGTATAAAGAAGGCAGCCGAATGCAATACCACAGCCAGGATAAATTGAGATAAATTAACTGAAACCAATTCCTAATGCTTTCACAAACCTGTTGCTACTGGGACAAGCAACAATCTGCTGACAGTAATATAATCCAGCTCCATCTCACATTGAAATGCACAATAGATCAATCTTTGTGACTGTTTCTTAGTCTCGAAATGAGTTTTTCAACAGTACGACCACTGTCTGACTAAATTTCATGCAGGATCCGAGCAACCCCTGGTTTGTGTCGTCATAAACAACTCTACTTACCCGACCGTCAAAAACAACACAGCTTGTTATGCATTTGGGAAATATTGAATGCAAGCTAGAGGGTTTTCGTTTAAAGTTTTGCTGGCCGAAAGTTATCTATTGCATATGTCTAAGGTTGTCAGATGGCCGGTATTTTACTGCTAATTTAGCACAGGCCGGTAAAAGGCCGGTATTTTGAAAATCAGTGTCTGAATGAAGCCGGTATTGTGAAAATAGATAATAATTTGCCATAACTTCCAAAAGAACTAACGCAGAATTTCTCAAATTATAATGACTCTTGCAGTGAATCTTGTCAGGACAGTTTCTTCAGCGAAGTTTATTTGCTGCTGTTGATGCAATCCTTGGTGCGATTGTCACGTCACACACACACCAAAATGTAACGAATCAGCCAAAATAGGGCAAATTATTAATTGTGGCTTAACAATTCTGATTGTCTCTGTTTTCCTGTGCCGCTTACGAATTACGACACAACTTAGATCTAGCACTGGCGCTGTTGACAAAATGGCCGGTATTTTGACAAAACGCATTTGGCAACCCTACATATGTCAACCAAACGAACTTAAACGGGAAATTAAGAAAAAAAACTGGGGCGCCAAACGGTCGGCCAAGCAAAAATCTGTGGGGCCATGGCCCACCCAGCCCCCCCCTTATAATCGCCACTGATGCGTAACGAAATGTTATTCTCAACGCAGCGAAGGGAGCTTCTTCAGTTTGGAACACACGTGAAGTTGAGAGATTGATTACATAAACCTAAAAATCATAAATCTAACTACTTTGCATCCTAAAAAGGGAAGAAACGTGGAAAACAAAAATATCAGCCCAGTCAACATCAGATTTGTCGCCAAAACATCAGACATCAGAAATTTCTTTGAAAACATCAGAAGTGGCAACACTAGTCACATAAACCCTGAGGGCAATAAAAAACTTAGAGGAGGCGTACCTGTTATTGTGTGCGAGAATTTCAAACAATTTCACGGATTTTCGAATCTCGGTTGGTAGAACTGGCTCAAATGCTTCCATTTCCTCACAAAGCATATGCACCTATGCATGTTACTTTTTTGGGAACCGTTATTTTTGATGCTTTATAAGGAACCGTTATTTTTGCAAACCTGTTATAGCTATTCAGTTGGCTTAATAAAACTAGGTGTATTTCAAAGGTTTTTGCCAATCCAAGGTTGCCTCATCAGACTTGTACGAGAGAAAAAATAAATAGCGCTAAAGAATGATTAAGCAGCACAGATTTGCAATTACGAACTGAACTGAACTTTTAGAAGACAAGTAGCAGTAACTACTGAAGCATGACCTGCCAAATACGAAATGCTTAAAAGCATTTAAAACAGTTTCAAGACATAAACCGTCTCTACCTTAACTAAGCGCTCTTGAAAAAGCTAGGCTACACATTACCGCCAAACAATCACCGTTGTTAGGATAACAGAACAAATATTATAATGATTAACAACTGCTGTGTTTGATCTCGGGCAACAGTTTTATTATGCTACAGAAATTGGTAATGTAGCCAATGGGGTCAGCGTATGCGCTGATCAGCCATAGCAGACAAAATAAAGACAATTGTTTCGGATAAAGTGAACTATCGCGGAACACAATCTTCAAGATACGTAGTGGACGAAAGGTCTGCAAAAAGTGGTGAAATGGTTTCTGGACGCAGACGATAACGCAGATTCCCACCGAAACCCAATTATTACTTTTGACCCATTTACAATGTTCCTTGAAATTTGCATACAAATTCAATCCCTGGTATTTGCATTAAGTCGACAAATTAACAAGCAAAAAGTATGCGAAAACAGTTAATCTCCTTTGCGCAGGTAGAAAAGTTTTTGGAAAATATCAAGTTCAAGGGACGGGTTTCAAACCCAAAAACACCCCCTTGCGTACGCTCTTGTTTGTTACTGACATGCATAAAATTTGTCGAAGGCACTTCCGTTAGCCTTCTCACTTACGGTAAAAAGAATTCCATTTCTAAACTATGTTACAATCACTCACAATTGCTTACTTCACTGCTGTTTAGATCTCTGGTTATGGTTCTTACTCCTGCTAACTATACCAGTCGACACTGAAGAAAGATAAAAAATGGGCTTTGCACTTCGACAAAATTAAGTAGAGAGTTATGACTGCAGCTGTACATTACAGCGTGATGACCAAGCCGTGATAAAGTCTTGCAACAGTTAAATCAGATAAGTCGTTTCGATAAACTGTCGTTCGATAAACTGTCGATTCGATAAACTGTTGTTCGATAAACTGTCTTTCGATAAACTGTCATTCGATAAATTGTCGGTTCGATGAACTGTCATTTCAACAAACTGTCGTTCGATAGATTGTCGGTTCGATAAATTGTCGTTCGATAAACTGTCGGTTCGATGAATTGTCATTCGATGAATTGTCGTTCGACGAATTGTCGTAGTACCCGTTCAGACTGGGTGTCCTCTTATTGCTTTTTATGGGTAAAATACAGGAAAAGACAAGATTGACTAGCCTGCACTGTAGCCAAGTCTACAGACATTCAGTGGAGCAAAATGTTGACAGTTTGTGATACCGCGTACGTGTTTTTCAAAATAATCTGGATAAGTGGATCTCATCTAGGCTAGTTTGCGTTAACTTGAGAATGTCGAATTGTGCATATGAGAGTAGATCTAGTAAGCGAAAGAAAGCCACTGCCATAGCAGATACACTACGAGCTGTTACCAGTGTCGTGGCAAGGCAGCCCCGTACCCCCCGGTCGTGGGGCTCCGACCATTCGTAGGGGCCCTACAATATATCTTGTATTAGTAAGTTAGACATTTTTTTAGTGAGGTAGGGTCAGTGGCCTGAAGAGGTCTGGTGATGCCCGAGATGACTGCTTGATTGTATGACCCCCTTACTAATTCTAGCATTGAGCAGTGGAGTGGCGTATCGTGGTCAATGTAACTGGATATACGCTGTTTGTGACGTCACAATATGACGTCATTTTGGCGCTGGTTTGGCGAAGTTTGTTGACACAACGTGCATATTATTCCACACTCACTCTCCTCACTTGTTATTGTAACCTATAATGCGTCACTGTAATACACATAAATTAATCAGCGCTCCAGGTTAGGAGACCGGAGCAAAAAACACCACTAAAACTAAGATAGAGCAGTTCATAGCTTTAAAAATATACGGCAACGCATTAAAACTGGGGAGTAGAACACACGCAGTGCTACGTCAGAGCAATTCACAACTGCAAAAATATAAGACTGCGCATAAAGAGTGCAGTAAAACACACTCAACGCTACGATGGGGCAGTTCACAAATTAAACATATGGTTGCGCGAATGTCTCGTCGAATAGCAATCGAGCGGAGAAGGAATGCGGTTGGGATGGCGGACAGACAGGGTTGACAGTTGAAACTTGCTAAACTACACAAGAATTGAAAATGTGCATAAAGCACGCAAGAAAATTTTCGTCTTTACTAGGGTTTTTTTAAGAAAATATTGGGAACCCGGTTTCGATATGTAGGGACCCGATTTCTCTGATTCTAAGGATCCGACTTTTTATGATTTTAGGGGCATGATGATAATTTTCTCTGATTCTAAGGACCCGATTTCAAATTCTAGGGACCCGAATCGGGTCCATAAAACGTCTTAAAAAAACTCTGTCTTTACTTATATGGCTGTTATATGTACAACTACTGGGGGGCAAAACCGATACGCGTTTGTGAGAGTCGTTATTATCAATCCTCCCAGAACCGTCGACAGAAAGTGTTCACTAGGGGGGCTTTATCTTTGTGCAGGGAGGTTTGATAGTGGAAATTTGTTAAAATCTTCACTGATTTATAGTGTTTCATATTTTAATTTGGGGGCCTTGGGGCTTTGTCTGGAAGGGCGAAGCCCACCAAAGCACCCACGTGGCGACGGGACTGAATCCGCCTGAACTGCCAATTAGTGAGGAAGCTCGAAATGATGCACATATTGCAAGCACAGGTGTGAAGCTGCATTAGCGCACACCCAGGGTTGCCACATCCAAAAACTAAGCGGGAAACTACTGATGCATCAAAACGTCAGCTAAACCAAGCAAGTTGAAATAGGACAGTTTTGAAAATTGGCTCAGAAAATCATACGGTCGTAATTAGTTTTCGATTATTTTTGTAATTTTCCTTTGATAGCTTGATCTGGCAAAGTCACATCACTATAAGTTTAATTGGGTGTGCGCCGCACACCTACAGAGTATAGGTCCCTGGTATTGAGGAATGTGATATTTTCTGGCGTTTGAGTATCGTAAAAACTAATGTTGACAAGGAACACAAGTTTCGAAAAATTAAATCCATGCAGCATGTGTCAGTAGCCTTACAATAGAAAAAATCATCTTGCTACAGCATTTTTAATTTTGGTATTTTCACCCTTTTGAAGCCCGGGGACGTCGCCCCATTTGCTCCCCCTCTGCACGCCACTGGGTACGGTGGGCTACTTTCTGAAAGCCTGAACCACGTATGGGCAAGTCAGGCTATTTTAACCATGTACGAAATTGAAAAATAAACGAAAAGTATTACGACGAAAAAACATTTATTCAATAATTCACTTTTTACTACACAACTGTTTGAGATGGAACAAATCTATACATAGCTCTGTTCATTTGCATCAGTGATTCCCAACCAGGGAGGAATTCCTTCCCAGGGAGAAATTTGACGAGTGCAGGGAGGAATTTTCCACTTTATATTTAAGTAACTTATTCATTTTAAGTGTTGTACTTCTTTTTTGTGTTGACATTGGCTCTTTCAATTAGTTACATCACTTTACACAGTAGTCCCCGCTTATTAAGCCCACAGTTAATAAGCCCACCCGCTTATTTACCCCAAAACTGCCCGGTCCGGAATTACTCCATTTATTCTTGCATATGAGTAGCATTGCTGGTATGGCTACCATGCGCCCTCTTTTTGAAGTACATGTCCACTTTTTTCATGAGAAATGAAATATTCTCTGAGGACATTTGAAAATGTCCTCCTGTTTGCATTCGTCTTTTGCATAGCTATAATCATTGGTGTAACTAGGGCTTTGAGTCAGGGTGAAAAACTTAGCTAAAAGGAGCCCACCGACCACTGTACAGGGCCCACTAGCGAACACTCGGAAAAAACGTGAGAAATGATGGTGAATCCGGATGTGGATAGCTATACTAAAACCTAAATCACCGGAAAATAATCCGAAAAACGCAAAAAACAACAACCTACTGAAAATCAAACGAATACTAAAACCGAAATATCACTTAAGGTGGCGGTCCGGTTTTCCTATTTAGATTGCCAGGAGGGGCATTTTGCCCCTCAGCCTCCCGTCAGTCCCGTCACAGGCTATGATATACAGTATTGTTTTTGCATACAGTGAGCTGACCCTACACTCTACTGCAACAAGATACGAGATAGTGGCGTAGCTTAGCTTATGGGAGAGCCTGCGAGTTGTCTAATTAATCTATGTTTTGGTTGAGTTAATTCTCGGCTGTAAAGGCGGGAATGTTTTCACATTAACCGTTACATAACAGTGGTAAATCTTTTTTCAGTATCTCAATGACCTTGGCATTAGAGTGCGGACTGCTGATGCCATCATACTGTACTAGCTTTGCTAATGAACCATGATACAGTGATCAGTGTATTGTACATAGCTTGCTTTAGTAGCTTATGGTAATTATAGCGAATCCAGTGGTGCAAAAACGTGGTCGCGCACACCCACCGCGTGATCAAAAACTAAATTATTTTGAAGCTGAGTGAATTACGTGTGGTTGCAGTTGCACAGTTCGAAAAGAGTGAAAACACTATCGTGACTTTGTGGCTATTGAGTACCAAAAAATTTATTTCTCGTAGCGTAACCAGGTGTCTATCACTTTATCGCAGCTTGCCAAGGATGCTTCAATTGTACCCAGCTTCAAATTCGTACTTCATGTCCATCGACACTGTTGTTCTGAAACGTTTTTTTTTTTGAAATTTTTTGAGCGAATTCTGTTCACAATAAGACATTTGCAGTAATTTTTGGTTGCTTTGATTGAGCAAGTTCAGAATACAGAGAAGTCCAAAGAATCAGTGTTGAGGTTGTATCGTGTTTCGCCACTGTGAAGGCAAGGATTCAAGAGAAACAATCAGACGTTCATATCAAGCCCAGTTAAATCAGCACTAAGAAAATTCAGCGAAGGCAAAGATCACGACTGTGATTCATTCATGTCAGGTGTATCTGTATTGTACAAGTCTTGTGTTTCACATCTGGACAAATGGACCGCTTCATTTGCTGAATTGAAATGCTTTGACTAGATTCCTCCGTTTGCAAACAACTAATTGCGAAAAGGATGAAACATGTGAATAGTACCTGCTTGATAGAAACGTTTCTATTGATGAAGCTGAAGTAAATTGTTTGTCCAATACCAGGGGGCGTAACGTGGTTAGGTGGCGCCCAGGGCAGGGCAAGAAGCAATTTTGGCGCTCCCAAGTTCGAACTTGAGGTCGTTCGGAAGCAAATGTACTGTACTGAAGGAAGTACTTGTGACATTGTTGGGACTTTTCAACGCCCCACGCAGTCATTTGGCGCCCACCGCAGTTATTCGGCGCCCGGGTAATTGCGCCCCCTTGCCCCGTCGTTACGCCCCTGACCAATACCAAAACTTGTTCGAGTTCGTGCAAAAAGAGCATCAGTCAAATGCAATGTATTGTAAAATGATGGAACCTGAACGATGGGCAAAATATTTTGCAACTTGCAATACCATTTAACGCTTCAAGAACTGATAAAAAATTGGAAAGTTTTACATCAGCGTTGTGGCACTTTATGCTAATGTGGAACGATTTTTTCCTTGATGCAGCCACACAAACCATGATGCAACACACAAACTAAAACGAAAGAGAAACCTTTCTGAATGGACCAGTTTCTAGTCTATTCAAGCTGGTGTGCAATTTAAAACGTCTTTTATGCAAGCAGTTTCATAAAAATGTAAAAAGCGATTCTACATTTTAAAGAAATTTAAGAAATCTGCAAAATATTCATGGGCTAAAATAGGTTAAGTAAATAAGGACTTTGTTTTGTGTGTTTTAAATGAAATGTTGTCTGCACTGGACGTTTTACTTCAATGCTTAAAACTAATCAATAGGCCTATTTGTTATTTGACTTGTTAAGTGCAGATAACACACTCAAGTTAGTGACAATCGTAAATTGGTCTCCTTTTTGCGCTGAAAATAAGGCAGCCCTATTGAGCTTATTATTGAATAAATGTGGACAGAAGAATAAGGGATCGTCACCTTTACAAGTGTAGAGCGTAGCCTATCCAAGTGGTTCTAAATAGCATTAAAAAGCACAAGAGGCGAAAATGAGAGAGGAAGAAGTTGCAGATAAGTCAAGAAACATTCAAGTTACTGTTTTACAGTGACAGCGGAGTCCAGCGGAGACGTTTCTGCGAACCTGTAAGAGGACAGAAAATCGAAGAACATGTTACAGACTTAGATGTGTTGTCTGACGCTATCACGGGAAGCAAAGATATCGGTCCCTGGTCATCCAATATACCGGAAAAAATGTGGTAATATTGGTTGAAAAGCGAAAAGTTATTTTTAAAATATGATGTTCCACAACACAGAAATGACAGAAACTCGTCACGGCAATGCACCACAAATCTTATTCGCCGCCGGAACCACAATGCCGAAGTCGTTGAAAGAAGTTGGCTTTGTTTTTCTCCTTCACAACTTGTTTTTATTGTTTCTCGTGTAGACTGATGTGCGCGGATATGACTAAATGTGCGAATTTCCTTATTAGAAAAGTAATCTGCGGCTGGAAGCATGCGGAGGAGCCGAGCAATCACTGGAACAGAAAGATGCCACGATTACGTTTAGTCGCAGATGTAATTAATCACTATGATGAAGTGATACAGAGCCAGCTAGTCAGGTCAATCAATGCCAACAATATTGGAAATCGCTTCTGCAACGTTTGGTTTCTGTCGTAAAATTTATTGCTGAGCTAGGACTGACGTATAGAGATGATGAAAACGTTGGATCGCCCAGAAACTTTTTCCAAGCAAAATTTCAAAATAAGGAAATATGATACTTCTGGTGACTGGTTTTGCAACAGTTTCACAAATCGCTAATCATTGTCAATTATCATGTTGCATCATAAAGTTTTGTTACACGTGAGTTAACAAATATGACGTCACAAGATCACGTCATAAATATTAATGATCTGTGGAAATACTAGTGACTTCATCGGCCATCCCCTATCTAAAGGTTCTATATCTGATCCGCACGTGCGGCCTCCCACCACACGTGGGCCCCAGGCCCCCCACCATCTAAATGCGGCGCTGATAAGCCCATATCCCGCTTAACAAGCCCAATTTTTGAAACTATTTGTTTAAATTAGGTGAAAAAGCGTCGCAACTCACACTTCTTTGTTTTGCTTTCGACGGTTTCACACTTCGGTACCTTGCTGACGTAGTTCTCAATTCGACTGTTTCGTCACAGATCGTTTATGTGTGCCGTAATCGGTAGGCAAGACAACTGGTGCTCTGTAGAAGTTATTGTCAAAATGGCGAAAAGACATGCAGACGAAATGAATATTGTTTTATCGAAATAAACAAAGACAATTACTCGTTGCCTGTAAATGTTGTAACCGTGTTGAGCGATTTAGCAACTTTTAGCGATAATACAGTCGGCCATACTCATTTATGCGCATGAGAGTGGCGAAAATTTGCAGCCCGGGTAATAAGCCCACCTGCTTAATGAGCCCAAAATCGTATGGTCCCGAGGTGGGCTTAATGAGCGGGGACGACTGTATATGTAAGTTATTTAGTGGACTATCACATGTTTTTGTTCACAAACTGTAGTGCCATTACTTGACAGCAAATTGTTTTTGTCCCACTTTTATTAATCAAGTTCTATTCGCCAATAAAGACCATGTTCCAATTGCAGTTATTACTAGCCTACAGACCTGAACAGGGGAGGAATGAAAAGTTCCAAACTGAGCAAAGGGAAGAATGCATCAAAATAGTTAGGAACCACTGATTTACATTGTTTATTTTTGATTTTTGAATGTTCAACGTAATCAATAGTTCCTAAATGAACAATTTTATAAATATTCAAGAATTTTCAAGGACACCGGAAAATATTCAAGGACAACAAGATGTTTTTCAAGAATCAAGGACATAACGCGTTTTGATAGCAAATTCAAGGACAGTCCTTGTGTAGCAGAACAATCACATTGTTTAATACATGTAAAAGAACTTAAAGTTACAAAAACAGAACTTAAAAGGCAAATTGGAGACTAACTGAAAGACTACTGAATAGCTGCTAGGTTGTACAAGTGCTGGAAGGCTGTTGGACAGCTACTGGAAGGCTGGAAATACAGCAGTCTCAACCAAGGAAATCCGAAATCAATGAAGCATGAAAAACGTCAGAGATACGTCAGAATCTCAGAAACAAGTGGATTGAAAGCTTACAAACAAGTCTGTCAGTCCTTTATAAAATTACAGGGACCTTCCCAGTGTCAAAGCAACACTTTATCAAAAGGTGTAAACATCTTGTGACTTTTAATCACTTATCAAGTGATTACATAATGATCATGGTATCTGATAATGTTCATCAACAACAACCGGAAAAAACAACTTGTTATCTCCTAGCAACCATAGGAAACATGGCTGACATTTCCTAGCAACACCAAAGGTGCAAATACCTTTTAGGTGCTTTACCTTGAAGGTGCAAGTACCTTTTAGGTGTTTTACCTTGAAAAATAAGCATAAAAAGGCGTAGCTTTGTAGACTCAAAGCAGAGTGCTGCTAGCATCACTTGAAAGACTTGTCTTTCCTGACGGCTTCACTCTCTCTCGGATTGTACTAACCAATGTGGTTAGACATCAGAGATAAAACCCGAAGGCTCTGACTCCGAAGTACCGTGAGTGCCGCACTCAATGTCAGGAGGTTCCTGTTATAGTCAACGGCTTGAGTCCTTCAACCTAAAAATGGAATTAGGTCCATTTTTAGTTTACAGATGTGACAAGCAACACGAAACTCTGTTACTCTGTTTCACAAATCGGCGTGTCTGGGATACACTCTGTCGCTCTGTTTCATAAAAATAGATGGTCCAAGATAACCGCTGACAAACTGTTTCATAAAGATAGCTTGTCAAATCTCTGTTACTATGAACCATAAGTTCTAGATAACATACTTGGACATATCTTAAAACGTTTTGTACTAAAGAAACTCTGTCATTTTGTACAATAAATTAACTTTGTCAGAATGAAATTCTGCCACAATAAATGAAAACATTAGAATGTCAAAACTACTTACTATTAAAACAAGTTATCACTAGGGTTAAACACTTGCAAATCAATAGGCTCTGTTTACCTGACAAACCAGGAAACAGCTGAGGTATTAAGATACTGACTCATAATTTCCTGACTGAGGCAAACACCTTAAACAGGAAACGCCAACCATAGTCAGACAATTTAATATAAGCCCTACTTCCAATAGAGATAAGCCACCTAAATAGATAATCGCTATAACTGTTTCAAACTGTGTTACTAATTGCAGATACACCTTAGAAAAAGTACTATGTGTCTGTAAGATTCGAGAGAACTTGTGTGAACTGTAAAAGATTCTAAATTGGTAAGTGTTCTTATTTAAGAATGCGACAATGATATATTAAACAATAAAACACATTTGAACAACCTTTATTTGTATTGGGTAATTATAACTTAAAGTAGGGAGGTGTCAGAAGTAATAGGGGAAATTAAACAGGCATCGACCTGCGAATATTTCCCTTGACTTTACTGCTATATCGAACCCACGCATTAGCAATAGTTAAGTCTAAAGCATGCGGATTGTAAAGTTTCATTAGAGACCTAACAACCCTCGTGTACACTTGGCGCTCAAGGACGTCTGGCAACCTTAGCCGTATCTCTACCCTTGACTTTTACCCTTCTGGTTTTTGGCCTCAATGCAGAGCCCGCAGATTAAGGATGTAATATCACGATTCGTTAATTTCGAAAAAGAATTGCGGACGTTCGCACACTATAGGAGTTTTTGTAAAGTTGTGGTTAAGTCAGAACAAGGCCAATTGTTACTTGTTAATAAAGTCTTGACCTTCACCAATTAACTTCACTGGCTTCGCCCTTGTGCGTTGAAATTCTTGGGGAAATTTACGTCATCATGAATGCGCTGTAGAGTGTTGTTTAATCGCTTTATAGTTGTGTATGCGTACACATAGAGAGACTAGATTTCTAGTTCAACGTTAAAAACGTTTCGTGAAAGCTGCTTAAAACAGGTTATGTAAAGTTGAAACGAAAGAAGGCTATTGTGTCAGTTTTTTATATAGTATATGTCTGTGCAGACTGTGCTAAGACAGTCTTATTTAAAGTTTCGACTAAAAAAAAACGGAG